>WNFT01004767.1_pt1 | contig 11838 bp, 12 predicted proteins | sample 5400191 | NCBI WGS metagenome assembly WNFT01 (sample SAMN13153359, study PRJNA577476) | soil metagenome | isolation source: 80 cm saprolite under Madrone tree | place: USA:California | collected 2016-06-14
ACAAATCGTCAAAGAAATTTTTCTTATGTTTAGGTCGAAAGCGTTGACGGCACCGCGCTAGCCTGCGCGCCAACGGCGCCGAACTCGTGTGCGAGGTGGCCCAGTACGAGGACAGAGGTAAAGACTCTGCTACATGCGAGCCGCTACGGGCATCATCGTCGCGCTGGCCGAGGAACTCTTCTGAAATAACGATAAATATTTATTGGACAAACGATAAACCCGTGAAATAGAGTCGCAACGTAAATTCAACTTCCAAGTGCAACAGTGGAATTCGTTTTCGCTCCAGCGGAGCGAGATGTTTATAGATAATGCTATGAACCCGATACTCGCGCTCCAGCGGAGCGCAATGTTTCCGACAAATGGTACGCGAGACCGACTTATGTTTCGCTCCGCTGGAGCGAGGAGAAATCTTTAGGAGGTCGCGCGTTCTATAAACATCTCGCCCCTAATGGGGCGAAGGGCAACAACGATCTGTTGCACTTCTAAATTGAATTCGCGCAACGTAAATCAGCCATAAGGATCAACTATGAAACGAGGCTTCACGATCTTCCTTCAGGTAGTAATTGGACTTCTCGGCGTAGGCGTTCTTGCCTTGCTGCTTTGGGAACCCCAAGTCGAGGGCAGGAACGTGAACGCCACGCAATTTGAGATCTACTTCAAGGATCCATTCCTGGCGTATATATACCTGGCCTTCGTCCCATTTTTTGTCGGTCTTTACCAGGCATTCAAGATATTAGGGTATGCCCGACGAAACGAAATATTTTTCCAGCGTTCTGTGCGAGCTTTGCGGATCATCAAGTGCTGCGCATTAACGACGGCGATCTTTATTCTCGGGGCGGAAGCCTATTTATTCATCTTTATGCGTGGCAAGGATGATATTGCCGGTGGAGTTATGATGGGTGCCTTCATTATTTTGATCTCTACCATCATCGCCACAGCCGCCGCGGTGTTTCAGCGGATCTTACAAAATGCCGTGGAGATAAAATCTGTGTGATTGGGTCAGGCGTGCGATTTGCGATTCGTCAATCGTACAGTGCGGCCGCCGCAAAGGCTTCGTGCATCGCCTCCTCGGCAAGATCAAAATCACCGAGCAAGCGGATCAGAGTTGCCAGGATTCGTCCCGAATCCACGCGATAAAGGGAGTCGAGCAATTCGCGTATCTGCTTATGTATTTGCTCTGGGGAACGCTCGGACATGACGACGACCGTAGCAAACCAGCAACCCCGAATCAATTTGGCAAACGGCGGATCGATGTGGGCCAGAGAAGAAGCCGAACGTCGAAGAGTTCAGAACGAAAGGCGGCGCTTAAAAATAGCGTGACACCGATCAGATCAAGAACTAGAATTGCAGCTACTTTGACGGCTGCGATCTGAAAGGAGAGCAGCTAATGGTTTACAAACGCTACAAAGGTCGTCGGCTTAAGCCCGGCGATAAAGAATGGAACAAGGTGAAGTGGGTGGTTGAGTTTATGCTTAAGGGCAATCGAATACTCAGAGCCGTTCCCTACGCGCGGAACAAACGGGAGGCACAAGAAGAAGAACGAAAGATCCAGAGTCAGATAGATGGTGGGTTTTACTCTTCAAGGCCTGCCTTCTTCTCTGAGTTTGTCGAAACGAATACTTGCCCTGGGCAGAAGCTAATAAGAACTCATGCTGATGATCGAAGGCGGGCCAAAGTGCTAAAGAACTTTTTCGGTAACGAACGGCTGCGGAACATTGCCCCGTATCGCATCGAGAAGTTTAAGTCTTCGCTAATCGGTGTAAAGACAGTTCGGGGTACGCCTCGATCAGAATCAACGATCAACCGCTATCTGGCACTGGGCTCAAGAATTCTTTCTCTGGCCAGGATAAATGGTCTGATTAACACCAATCCATTTAGCCACGTCCGCAAGTTCGAGGAAGGAGGCCAGCGCGAACGATTCTTGACGTATGAGGAAGAAGGCAGACTTATGGAGGTGCTAACTGGCGATCTCGAATATCTGCGCGTGCCAGTGGTTTGTCTCTTTAGGTACTGGACTCAGGAAGTCAGAGTTGCTTTCGCTGAAAGTTGACGAAATCAACTTTGGACAACTGCCAGTCCTCTATCGAGTCAACGGCCGAGACTTAACAATCCGTCCCGGTTGTCTGTTGGTTGCGAAGAGTAAGAACAAGGAAACGCGGGTGATACCGATGAATCAAGAGGTGCATGAGGCTCTAAAGGCGGCGGTTGCAGACGCACCGGCGGGTGACTCTGTCTTTATGTTCTCACGCAATGGTGTTAGCACTGCCACGATCAAACGTGGTTTTGAGATCGCCTGTACTCGCGCGGAAATAACCTATGGTTGACTCGTGACGGTGGACTGAATTGGCATGGGCTTCGACATACGTTTGCAACCCGCCTACGGGAGCAAGGCGTTCATCCGTTCGACATCAAAGAACTCATGGGCCATAAGACCCTTTCAGTCACGGCGAACTATGCGCATGGCACGCCAGAAGCTATGCGTGGAGCGGTCAATCGATTGAGAGGGACGCCCGCGAGAGTTGTTGAATTTCGGGCGGCGGGTTAAAAATAATTACATCATCTTACATCATTACATCATCTTTACCGGTTCGATGTAAGGTAAGAAAAGCTTGAAAGTGTTTGATAACGTGAGACTTAACTCCTCTATGCCGGGGTGGCGGAATGGCAGACGCTACGGACTTAAAATCCGTTGACCGTAAGGTCGTGTGGGTTCGACTCCCGCCCCCGGCACCAGTCATTTCAATAACTTACAAACACTCATAATTTTAGTCTGAGTTTTCGCAACGGAGTAAAGTCCGTTGCGCACCTAGTTTTCGTTCAAATTGCTGAGGAAATCGCGGCTCAGGTGGATGCGGAGAGTCCCTCATCGATAAGACTCGGTGCGGAAACGTCAATGAATCTTTGAGAGCTTCATTTGAATCATGAGTGGCCATCCAGAGGTGCTTCACATTTCCAGATTGGAATGTCAAAACGAAAATCAGTTAGTGACCCTTCCCCATTTTCAGTGCCAGGCTAAATTAGAAAATTCCGGGAACGACAATCCATGAGGAGTGCTTTCGATCCGCGGATTAACCTTTTTTGCCGAAGCGCGACGCCGTGAGAGTCAATCGGCCATTAAAGGCCTGAAGAATTCGCTGCCCCACGTCGGGATAGCGCAGGAAACGGTTGCAGAGCTATGTGTTTTTCTGGCATAAATATGGAATCAAAGCGGTCTAATAAATCTAGCTCTTGTGTGAAAAGCAGAGGTCTGCCGAAACGGTTTTCGGAGCAGGATAACGCTCCAATTGACCGGCGCGGCGCGAGTCCAAGCAACGAGTTATGTCCCCGCCCCTCTTTGAGCACTTGAACTCCCGCCAGGACATTGTTCGCTAAATCAGAAAAAGAACTTGAATTAACTGGGCCGGTTGATTCTCCCGCGCCCAGTCAGATTCTTCTGCATGCCTATTTCTCCTTCGGCTTCAGCTCCCATAGTACGTTCACGATCACCCAACGCCCGTTCCACTTAGCCATGTGCAGGTAGTCAACCCAATCAGAGGCCACAATCTTTACGCTCGCCGCGTTCTCGAAGACATCCAAGATAGTGACGTCCTTCTCTTGCTTCTCTTTCGGGGTGTTCTTACCGCCTCCCGAGCGAGTTCCCTGCACAAGCGACATCGCGCTCATCTGGCTGAGTCCGCTTCTGCCGCTCCTGGGATCAGTCCGCACGATTCGTTTCGCGAGCTCAGGGTGCAAGGCACGCTCCATCCGCTCGGGGCTTCCCTCATACCAACCTTCGATGTAGTCGAGCGCAGTCTGTTTAATCGCGGCAAAATCGGTAGCCGACACAGCAGTTGTTTGCGCGTGAGATGTGGAGGGAAAGGTCACCAGAAAAAAGAGCGTTAAAATAATCATTTTCATTTTCATAAATCGAATGCCTCAACATTCATGGATTTTACCTAGAGAGAGAGCCGCCTTTTGATTTGACGCCGCAGCATGAATCAAAGGATCTGCGCCGCAGCGAGTCACTTGCGAACATTCGGAGTGGTCACATCCAACAAATCGCAAAGTGCGGGGATCACTCGAAGGCCACTGCGCGAACCAGATCTCAGAAAGTCCCGACATTTTTCCTCGCGCAGTTGATCGACAAAAATCAAGACCGATACAAAGCCTCTAGCTCATGAAGCCAGGAATCCAATACACTCACCGCATTATCAATCAACTCTGGATCACCCAAACCATTGCCGACGAAGCGTCGGAGTAGCGCATCGGGCGGCGCATCGTACCCGTTACTCAGGAGAGTCATGTAACGCCGTTGAAATTGCCTGGGTTTAGTACGAAACAGTCCAAAATAACGTAGCGCCAGTAACTTCGAGTACGCGTAGTTCACACGATACAGCGGCCAAGTGAAGAACTGCGTCGGCTGAATCCAAGCCAGCCGCCGTTCGCTCCCTGGGCCGAACCAGATCGAAAACCGCGAAGCCGTAGCTTGCGTAATCGCCTCGATATCGTCCCCGCTTAACTGTTTTCCGGCAGCAGTGCTATCGAACAACTGTTGCTCTACAAGCGATTCCCAGCCGCTGCGAAAAACCTCAGCGCCTTGAGTGATGAGTCGCTGCAGGTAATAGATCTTGTGAGGCCGATCGGGTGCGTTCCTGTACAGATACTCCAGAATGAGCAGCTCACAAAGCCCGGCGAAGGATTCAGTGAAGTAGGCAGGTCCCGTGGCGTATCGCGGAAGCACGTGCCCCCTTGTCATCAGCATGTTCTGCACGGCGTGGCCAGACTCGTGTGCGAGCGTGACTACGTCCTCGACGTATCCACGAAAGGCGCCTTGATAGAACACACTCGGAAAGCCGACGAATCCAGTCGAGAAGCCTTGGCGGTTTGCGCGATTTGGACCCGGCGCGACGTCGAGCCGGCCGTTCGCCGGATCGAATAGTTGCGCGAGTTCCCGCGTGTAGTTCTCGCCGAGGGGGCGAGTGGCTTCCAGGACCGCCCGAGTCGCTTCCGTGATCGTTAATCGTGGGACTTCTATGCCTAGCTCTGGCGCTCTAAGGTCCCATACGTGAATGGTGTCGACGCCAAGAATCTTACGATAGTGATCTATAACGGCGCGCTCGATCCGCTTGTTGATTTCTGCGTGAGCCGCTAGTGAGTTTAGGAATGAGACCACCTGTGCCCGATCAAGAAAGCGATCCCCGTAGGACTCCTCACTATAGTCAGCGTAGCGGCGTAAACGCGCGGCCGCGTTAAGCGCCGTAGCGGTTCGCACGAGAATATCTGCATACACGTCGCGCTGCTGCGCCAAGCCTTCTTCGTTACTCAAGTAACCCTCTCGGCGCACACTACGATCAGGGTTACTAGCGATCGCAGCGTAGTCACGCGCAACGCTCAACGGGCCGGAGGATGTCTGGACCACACCGAAATCGGTCGCATTAAGCGCGGTAGAAAACAGTCGCGCGCCACCTCCTGAAGCCATCGGGCCTAACGCCTCGAGTGCACGCTCGCCTTCGGGCGTGAGCTGATGAAATGCCGTCCGCCGGGCGTTTGCGATTGCGAAGTGATAGCGCCGCAGAGTCGGTTCTGCTCTTTCCATTCGTTTGAAGAAAGAATCTGGCCGTGTAACCAAGCGATTCTCGAATACTGCAAAGGCCTGGCCTGCAGCCGAGCGCAACGTGTCCTCAGTTTGTTGAGCATCAGAGTTTCGCGTATCCGAATAGTATCGAAGCTCCAGATACGCGGAGTGCCGAGTAACTTCTAGAAGAAGAGAATCCTCCTCCTGAAGTGCATGAAGCAAATCAACAGCGGATGGCGGAAACTCTGAAGCGGCTCGCCGAAATCGTTCGAGGCGCAACATCAACAGACGCCGGGCGGCGGCTTCTTCATCTGGCGACCGGAAGAAGAGTCGCGCCAGGTCGAAGTGATAACGACTCGCGATTCCGTCAGGAAACGGATTGAATGCTGATTGAGAAGCGGATTGAGCTAAGACGTCCGAAGCCCGGGCTGGTGTGTTCGGCGTTTGTGCGACCACAGTCAGCTGAAAGACCAGCAGCGTAGCAAACGTTCTTGTCTTGTTCATGACTTTCTCCTCGACAGGAAATTTTCAGCTACTTTGCTGCTGGAGGTGCCAATGGATTTTGATCAGCCCAGGACTCGGACTGGGAATTGTGAAGAATGATAGTCCGCGCCGGATCAATTCTGTCCCGTGCGACAGTCCCGGTGTTTTCCGTTAGCGGAAAATATCCAACGAGTCCAGGTTCGGAGCCTGTAATCGGCTTCGCCCAATTCCTTTGGATTTCAGCTTCCGATTTTGCTCGATCCCATAATCTAACGTCAGCCAATAGTCCCTTATAATCTTCATATTGGGTAAAGTAATATTCCCACGCCGTCATTACCTCACTCCCCCAACACCATCCCCCTACGGTTTTCGGATTTCGCGGGTGTGGCAACGCGTCCCAAAATTGTCGCATGTTAATTCGCATCGGTATAACCTGAGAAGCGATAAGTTTTCCGTCAATCCATAGCTCCAGTTGCGACTTGGAATCCTTGATCCACCTTCGGACGCAATTAATGTTATGCCATTTGTTATCCAGCAGCGACGGGGTGCTCGCCGCCGGATAAGCCTGTACCGACCACACCTTTCCTACCGGCACAACATCAGCATCGTCGGCAAACATCCATCGAAGCCGGCCGCCGCCGTAGAATTGCAAACTAAACGTGCCTTCACGGGTTTTGTCCGGCGTGAAGCCGTCGGGTCGCGTGTGGCCATCCAATAAGAAATTGCCGGCAAACCACCAATCGGGAGTTCCATATGGACGAGGGTCTGCTTCGCTCCAGTTCTGCAGTTGATTTATCGAGGAGCGGTCCGTACGACCGACAGGATAAGAGGCGTCTGGTTTAATCCAAATCTCCAATGTGAACTCTCCCATTCCGAACGTTGGAGGCAATACTCGCTGGTCAGCGAAATCAAAATGTTCTGGCTTGTTTCTCACGAAGCGCAATGCCGCACAAGGTCCGTGTATATCTACCACGACGAGTAGAAAAGCAATAACGGCAAGTCTAAGAAGCATGAGCTTGTTTCTTGGCTACTGGGCTCCCAGTCTGAATCGCGGGCACTTCATCACGGGAATGGCTCTATCTCTTAGGCGGCTTCAACTCCCATAGCACGTTGACAATGACCCAACGCCCGTTGAATTTGGCCATGTGCATATAATCTATCCAATCTGCCGCAACGACCTTCACGCTCGCGGCATTCTCGAAGACATCCAGAATGGTGACATCCTTCTGTTGTTTGTCCTTTGGATATTGCTTGCCGACGCCAGCGCGCGTTGCCTGTACGAGACCCATCGCGCCCGCTTGGCTCAGCGCGCTGCGTCCGCTTTTAGGATCGGTGCGCACGAGTCGCTTGGCCAAGTCAGGGTGCACCGCTTTTTCCATGCGCTCAGCATTTCCTTCGTACCACCCTTCGATGTAATCGAGAGCGGTTTGTTTGATTAAGTCAGCGTCGGAAACCGACTGCGCCCGGGCGACTGAAATGAACAGCAGCATAGCAAACCCGACGGTTAATATTCGTGTTGAAATCGGTGGTAATTTTTTTCATCTGTCGTCTTTCTGGCGTTGCTTATTTATTTTGCTGCGTCATATTTCGGGGGAAGTCAGCGAGCCGTGGCCTTTTCCTCGTTGTTGTCGAACGGCTTGGGCAGTAATAATAGATTCGGGGGCGAACCTTTGCCAGTGCCTAAAGTCACGACGCGAAACCATTACTTTTGGCATATGAAACAGAAAGCCAGGCGGCTTATAATCGATACGATGAATCTATCTCTGCTTCACCGCCCAATACTCAGGTTAATCGGTGTCTCAGTTTGGTTGATAGCGAGCGTCCCGACGGTCCTGGATGTATTGCGGTATCCTCATGAAACTACGGCTGCGCGGCTCATCGTGTGGGTCATCGCATTTGGCCTCTTCGGAGTCTCGTTCTGGATCACTTCATCAGTTACTAGTGACTTCACCTACAAAGGGCGGTCCAATAGAGCATTGTATGTGCCGTTGATTGCTTTGCAGACGGTGGCGACCCTGGTGATGCTTTACTTGATACCGTGTTACTCGATTGGCATTCTATTGGTAATTGTCGCCTGGCAACTGCCCTCTCTTCTGGCCCCATGGCCCACCCTTATTTGGCTACTGGCACAAACTGCGGCTCTTTCAACAATTCTGTATTTGGGTCATCTGTCGAATCTAACTATGTTCGCGACCAATACGTCTCTGGGCTTTCAGCTTTTTGCATTTGTCACTGCGACTATTGCCAAACGAGAGTCGCGGGCACGCCAGGACTTGATGCGCACTAACGCCGAGTTACGCGCCACTCGTGAGTTGCTCGAAGAAAGCAGTCGAGTCAACGAACGGGCACGTATGTCAGGCGATCTGCACGACATTCTCGGTCACAACTTAACGGCTTTGAATATTCACCTAGAAGTCGCCAAACACGTCTGTAAGGGTAAAGCTCTGACTCATGTCGAGAAATCGCAGGCGTTGGCAAAGTCTATTCTTCAAGATGTACGCAGCGTTGTTAGCGCAGTTCAGGGTGAGGCAGAGATCGATATGAGGGGCGCCATAGAAGAGTTAGTCGCCGAGCTTCCTTTTCCGCGAATTCATTTGGATGTGTGTGCCCCCCTGAGAGTCGCAAACCCGGCTTGCGCGCATACGATTCTTCGCTGCGTACAGGAAGTCATCACAAACACGCTAAGACATTCCGACGCCAAGAATCTGTGGATTCGAATTGAAAAGACAAATAGCGATATCGAGGTCAGAGTGCGGGACGATGGGCGCGGCGCAAAATCGATCGAAATGGGAAATGGATTATTGGGAATGCGTAAACGATTGGAACAGATAGGCGGACGAATCCAATTTGACTCCGCGCAAGGGCAGGGCTTTCGCGTAGACGCGTGGGTGCCGATAACTGAGGCCGTTTCATGATTAGAGTTTGTCTCGTTGATGATCAAACACTTGTTCGGCAAGGCATCAGAAGCCTGCTCGAGCTTAGTGAGGACATCGAGGTCGTGTCGGAAGCCGCCGACGGCGAGGAGGCAACTGCAGTAATCCGGAATTCGAAACCCGACGTCGTTCTTCTCGATGTTCGCATGCCGCGACGCAACGGCCTGGAGGTACTTAATGAATTGAAAGATTCCGTGGAGCTACCTCCGACGATAATTCTGACCACGTTTGACGATGACGCGATTGCGCTTGACGGAATTCGCGCTGGCGCAAAAGGTTACTTGCTAAAGGACGTTTCGCTTGAGCAATTGGTGGGGGCCATCAGAACTGTTTTCAGCGGCGGAACCCTCCTGCGGCCGGCAGTCACTGAGCGTATTATTAAGCGGTTTGGAAATGCTTCGAGCGATTTTCCCAGCCTCACGCATGCCAATGCACTGACCGAAAGAGAGCTGGAGGTGTTGCGCTTAATGAGTGGCGGCTACAGCAATCGCGAAATAGCAAATGCCCTGCGAGTAGCCGAAGGGACGATCAAGAATCACGTATCGAACATTCTTTCCAAGCTAGGTGTGCGAGATCGCACGCGTGCCGTTTTGAAGGCGGTGGAAGCCGGCTACATTTAACGACTCAACAAAACATACATTGACTGCTCTCCCGCGCGGTTAATTTAGCAGGTAAAGTCCTCGAAAACTCGACACCTCGATTGAAGAAATCCAGTGGAAATCGACCAAGCTATTACCGCAGTAGCTTTGACGTGACAATTTATAATAGTTGTGTCAACACGACATCAGGTCAACGACTCGGCGACTTTGCATTCCAAGTTCTCAACCTAATAGCGGCAAATCCTAGTGGTCTGCTTCGTCCGTAATGACACTCGAAAGATGAGGGGAAGATGAGGGAGTTACGTGCTGATACCAAGCCAGACGTAGCGTGCTTTGACGGCTGAAACGTCGGTAAATACTACTTGGTGATGCGTAGTAGAATGAGGTAGGCGCCTCCGCAACGAACTTAAAATCCGTTGACCGTAAGGTCGTGTGGGTTCGACTCCCGCCCCCGGCACCAATCATTTCAATAACTTACAACGACTCATCATTTGAGGCTGAATTCACGCAACGGATTTACCTCCGTTGCGGACATCGTTTTTGTTCAAATTGCTGAAGAAATCGCGGCGCACGTGGTTGCGGACAGCCCCTCATCGATAAGACGACTTGGGACGGTCCCCGCCATGGTTCGCGCTGCGACGCTTGGTCGCATAATAATAGGACCGGCCAATGAAAACTTGCTCCGCCGAAAAGGATTGACTTTAGATCACACTCTGGTTTCGGGTCGGGGATCGCGCGTTCTTAACTCGACCTTGGCTTCCGTTCATGATAGCCGCGTCGTGGTAGACGGGGGCGCTAGCCGGCTTTCGCTTCCTTAAGAAAAACAAGAAATGCTCAAAGCAATAATCTTATCGGCGCAAATTTTCTTGCTCTGTGGATGTTCTGCATCGTCCCGAGCGGTACAGGAAGAAATAACGGGGCGATGGGAAGGAATTGCCGAAATTCCCGGCAAGAAGACGAAAGCCATTGTTGATTTCAACCAAAATGCGAACGGGTCTCTGAGTGCCACGATCAGCGTGCCCGACGAACGATTGCTTGGCAAACCTCTTAGCAATGTCCGCTACGAACCTCCCAAGGTTCACTTCGAGCTACAGGCGACTGAGCGAAGAATAATATTTGATGGTTCACGCAATGGCGACGTTATTTCGGGCACGGTTGTAGGCGGCGAAATCTCGGGTCCTCTTTCCCTGCGGCACACGGGTATCACGCCGCCCGCCCCGTACGCGCAAGAAGAAGTGAACTTTCGCAATGGCGATGTCACCCTCTCCGGAACTCTACTCGTTCCGCCAACGAAGGGGCGGCATCCGGCAGTAATTCTGATTCATGGTTCGAGTACTCCAAGCCGCAATGATTTTCGATTTTACGCCGACCTCTTTGTTCGCAGAGGCATCGCGACACTCATCTATGATAAACGGGCTGGAGCCGATCTCAGTGGAGAGAGTCGAGTTGATCTGCGCGACCTCGCAGCGGATGCTCTTGCCGCCGTTGAGTTGTTGAAAAAGCGCAACGATGTTGATGTACGGCAGATCGGACTTTGGGGACACAGCGAAGGAGGATGGGTCGCACCGATTGCCGCTGCGCAATCAAAGGACGTGTCGTTCATTATCAGTTTTTCGGGTCCGGGCGTCACGTATGCGGAAGTAAATAAATATGCGGATGCGACGCGACTGCGCGCCCGCGGTTTTTCAGAAGCAGACATCAGTCAGGCCATTGAAGCCCTTGCTCGGGTCGACGAGTACGTGCGGCACGGTGGGAATCAACCGGCGCTCCAAGCATTTCTTGACGAAGCCTGGCGAAAGCCCTGGGCGCCGCAAACAACCTTGCCTCGTCGAGTTCCAAGTGCTGACGTGATTCATTCCTGGTTACGCTGGCGCAATCTTGACCTTGATCCGGTAAGTTATTGGAAGCAGATCAAAGTTCCAGCCCTGGTCATGTTCGGCGAATTGGATGATGTTGTTCCTGCACAGACCAGCGCTGCGCGAATCACCGCAGCTTTGAAGCTTGCCGGAAATGGAGATATAACCATCAAGATCTTCCCTAAGGACAACCATACTATCGAACGCGCACCTGACTTCCTCGATACAATGCTTGACTGGACAGTTAAAAGAGTAAGAGTTTCAAATTAGGCCACCACCAAAACGCCTCGAAGAAAAGAATGGGAGAACTCATGGTAGCTGCAATTTCACGCGATGAGCTGAAGAGGAAGATTGACCGCGCCGAAAAGTTTCGGCTTGTCGAGACTTTGCCTGCTGCGAGTTATCATCACGCG
>WNFT01016888.1_pt1 | contig 11835 bp, 12 predicted proteins | sample 5400191 | NCBI WGS metagenome assembly WNFT01 (sample SAMN13153359, study PRJNA577476) | soil metagenome | isolation source: 80 cm saprolite under Madrone tree | place: USA:California | collected 2016-06-14
CCTTGTAACCATTTGCTTCCAACCTGCTCTTTCAGTGCAAGCTTCGATGAGCCAGCTGAATCTCAGAATTTCAGGCGGATCTACGAGGGAGTAGCCATTGGCAACGCCCGCTATCGTCTATGCCTGACGCTTTGGTCGCCAGCAGTTCGAACAACTTTGTTTGTCTCCGGTAGAGTCAATGCGAACAGCTTGGTGGGGTCAACATAGGAGCCTTCCCAACGGACGCCCATATGAAGATGCGGCCCGGTCACGCGGCCCGTAGCGCCACTCAATCCCAGGGGCTGCCTTTTGCGTACTTTCTGGCCTTCCCTCACCTGGATTTTCGAAAGATGCATATAGATGGTGAAGAAGTGTTGTCCATGATCGAGCACCACGCAATTGCCTTCATAGAAAAGTTCGCGCGCCAGCACCACTGTACCTGAATTCGAGGTCATTACTGGCGATCCTTGCTTGATAGGAAAATCGGTGCCGCGATGCTCGCTGGTTAATTCTTCATTGAAAATGCGAGTCATGCCGAATGAATCAGTCGACGGAGCCTCAACGGGCTTAATGAAATCGCCAGACCACTGTGCGGTTGCGATGAAATGCGCGAACGTCCGCTCCTTGAGTCTCTGGTCCGACGCGACCTTTTTTTCGCTGGCTTGGTCAGGTTTGACGAAGTTCTCGGGGACATTCACGTCACCAGTTCTAAATGTAACGGTGCCGATCTCCACGGGTTTCACAGTACGCGCCACTCGACCGCCGGGCAGCGCCGCCCGGATCCTGAGGTCGTAGGTCCCGGGCGTGGTTTCGACGTCAACACCCGCTAGCGAATACCAGACCCTTGCCTTGCCGGAGTAAAAGAATAAGAGGTCCTTGCCCAGAAATTGCCCGGAGACCTTTGTGGCCTCGCGATTCAGTTCCACGGTGAAGAAGGTGACAGACCCGGGTTGCAGTTCGTTTGGCTGCCAGAACACGTTCTTGATCGCGCTCTCCGTCTGACCGAAAAGCGACAGCTGGGCAAGCACAGAAAGAGTGATCAGTGTGAAAAGCTTCTGAAGATTTCGGATCACCAACTTCCTCCGATACTAGTCGCTCGAAGAGCTTTGACATCGCGCATGGGAGGCTGGCCAAAGAAACGGCCGTACTCTCGGTTGAATTGGCTCACGCTCTCGTAGCCGACTTCGTAAGCTGCGCTTGTGGCGTCCACCCCATCCATAAGCATCCGCTCCCTTGCCCTCTGCAGCCTCAACTGCTTTTGGTATTGAAGAGGGCTCATCGCGGTCAATGCGCGGAACTGATGATGAAGCGTTGAAACTCCCATCCGTGCGACCCCTGCTAGCTCCTCCATGTGCAAACGCTTCGCATAGTTGTCTCTGAGCCAAGTGATCGCTCTTGCCGTCCTGTTGCCGAGGTCACCCGTCCTTGCAATAGTCCGGAGACGCACCCCTTGAGGGGTTTTCAAAATCCGGTAAATGATCTCACGTTGGATTAAGTGGCTGAGAAAAGGTGTGTCCTCGGGCGTGTCCAGAAGCTCCATCAGCCGGGAGCACGCGTTCAGCAAGCCGGCCGGGGCCTGACCGATGGCAACGCCGCGCCGTTGCGAAGAGGTTTCCGCTTCGGGCAATTCCTCACGATTAAGGATCTCTCGCACGATCGACATATCGAGACGAAGTAACATCGACAGGAGCGGCACCTCTTCCGAGGCCTCGACGATTTGGCTTTCAACGGGAACATCTATCGAGGACAAGAAGAACGACGAAGGACCGCAGAGGTATTCCGTTTCCCCGAGGGTCATGCGTTTCTTTCCTTGTACAAAAACTGTGAGGCTGGGCTCAACAGCAGCGCGATAGCACGCCGTGGCTTGTGTTCGGCGAAAGAGAACCAAACCGTTAATCGCGGTGGAATGCTCTCCGGCCGATGGAGCGTGCGTTGTGATTCTGCAGACTAATTCTGTCCTTGTTTCTTCCGCCGATGACTTGGCGATCTTCTGTGCAGGCTTTGGCATTGTGCCTTTCCCTTTCCTAGGGTACTACTCACCCAGCCCAACCGTGCACAAAATCAGAATATTAGACAGGATTAGGCAAAGAATCGGCAGTATCGGGAAAGCGCCGCCAGCCCGACATTCCATATCTTTGAATTGGTAAGAGGGATCTGAAACGCGGCTTACCGCAGAGGCGAATATGAAAAACGCGCTTTCACTGTTCCTCATTACAGCTCTCTTCGGGACAACCGTCTTATTCTCTGGCGGTCAAGAACGCGGTTCCAAGCAGGAGACCCATAACCGGTTTATCGGGGCTCGGCGGCTTGCATGGCTCGAAGAGCCCGACGCAGACAGAACGGTACGCAAAGCGGACTGCACGGGGCTGCTGGTCTACACACGCGAGGGCCACATGTCCGTCCAAGTGATGTACCGCAACCCGCAGACCGGTGGCCAAGCCGGCCCGGTGCAATATGCGCAAGGGGGCTACGAAGCTTCCTTCGGCAGCTATCGAGTCGACGAGAACTCGCACACGTTCACTTTTCATGTCGAAGGTGCCATGGTGCGCAGTCTGATCGGCAAAGATCTTCCGCGCGCGTACGAAATGTCCGGAAATCAACTCGTCGTAAAGTCCACAGATCCGAACGAACACTGGCGTGTGGCCTGGGAACACTATTAACCGCGTACGCGAAAAGGAAAAGGAAAGTGCAAAAACGCAGACTCGGCAACAGCAATCTGGAAGTCTCCGCCATCGGACTCGGCTGCATGGGCATGAGTTGGTCTTATGGCCCGCCGAAAGACAAAAAGGAAATGACCACACTTCTGCATGCCGCGGTGGAACGCGGTGTCACTTTCTTCGACACCGCCGAAGTCTATGGCCCACTCGTCAACGAAGAGCTGGTCGGCGAAGCGCTAGCGCCGTTCCGCAACCAGGTTGTGATCGCTACCAAGTTCGGTTGGAAACCCGCGCCGGGTGATGAAGTGCGATGGAGTCTCCTAGATAGCCGGCCGGAACACATTCGTGAGGTAGTCGAAGGTTCGCTGAAGCGGCTGCGCGTGGAAGCGATTGATCTCTACTATCAGCATCGCGTGGATCCCGAAGTGCCAATAGAAGACGTGGCTGGAGGCGTGAAAGAGCTCATCCAGCAAGGCAAGGTTAAGCACTTCGGCCTGTCGGAGGCCGCTGCAACTACCATCCGTCGAGCTCACGCAGTGCAACCCGTCACCGCTGTGCAAAGCGAATATTCGCTGTGGTTCCGAAATCCTGAGAAGGACGTGCTGCCGATGCTAGAGGAACTTGGAATCGGTTTCGTGCCCTACAGCCCGCTCGGTAAGGGATTCCTGACCGGCAAAATTGAGGAGAACGCAAAGTTCGACAGCACCGACTTTCGAAGTGTCCTGCCGCGCTTTGCGCCGGAGGCTCTGAAAGCGAATCAGGCCTTGGTGAACCTGCTAAACCAGATCGCACAACGGAAGAACGCGACGCCCGGTCAGATTGCGCTCGCCTGGTTGCTTGCCCAGAAGCCATGGATCGTTCCCATTCCTGGTACGACCAAGCTACATCGGCTTGAAGAAAACATCGGAGCGGCGGCGGTCGCGCTTACGTCCGAGGACCTTCGGGACATCGAGAACGCAGCCTCAAAGATTGCGGTGCAGGGCGCTCGGTACCCCGAACACATCGAGCGAATGAGCAATCTTTGAATGAAAAGCAAGTATTACTTGCAGTTGAAACACGCGAAAGAGGATTCATTTTATGGATTTGTTCCTTAAGAACAAGGTTGCACTCGTCACCGGCGCAGGCTCCGGTATGGGCCTAGCCGCGGCGCAAGCATTTGCCGCGGAGGGTGCCGCGGTCGCGCTCGTTGACATCAATGAATCGGCAGTGCGAACAGCCGCCGAGCGCCTGGTCGCTGCCGGCCATAAGGCGATTGCTATCCGCTGCGATGTCACCGATGAAGCTCAGGTGAAGGCGATGGTCGAGCAGACAGTTTCGGCATTTGGGCACTTGGACGTCGCCTTTAACAACGCCGGTGTGCAGAGTCTCGCCATTGAAACTGCCGATGCCACTAGTCAAGAGTTCGACCGAGTGAATGCGATCAATCTCCGCAGTGTCTGGCTCTGCATGAAGTACGAATTGCTCCAGATGCGAAAACAAGGAAGTGGGGCCATCGTGAACAATTCTTCTATCGGCGGTCTCATCGGCATCCCCGGCCGGGCCATTTATCACGCAACCAAACATGGCGTGATCGGACTGACGAAGAGCGCAGCTCTTGAATATGCCTCCCGAGGGATTCGCATCAATGCCGTGTGCCCCGGGGCAATCGAAACGCCGATGGTTGCCGACATGATCGCGAAAGAACCCGAGACCATGAAGGACATCACGAAGGAACAACCGATCGGTCGACTTGGTCGGCCTGAAGAGGTCGCCTCTGCTGTTCTGTGGCTTTCGAGCCCTGGTGCAGGCTTTGTGATCGGGCACGCGCTCGCGGTGGACGGCGGTTACACTGCACATTGAGGACGAAACGAGAGAAACACCGAAGAATAAGGAGATAAATCATGCGAGGAGCTGTTTTGTACGGACCGCGCGACGTGCGTTTCGAGGAGCGCGACATCCCGAAAATCATCAACCCGACGGACGCGGTTATCAGGATTTCAGCCGCATGCGTGTGCGGATCTGACTTGTGGCCGTATCGCGGTATCCAACCAGTCACCCAACCAACCCCGATGGGGCACGAGTACTGCGGCATCGTCGAGGAGGTCGGAAGCGAGGTGAAATCCGTTAAGCCCGGTCAGTTCGTGATCGGTTCGTTTTTCGCGTCCGACAACACCTGTCCCACCTGTCAGATTGGATACCAGTCGTCCTGCCAGCACCGCGAGCTCGTTGGAGGCGCACAGGCTCCGCTGCTGCGCGTCCCCCTCGCGGACGGTACTCTGGTCGCCACACCAAATATTCCTTCGGAGGACTTGATTCCGAGCCTGCTGACGCTCTCTGACGTCATGGGCACCGGTTGGTTCGCCGCCGATGCTGCGAACGTAGAGCCGGGCTCGACGGTGGCAGTGGTCGGCGATGGCGCGGTCGGTCTTCTAGGTATTCTCTCTGCCAAGCAGATGGGAGCCGCACGCATCATCGCGATGAGCCGTCACGAGACGCGGCAGAAGCTCGCCCTAGAGTTCGGTGCAACCGAGATCGTGAACGAGAGAGGTGAAAAGGGAGTGGGTCGCATCAAGGAACTGACAAACGGAATCGGTGCTGACTCGGTGCTGGAATGCGTGGGCACGCAGGAATCCATGATGCAGGCGATTAGTTCTACGCGCCCTGGTGGCTACATAGGTTACGTCGGCGTTCCACACGGTGTCGAACTGGACGGTGAGCAGCTGTTCTTTGCCCACGTTCATCTCCACGGTGGACCCGCACCTGTGCGCCGTTACCTGCCCGGGCTCATCGAGTTGGTTTGGAACAGGAAGATCAACCCCGGCAAGGTCTTTGACTTGACTCTGCCTATGGATCAGACGGCACAGGGATACCGTGCGATGGACGAGCGCCGTGCGATCAAATCGCTGCTTTATCCGAAAGCAGCGTGACGGCTCTTCAGGTGTTTTCGGAAGGAGATCAGAACAATGGAAATCAAGAGAGTTGGTTCGCAGGCTTCCGGCAAAGGTCCAGCTGAGTATTTCACCGGCACGGTGCGCATTGATCCGCTGTTTGAGGCGCATGCTCCGGCTCGCGCGCTGGGCTCAAGTGTCACCTTCGAGCCGGGTGCTCGGACAGCGTGGCACATGCATCCGCTTGGCCAAACGCTCATCGTGACCGCCGGCTGTGGCTGGATTCAGCGCGAAGGTGAACCTGTTGAGGAGATTCGGCCCGGCGATGTGGTCTGGTTCTCGCCCGGCGAGAAGCATTGGCACGGCGCGACACCGACCACGGGAATGACACACATCGCGATTCTGGAACAGCTCGACGGCAAGACTGCTGATTGGCTGGAAAAAGTCGCTGACGAGCAATACCGGAAATGATTGATGCGGTGGGCAGTTACAAGCGAAGGAGTCTTCAATGCCTCACGTTATTGTGAAACTCTGGCCTGGGAAATCAGAACAGCAAAAACGTCGGCTCGCTGAAGCAATCACCAAAGATGTCATGGAGATTCTGCATTACGGAGACGAGTCGGTTTCAGTAGCGATGGAAGAAGTCAAATCTAGCGAGTGGATAGAGAAGGTGTACAAACCCGACATCAAGAAGAAATGGGACAAGCTCTACAAGACACCAGGGTACGACGAGAAAGACCTGTGAGGCTCAAAATGAGACTTATTGTTGTGATGATTCCGCTGCTCTTTGTGATCACCACATCATGGGCTCAGCGAAACGGCACGACAAGCAGGAGGAAATCGAAACCCATGCAGACCGAAAGCGAGACCAGGACGATGGTCCCGGCTCTTGAGAAGTACGCGCAAGGCCCTCTTTCTGAACTGTGGAAGCGACCTGGGCTCTCACCACGGGACCGCAGCATTGTTACGGTCGCCGCCTTGATCGCGCGAAATCAGACGATCGAGATGCCTTACTACTTCAACCTGGCTCTCGATAACGGAGTCAAACCACGCGAGATTTCGGAGATCATTACCCATCTCGCGTTTTACTCGGGGTGGCCGAACGCCAAGTCGGCGGCGGCAGTCGCGAAAGATGTCTTCGCCCAGCGCAAAATCGGAGCCGATCAGGTGCCTAGGCAGCCGAGGCTAAACGCGCGGCAAATGTAGAGCAGCAGTTCGGTAACGTCGCTCCAGGCATTGTGCAGTACACGACCGACGTTCTGTTTCGCGACTTGTGGCTACGTCCGGATCTTGCGCCGCGAGATCGGAGTCTCGTTACAGTCAGCGCTCTGATCGCTTCCGGTCAGGTTGCACAGATTACCTACCATCTCAACAGGGCGATGGACAACGGGCTGACGCAAGCGCAGGCCGCTTCTTGGGATAGGGAGTGTCGGCAATGCTCCAGGACCTCTTGAGCGTCTGGATGTAGAGGAAGCGCAGGGCGCAGAGATGGTTGGTCACCGAACCGGGAGTCAGTTTGTGTACGGTGAAGAGTTGGGCTTGGTACTCGCGGATGTGCTGCGGTCCCAGGCGATCGGGCGAGCGGTGGAAGTGCTGAGCAAAGCGCTCGATGAAGCGAATGTAACGCTCTGTGGTAGCTTCAGAGTAATGACGCCGCTGGAGTTCCTCCAGCATCATTTTGCGTAGACGGGTCACAGGGACACCTCCTTGTGACCCACAAATTATCTGAAGCGAAAATCAAGGATTGCCGACATCACCCACGCGGCAGCGTCCGCCGCGCCAGCGGCTTAGTTGTGTGCTGGGCATGCTCAACAGCTTGGAGGTGAAAGTCCTCTGGCCGACCTGATGGAGGTAAGGCCTAGTGATGATGCAAGGGCTACCGCCGCGAGGCGGGTCTGAAGGAAGCATGGAACAAATGTGCGAGTCGATGAACAAAAACCGGATATAAGGCGCCAGCGCCGGACGAGCGGGCAACTTACCGCGAAGTCCATATCCCATCAAGGACGCGAAGCGTAGATTCGGCGACTGTGCACGGAAGGCGGTTGAGCTTACCCCAGGAGATCTGCTCGGCGTCGCTTCGGCGACTGAGGTGGTCGAAAGGCCGCCTGACCGCAGGGCAGAAGTCAGCATAAGGCATAGTAGGTCATGACGTCGGCGAAGCTAGTGAGGCACTCCGATCCGAAAGGTGGAGAAACAGATAGGCCGAGCCGGGAACGGTGGCCGAAGGCCGGAACGAGAAGGAGAGGCAAGTAGGACATGAATCTCAGGAGCGACCAGCGGCAGAACGTCCAGGGAGAACTGGACTTCTCGTCTCCGCCAGCGGGTGAAGCCCGCGAAGCAAGAAGGGAAGAGACCGAATCGCCCTTGGCGATGCATGACCCCGAACGCCCAGCCCGCACGAACCGATTGATGGAGGAAATATGTAAGCGAGAAAACCTGAAGCAAGCATTACAGCAGGTAAAGGCTAATAAAGGTAGCGCGGGCGTCGATGGCATGACCGTCGGCGGAATCACCGACTACCTGAAGCAGCACTGGCCAGCGATCCGAGAACAACTGCTGAGTGGGACCTACGAGCCGAAACCGGTGAGGCGGGTGGAAATCCCCAAGCCGGACGGAGGGGTGCGAAAGCTTGGTATCCCGACGGTGCTGGACCGTTTGATCCAGCAGGCGGTGATGCAGGTTCTGCAGCGGCAGTGGGACTCGACGTTCTCCGACCACAGCTACGGTTTTCGACCGGGACGATCCGCGCATCAAGCAGTGGCCCAGGCACAGCAATACATTGCCGCGGGCTACGGCTGGGTGATTGATCTCGATTTGGAGAAATTTTTCGATCGAGTCAATCACGACAAACTGATGGGTCAAATCGCAAAACGAGTCGAGGACAAGCGGCTGTTGAAACTCATCCGGGCATTCCTGAATGCTGGGGTGATGGAGAACGGACTGGTCAGCCCAAGCGTGGAAGGAACCCCACAAGGGGGTCCACTTTCTCCACTGCTGTCCAACCTCGTGCTCGACGAACTCGACCGTGAGTTGGAGCGCCGGAGACATCGCTATGTTCGCTACGCGGACGACAGCAACATCTACGTTCGCAGCGAGCGTGCGGGTCAACGGGTGATGCAAAGCATCACGCGATTCATCACGCAAAAGCTCAAACTCAAGGTGAATGAGACGAAAAGCGCGGTAGCGCGACCGCAGGAACGGAAGTTTCTCGGATTCAGCTTTACCGACGGTCCGGAGATCAAGCGCACGATTGCGCCCAAAGCTCTGGAACGGTTTAAGCATCGCATCCGTGAAGTTACACTTCGGGCGAAAGGCGTCAGCCTGGAGACGACGATAGCGGAGCTAGCTTCGTATCTACGAGGTTGGCGCAGCTATTTCGGCTTCTGCGAAACGCCCTATGTGCTGATTCAGCTGACCCGCTGGGTCCGGCTCCGACTGCGAGCAGCTATGTGGCGGCAATGGAAAACACCACGCCGTCGCCGAGCGGCTCTGCTTGAACTGGGGGTTCGCCCGCGACTGGCCCGCAACACGGCCGGCAGCGGACTTGGCCCCTGGTATCTGGCCCGGGCCAAGGCCCTCTCGGTGGGGCTTTCCAATGCTCACTTCACATCGCTCGGACTTCCAACGTTGATCGATGGATGCTAGCGTAACCAACTCGAACCGCCGTGTACGGACCCGTACGCACGGTGGTGTGGCAGGGGTCGGCGGGTGACCGCCGCCCCTATGCCGATCAAGTCGGCTTGTGGGAAGTTTGCCGTGATCAGTACTGATAAACGCGCTTGTGGGAAGCGGACGAAGTCAGGGGTGTCGCAACTACTGGGGACTAGGTTGAAAATCCCCCTTTCAGGGAAGGCGACAAATCCTTTGCCAAGAGGCCGCCGGCAATAACGGCCTTGACCGTTGGGTTTACAACCCAAAGAGGCGACTAGCCGACCAATCATCCAGTCAAGATCGTCGGAGCGACTAATTTTCCAGAAACTGACCTTCGGGGAGCAACCGCCACCCTTTAACGAGTAAAGCCATTCTCATGTGAGTAGTGGAGGGAAGGCATTAGACCTTCACCGATCTCACCTGCCATTTACCTGCCGTTCGCACTGCTTTACATGTACTATGTGCGTTCTTGCGCGGATTCGAATCCCACTCTCTCCGCCAAGTCATTTATAATAAATAATTTACGTTGATTTTGTAGGCGAATCCTACCCCACTCTCCGAACTGGTTTTCATCCTTGAATGAGCAACATGCAGTCTCGCGCGGCCAAAGATAAGGTCCTAGCACAACCCCGACTGTCAGACTTGTCATGCCGAGGATTTATTCGCAGACCCGCCCCTCGGAGTAGTCTTCTAGCTGTCTTTTTTCAAGAAAAGCAGGTCGGTCGCGGACTGGGGGGCACGATGACTGACGATGCAGCGTTTCCTCAGAGCCGAGTGCTTCGTGAATTCCGAAGAAGCACCCGTGTTGCTCTAAAGGTCGTGATCGAGGCTCAGGGCCTTGGGGAGCCTCTGACTTGCGGCGGCGAGACAATCATCGTCAACCTTCATGGAGCATTGATCTCGACTGCGGTCGCACTGAGCGTGGGGATGAAGATCGAGATTCATGTCTACCTGACGGGTAAACGTGCTAATGCCGAGGTTGTTTACGTCGATCCTGAGAAGCCGCTGCGCTGCGGAATCGCGCTAGCGATACCAGGGAACATTTGGGGAATATCTTTGCCCCCAAAAGACTGGCACGAAGGCGACTTGGCCTGATACGCCATCCAGGCCGTTCAATCCAGCGAGGCTTTACTCCCTAGAAGAGGCTTCTCCGATTTGAGGAGCCGCACCTGTTGATCGATCGCAACCTCGCGCTTGAGCCGCAGCAATGCAGCAGAACGAACTCCTGGCGGCGAGCGTTGGAGCGTCTTCAGTAGTCGATCGCCGGCACCAACCGAGATTAGAGACTATAACGCCTCTAGTTTCACAGAAGCCAGTCCACTCCCCTTGCACACCGCCCAAGCTCGATCACCCTTAACAAGAACTCGCGGTGACGGCGGTGACCTGCTCCTGTCTTGCGGGCATTTGCGGCTCCGCGATCTTCTTGGCTTCGTATCGGTCGATCAACAGTTGGTCGCCGACTTCGGTCCGGCTCCTGAAAATAGTGTGGGCGGGTAGTTCAATCACGCTTTCCGCGCGCAGTTTGGGCAGAATGACTCGAAATGGCTTCACCATCTCGGTCACGCTCACAACACGGAAGTCTTTGTCGATCATGACCACGTCGAACGAGAACAGCATGCCGATGGTGTGGATCGCGTTGGCAGGCACGATCCACACCCCTCCATCCGGCTTGAGAGATCTCCTTCCCAATAACCCGATAAGACGGCCCAAAATCGAGTCGGCCACACTGACCCGAAAGGCGAGGAAGGTCCCCTTCGTCTGGTTGTAGACAAAGACTTCGCGTGATTTTCCAAACATGTTCGTTCCTTGCGTCTTTCTTCGTGATTTAGCGAGGGGCTTTTTTCTTCATCCTGTAAACCAGTAGGAGGAGAGTGCACACCGCCAGAATCCCCGAAACTAATCTGATCAACATTACGCTATCCATAGTTCACCTCATTTGATTGATTTAACTGCTGAACTCTTTAACGCAAAAAGTGCGCTAGGAAGTCGGCCACCGCGATAACTGCCGGGCCGACCACCACTACCCCCATGCTCGGGAAAATAAAGAACACGAGCGGTGGCACAAGCTTGATCGTTGTCTTGGCGGCCATCTCCTCGGCCTGCTGCCGGCGCTGGGTGCGAAGCGCATCGGAAAATGTGCCCAACGATTTTGCAATCGGCGTTCCGAAGCGGTCGGTTTGGATGAGCATGGCCACGAAAGACCGAGCGCTCTCGAAATTCGCGCGGTGCGCAAACGATTGCCAGGCTGCGTTGCGCTGCATACCCGCCCGCTGTTCAAAGTTGATGAGCAGCAACTCTTCGCTGAGCTCGCGATGGCTGACGCGCAGTTCCTGGCCAACGCGAACAATTCCCTGGTCCAGGCCGAGGCCGGCTTCTAGGCAGATGGATAGCAAATCCAGGCCGTCCGGAAGGCTCAACCGGAGTCTCTCTCTCCTCTTGTTGATGGCGTGTGACAGCCAGAAATCAGGTGCAAAAAAGCCAAGCACGACCGCAAGCAGGAAAAAGATAACCGTGTTCTCGCTGACCAAGAGCGCCACCGCGAGACCGAGAAAGGCAGGCACACCCAGGCGCGAGCCGAGAAAGATATCGGCGTGGTTAGGCTTGCGATAGCCGGCCAGCATGAGGCGGCGAACGATCTCACGGTCCGGTTCGGACGCGAAGAACCGGCGGAAGATGGTAAA
>WNFT01005834.1_pt1 | contig 11833 bp, 8 predicted proteins | sample 5400191 | NCBI WGS metagenome assembly WNFT01 (sample SAMN13153359, study PRJNA577476) | soil metagenome | isolation source: 80 cm saprolite under Madrone tree | place: USA:California | collected 2016-06-14
GGAATGCTTGACTCGCGCGGCAAAGATGGGCATAAGGGAGTGGTTGCCGCAGCGCGGCAGGCGCTTACATCCCCAGTTGTCGAGGAGATTTGCACATGAGCGGATTCGGCGAAACGCACCGGCGCGCCGTCTGGGCCCTTCCGGCGCTCCTGGCCCTCGTTCTCCTGGCGTCCATGGCCGGTCCGGCGCTCCACGCCGCCTGGGCCCAGGGCGCGGCCGCTGCCCCGCAGCACCAGGGCGGCGGCGAGGCCAATCTCAAGATCCCTGATCTGGCTCAGGTGAGCTTCGGCGGCACCACCGGCCGCACGCTGCTCCAGTGGGGCCTGCTCGTGTGCCTTCTCGGTCTCGCGTTCGGCATGGTCATCTTCACGCAGCTGAAAGGCCTGCCCGTCCACCAGTCCATGCTCGAGATCTCGGAGCTGATCTACGAGACCTGCAAGACCTACCTCGTGCAGCAAGGCAAGTTCCTGTTGATCCTCTGGATCTTCATCGCGGTCATCGTGTCGTTCTACTTCGGCGTGCTCCAGCACGGCCTTCGCCAGCCTGCGGGGACTGGCATTCCCCGTCTACGCGATCCCGCTGCGCGCTGGCATGAGCGTGGGCATGCTGCTCATCAGCGTGGAGCTGCTGATCATGCTCTGCATCCTGCTCTACGTGCCGCGCGACTACGCGGGCGCGTGCTTCATCGGCTTCGCGATCGGCGAATCGCTGGGCGCCTCGGCGCTCCGCATCGCGGGCGGCATCTTCACCAAGATCGCCGACATCGGCTCGGATCTCATGAAGATCGTCTTCAACATCAAGGAGGACGACGCGCGGAATCCCGGCGTCATTGCCGACTGCACGGGAGACAACGCCGGCGACTCGGTCGGGCCCAGCGCCGACGGCTTCGAGACGTACGGCGTCACCGGCGTGGCGCTGATCTCCTTCATCCTGCTCGCGGTTCCCAAAGAGGTGATCCAGGTCCAGCTCCTGGTCTGGATCTTCGTGATGCGCGTCATGATGATCGTGGCCAGCGGCGCGTCGTACTTCATCAACGACGTCTTCGCGCGCGGCCAGTACGGCCAGGCCGCCACGATGAACTTCGAGAAGCCGCTGACCAGCCTGGTATGGATCACGTCGCTCGTGTCGGTCGGCCTGACGTACCTGGTCTCCTGGTGGCTGATTCCGGGCCTGGGAGACGGCACGCTGTGGTGGAAACTGGCGACGATCATCACCTGCGGCACGCTGGCCGGCGCCATCATTCCAGAGTTCGTCAAGGTCTTCACCTCGACCAACTCCGCGCACGTGCGCGAGGTCGTCATCTCGGCGCGCGAGGGCGGGGCGTCGCTGGACATCCTGTCGGGGCTGGTGGCGGGCAACTTCAGCGCCTACTGGCTCGGCATCGTGGTGGTGGGGCTCATGGGCACGGCGTACCTGGTGAGCCGGGAGGGCATGGCCGCCCTCATGGTCGCCCCCGCGGTGTTCGCCTTCGGCCTGGTCGCCTTCGGATTCCTCGGCATGGGACCGGTAACGATCGCCGTGGACTCCTACGGGCCCGTCACGGACAACGCGCAGTCCGTGTTCGAGCTCTCCCTCATCGAGCAGGTTCCCGGCATCAAGGCCGCGCTTCGCAAGGATCACGGCTTCGACGTCAACTTCGAGTCCGCCAAGCACATGCTCGAGGAGAACGACGGCGCCGGCAACACGTTCAAGGCGACGGCCAAACCCGTGCTCATCGGCACGGCGGTCGTCGGCGCCACCACCATGATCTTCTCGATCATCGTGGTGCTCACACACGGCCTGACGCAGAACCTCGACAAGCTGTCGCTCCTCCACCCGCCCTTCCTCCTCGGGCTCATCACGGGCGGGGCGATGATCTACTGGTTCACCGGCGCCTCCATCCAGGCGGTGACGACGGGTGCCTACCGGGCGGTGGAGTTCATCAAGGCCAACATCAAGCTGGAGGGCGTCACCAAGGCCTCGGTCACCGACAGCAAGAAGGTCGTCGAGATCTGTACGCTCTACGCGCAGAAGGGCATGTTCAACATCTTCCTGTGCGTCTTCTTCGCGACCCTCGCCTTTGCTTTCCTCGAGCCGTACTTCTTAATCGGCTATCTGATCTCCATCGCGCTCTTCGGTCTGTACCAGGCGGTGTTCATGGCCAACGCCGGCGGCGCCTGGGACAACGCGAAGAAGGTGGTCGAGGTCGACCTCAAGGAGAAGGGGACCCCGCTCCACGCGGCGGCCGTGGTCGGCGACACGGTGGGCGATCCGTTCAAGGACACGTCGTCCGTCGCCATGAACCCGATCATCAAGTTCACGACCCTCTTCGGCCTCCTGGCGGTCGAGCTCGCCGTGTCGCTCACCGCCGAGCGCGGCGCCCTGCTGAGCCGCAGCCTGGCCGCGCTGTTCTTCGTCATTTCGGTGATCTTCGTCTGGCGCTCCTTCTACGCGATGCGCATCAAGGTCGAGAGAGCCTGAGCCCGGGACCGGCATGAATCTGATCGAACAATTCGCCGAGGCTTTCAACGGGCGCGACGTGGACGGGCTGCTCGCCTGCTTCACCGAGGACGCGACGTACCGTGATCTTTTCTATGGCCCGCACACGGGCCAGGTGGCGCTGCGTGGCATGTTCGAGCGCATGTTCCGCGAGGGGCGCGACTACCGGTGGCAGATGGACGCCATCGTGATGGACGCCGGCCGGGCCGCCGCCGAGTGGACGTTCGGCTACACGGCGACGGCGGCCGTGCCGCGGAGCGAAGGGCGCCGCGTCCGGATGTCCGGCATGAGCATCTTTGATCTCGAGGACGGGAGAATCCGCGACTACCGCGAGTACTCCGACTCGGGCACGGCGCTCCTCCAGCTGGGCTTCGCGCCCGAGAGCCTCGCCAAGATCCTCGCGCGGCGTCTGCCCACGGACTGAGGGATACGCTCTCGCTGGCTCGCGTCGGTGTTCTCGACCAGTCGCCCATTCGCACGGGCGGCACCGCGCCCGAGGCCGTCGCGGAGACGCTCGAGCTTGCCCAAGCCTGCGAGCGCTGGGGCTACCACCGCTATTGGCTCGCCGAGCACCACGCGAGCCGTGGGCTCGCGGGCTCGACCCCCGAGGTTCTCCTGGCGCACGTGGCCGCGCGTACCTCGAGCATCCGTGTGGGCTCGGGCGGTGTCATGCTCAGCCACTACAGCGCGTTGAAGGTGGCGGAGAACTTCCGGATGCTGGAGACGCTGTACCCTGGGCGCATCGACCTGGGGATCGGGCGCGCGCCCGGCAGCGACCCGCGCACCGCGAGGGCGCTCGTCCACGGGCCGGGCGCGCTCGGCATCGAGCACTTCCCGGCCCAGATCAGCGATCTCGTCGGCTTTCTCAGAAACGACCTGCCGCAGGGCCATCCCTTCCACGGCGTCCGCGCCATGCCCGACGGCCCGACCATGCCCGAGATCTGGATGCTCGGCTCGAGCGACGAGGGCGCGGCGCTGGCCGCCCACTTCGGCACGGCGTTCGCGTTCGCCCACTTCATCAACGACGTGGGCGGCGTCGAGGCGACCCGCGGATACGCCGCGAGCTTCCGCCCCGGGCTCCTCGATGCGCCGCGGGTGGCCGTCGCCGTCTTCGCGCTGGCGGCCGACACCGAGGCGGAGGCGTTACGGCTCGCGAAGAGCCGGGCGCTGTGGATCGCGCGGCTCTACACGGGACGCCCCGGCGCATTCCCATCCGTCGAGGAGGCGGAAGCGCACCCGTACACGGAGCAGGAGCTGGCCATCATCCACCACGCGAAGCGGCGCACGTTCGCGGGCGCCCCCGAGCAGGTGCGCGAGCGGCTCACGGCGCTCGCGGCTACATACGGAGCCACCGAGCTCGTGATCGTGACCATCGCGCACGACTTCAAAGCGCGTCTGCGCTCCTACCAGCTCCTGGCGGAGGCCTTCGGCCTCGAGTCCGCCGCGAGCCGCGGCGTCTAGCGATGGTACGATGCGTGCCGGGAGAGTGACCAGAGCATGAGCGAGTCCGCCGTGGCCGTGCCCGATCCCGCAGACGTGGACGGCGTCATCCAGCGCGTGCGCTTCGAGCTCTACCGCGAGAACATCTACGGCGCCCTCGAGATCGTCGAGGCGGCGCACGCCGCGCGGCCCGATCCGCGCTTTGCCGAGCAGGCGGCGCGCATCCGGTCGTGGCTCGGCCACCTGCAAAGCCGCGAGGCCTACGTCGCCGCCCAGGAGCAGCAGTACAAGGGGCTCCGCTGGCGGATGGGGCTCAAGCTTCTCGAGAAGCGGATCCGCATGCTGTCCGGAAAGAAAACGCGCAAGATGATCGAGCGGCGCGGCCGAGACCCGGAGTTCCAGCAGCTCGAGCGAGAGGTCGACGCCGTGAAGCCGGGGCGCGTGCTCGATGCCGGAAGCGGCGAGGGTGGCGTGGCGATGGCCCTGTGCGCGCGCCACCCGGAGCTCACGGTGGACGGCGTCGAGGTGTCCTTCACCAACGTCCGGATTGCCCGGCAGCTCAACCGCTGGAAGAGGGCTTCGTTCCGCCAGGGCCTGGCCGAGGAGGTCCACGAATACTTCGAGCCGGGCCGGTTCGATCTCGCGTACTCGTTCGCCGTCCTCGAGCACGTCCGCGACGTGGACGCGACCGTCCGCTCCATCCTCACCGTCCTGCGGCCGGGTGGGCGCTTCTGCTTCGTCGTCCCCATGCACGAGTTCCGCGCCCGAGGGCCAATCCCGGACTACCAGCCCGTGCACGGCTACGCCGACCATTGCCGGGTCTTCAGCGAGGCTGACCTCCGGCGGCGCTGGGGCGGTGAGCCGGGATTCCGGCTGGCCAAGATCCCCGGAGCATGGAAACACGGTGAGATTCCGGATTGCTTCGAGCCCGTCGAATTCGGCTCCTTCTTCGTTTCGTTCGCCAAGGCCTGATCCCCCGCCCGGTCGTCCTCATCTCTCCCCGACCGCCCTGGAATGTCGCCGCGAAAGCGGTGCCAGTTTTCGTCGCTTTGCGGTCGGAGATGGTCCGTATAGCGCGGCTGCCTGCTCGAAACGTCAATGATTCCAGTCGACTGGTTGCTGGCACAGATGTTGTAGCTCAGGAATGCGATGCTTGGCGAACTGGAAGCAACAAAGGTATTGCAGGAGCCCGCGGCGACACCGCTCTGGGGCGAGTGGTTTCGGCGCAAGATCTCCCTGGCGCTGACCCTCACCGCCCTGGTGCCGCTCCTCGTCCTCGCCTATTCGGTCTTCGCCTCCGTGATGTCGTGGTTGGGACACGAGCCCCTGTACGGCCGCGATCTCCTCTGGAGCCAGGCGCTTCTGGTCTTCACCGGGCTCCTGATGGCCGCCGGCGGCTTCGTCATCTGGGATTTGGGTTTGACGGTCAGGCGCACCGCCGAGACGGTGGCCGCCTCGGGCAGGATCGAATCGGCGGTGGCGGAGAAGACCGACCAGATCGGCGTGCTCATGGGGTCGTTCTCGAACGTGCTCGGCACCATCGAAGCCCAGACCGGCGAGATCAGCCAGTTCGCCCTGCGTCTCGACGCCGCCTACCGGGAGCTCGAGTCCACCAACACGCGGCTCAAGGAGGTCTCCTTCAAGGACGAGGTGACGCGACTGTACAACCGCCGCTTCTTCTCGATCCGGATCGAGGAGGAGGTCTCCCGCTATCGCCGCTTCAAGCATCCGGTGTCCGTGGTTTTGCTCGACCTCGACGGCTTCAAGGCCGTCAATGACGAGCTGGGTCACGCGACGGGTGATGAGACCCTGCGCGGCGTCGGCGAGCTCCTTCTCAAGCATTCGCGCGGGATCAACGTGATCTGCCGCTACGGCGGGGACGAGTTCGCCATCCTCCTCGTCGAAACGCCCAAGGCCGGCGCCCAGATTTACGCCGACCGCATCCGCCACGTGCTCGAATACCACGTCTTTCCGCACGGGCAGCGCATCAGCGCGAGCTTCGGAATCGCCACCCTGCCCGAAGACGTGGGAGCGGTGGCCGAGGATCTGCTGCGCGTTGCCGACGAGGCGCTCTACGCGGCCAAGCGCGCGGGAAAGAATCGGGTGTCGACTTTCGAGGTGGTGGCGGCGCCGAATGGAGCGGTGCCCGCGGCCATGGCCGCCGCGCTCCCCGTGATCTCCGGCGCCTCCGGCGGGCCCGGCGCCCGGCCGCCGGCTGCCGAGCCCGCCGGGGGAGCGGCTCTCGAAGCGCTCGTGGGCGTCCGCTCCGCGATGCCCACCGAAGACGAGGTCGTCGTGAGCGGCCGAGCAGATGTCAGGACGGCCCTCGAAGGCCTCGCCGGCGTCTCCTATGACTTCATCCTGCGGCCGGCCGCTGCCGACCCAGCCGTGGACCGCGACCCCGAGGACCGTTGGCGCGGCGGCGAGATCAGCCTCCTGCCCTCCGGGCTCCGGCCGCTCTCCCAAGGCGAGCGCGCCACCCTGACCGCACTTCACGGTCTCATTGCGGCGCGGGACCTCGGCACGGGCACCCATTCGGAGCGGGTGTGGGTCTACGCAGAGGCCATCGCCCGGGCCTGCGGCATACCCGAGGCGGAGCTCAGAGACATCCAGCACGGCGTCATCCTCCACGACATCGGCAAGATCGGCATCCCGGACTCCATCCTCCTCAAGCCGGGGCCACTCAGCCCCGACGAGTGGAAGGTCATGCGGACGCATCCGGATGTCGGCCGGGGGCTGATTCAGCACATCCCATTCCTGGCGGGCGCGGTGCCCATCGTCTATCACCACCATGAGCGCTGGGATGGCAATGGCTATCCGGGGGGTCTCCGCGGGGAGGGCATACCGCTGAGCTGCCGCATCTTCGCCGTGGCCGACGCCCTCGACGCCATGACGTTCGACCGCCCGTACTCGCGCGCTGTGTCGCTCGAGGCCGCGCGCGAGGAGATCGCCCGCTGCGCGGGGACGCACTTCGATCCGGCCGTGGTCTCCACGTTCCTCTCCATCCCGTTCGAAGCGCTCGAGGAGCTGAGGCGCCGCGCGATTAGTTGACGTAGTTGACGGGGCCGTCCCGCCTTGGTAGCGTGCACACCATGCAGGAGACGCCCGTGGTGAAGCTCGAAGAGGTCCTGCGGCTCGCGATCGAGATGAACGCGACCGACATCCACATCCAGGTCGGCCTGCCGCCCATGTTTCGCGTGCGCGGCAAGCTCGTGCCGCACGAGTCCAGCCCCCTCGCGGCGGAGCAGTGCGAGGCGCTGGTGTTCTCCATCATGTCGGAGGAGCAGAAGAAGACCTTCAGCGAGCGCCTCGACTGCGACTTCTCCTACGGCATCGTGGGGCTCGCCCGCTTCCGCATCAACGTCTTCAGGCAGCGCGCCAGCGTCGCCGTTGCGCTCCGGCGGATCCCGTACCAGATCCCCGACGTGGACCAGCTCGGCCTGCCGCCGGGGGTGATGGAGCTGATCAAGCTGAAGCGCGGACTGGTCCTGGTGACGGGCGCCACCGGCCAGGGCAAGTCGACGACCCTGGCCGCGCTCCTCGACCGCATGAACCAGGAGCGCCAGCTCCATATCGTCACGCTCGAGGATCCGGTCGAGTACCTCTTCCAGCACAAGTCGAGCATCGTCGTGCAGCGCGAGGTCGGCATCGATACGCTCTCCTTTGCCAGCGCGCTCCGCGCCTCCCTCCGGGAAGACCCTGACGTGATCCTGGTGGGCGAGATGCGCGACGTGCCCACGATCGAGTCGGCTCTCACGGCCGCGGAGACGGGGCACCTCGTCTTCGCCACGCTGCACACGAAGACGCCGGCCCAGGGCATCGACCGCATCGTGGACGTCTTCCCGCCGCACCAGCAGCAGCAGGCGCGGGTCCAGCTCGCCAACGTGCTCCACGCCGTGGTGACCCAGCAGCTCATGCCGCGCAGGGACAACGAGGGCATGGCTCTGGCCATGGAGATGCTCATGGTCAGCCCCGCGATCCGAAACCTGATCCGCGAGGGCAAGACGTTCCAGATCCAATCGCTGCTCCAGACCGGCTCCTCCACCGGCATGCTGACCATGGAGAATTCGCTCAAGGGCCTGGTCGAAAAAGGATGGATCAGTGTCGACGACGCCATCGAGCACTGCTTCGATCCCAAGGAAATGGCCCGCCTCCTTGGCCGGCGCTAGCCGGCAGAATATACGCGGCAGGCCGTGGTGAAAGGCGCTGCCTGGGGCGCCGCCCTCCTCGTCTCAGCTCTCGCGATCCTCCCCTTCCTTCCCACGCTCGGCGGCCAGTTCCTCAACTGGGACGACGGCATCAACTTCGTCACCAACCCCGGCTTCCGTGGTCTGGGCTGGGCTCAGCTGCGCTGGATGGCTACCACCACGCTTCTCGGTCACTGGGTCCCCCTGACCTGGCTCAGCCTCGGGGTGAACTACGCCTTGGGTGGGCTCAATCCATGGGGGTACCATCTGGGCAACCTCCTGCTCCACGCCGCCAACGCCGCGCTGTTTTACGTCGTTGCGAGGCGCCTGCTGTCCGCGGCCTGGGGCCCGTCCACACCGGAGCCCGCGCTCGTGGGCGGCGCCGTATTCGCAGCGCTCATTTTCGCGGTGCACCCACTCCGGGTCGAGTCGGTGGCCTGGATCACCGAGCGGCGCGACCTCCTGAGCGGGTTCTTCTTTCTGCTGGCCGTGTGGGCCTATCTGCGCGCGGTGTGGGACGCGCCCGCGCCTCGGCCCGGCTGGCGGGCGCTGTCACTCGCCGCTTTCGCGGCAGCCCTCCTGTCGAAGGCGTCCACCCTGATGCTGCCGGCCGTGCTCCTGCTCCTCGACGTCTATCCGCTCGGCCGCCGCGCTCGGGGACTTCGGGCCCTCGTGAGCGAGAAAGTCGCCTACGTGGCCCTCGCCGCGCTCGCCGCGATCAGCGCGCTGATGGCTCTCCGATCCGGCTGGGCGATGACCTCGTACGTCGACGTCGGCCTTCCCGGGCGGCTGGCTTTGATGACCTACAGCTTCACGTTCTATCCGTGGAGCTGGCTGTGGCCCGTGGGGCTGTCGCCCATGTACGAGCTGCCGGTCGCGGTGCATCCTCTCGCGTGGCGGTTTCTCGTCCCGCTCGCGGCCTTTCCCGCCATCACGGCGGCGCTGATCGCCCTCCGCCGCCACTGGCCCGCGGGACTGGCGGCATGGGTGTACTCGGCGCTGATGGTCCTGCCGGTCAGCGGAGCGGCCCATGCCGGCTTCCAGATGGCTGCGGATCGCTACAGCTATCTCTCGGGGCTCGGCTTTGCGCTGCTGGCCGGCGGGGCGCTCGTCCTGCTTGAGCGGGCCGCGGACTCTGGGCGACTGCGGCGGGGTCTTGCGGCCGCCTTGATGGCGACGGCGGTCCTGGTCGTCGTGGTGCTGGGTGCAGGCACGTGGAGACAGAGCCGCGTGTGGCAGGACTCCGAGACGCTCTGGCGCTGGGCGGTGGGCGTGGACCCCGAGTGCGCGCTCTGCCACAACAACCTGGGCTCGGCTCTCGCCGTCGGCGCGCCGTCGAGCCCCATCGCAGTGGCCGAGGCCGAAACGCACTTCCGACGCGCCATCGCGCTGCGGCCAGAGAGGGACGAGCCCTACAACAACCTGGGCGGGACGCTCGCGCTGCAGGGCCGCCTGGACGAGTCGGGTGCCGCCTTTCGGGAGTTCCTCAATCGCCGTCCGAACATCGGCTCGGCATCCGCCGCGCTCGGGAGTATCTATCTGCGGCAGGGTCGTTTCGGCGAGGCGATTCCATTGCTGCGTCGGAGCCTCTACCTGAACCCGCGCCTCGATGGCGCGCGCAAGGATCTGACGCTGGCGCTGGACGGCCAGGCCGAGGCCTCCAGGCGGCAGGGCGATGCGGCCGAGGCCGAGCGGCTGCATCGGGAGGCGACTGCGCTGCGTGGAGAGACGCCTGCGGGACCGGGGCCGGTCGAGATGTCCGGTCGCGATGCAGCGACGGGGCGTCCATGAGTCGGTCGCGAACGCTCCTCGTGGTGATGGGAGTGGTGGCCCTCACGGTCGTCGCGTTTCTTCCGGCGCTGGACGGGCAGTTCCTGAACTGGGACGACGACAAGAACCTGGTGACGAACGAGGGGTACAGGGGGCTGGGCTGGAGTCATGTGCGGTGGATGTTCACGACGACGCTGATGGGGCACTGGATTCCGCTGACGTGGCTGACGCTGGGGGTGAATTACGTGGTGGGGGGGATGGCGCCGTGGGGGTATCACGCGGGCAATCTGGGGCTGCACGCGGCGAACGCGGTGGTGTTTTACGCCATCGCGCGGCGGCTGCTGGCGGCGGGGGCAGGAGGGGAGCGCACGGAGGACGCGGCCGGGAGGGCCTCACGGGTGGGGTGGGGGGCGGCGGCGGCGGCGGCGGTGTTCGCGGTGCACCCGTTGCGGGTCGAGTCGGTGGCCTGGGTGACGGAGCGGCGCGATGTGCTGAGCGGCGTGTTCTTTCTGCTGGCGGTGCTGGGCTATCTCAAGGCGGTGGAGCGGGGCCGGGCGGGGCGGCTCGAGGGGCGGTGGCGGGCGATGTCGGTGGGGTGCTTCGCGGCCGCGCTGCTGTCGAAGGCGTCGACCATGATGCTGCCGGCGGCGCTGCTGCTGCTGGACGTCTATCCGCTGCGGCGGCTGGGGGTGGGGTGGGCCGCGTTGCTGCGGGAGAAGCTCGGCTACCTGGTGCTGGCGGGGGTGGGGGCGGTGGTGGCGCTGGTGGCGGTGCGGCAGGGCGGGACGGTGACGGGGTACGCGGCGTACGGCCTCGGGGCGCGGGGGGCGATGATGCTGTACAGCCTGCTGTTCTATCCGTGGAAATTCCTGTGGCCGGTCGACCTGTCGCCGATGTACGAGCTGCCGGCGCGGGTGGAGCCGCTGGCGTGGCGGTTTCTGCTGCCGATGGTGGCGGTGCCGGTGATCACGGCGGTGCTGATAGCGCTCCGGCGGCGGTGGCCGGGGGGGCTGGCGGCGTGGGTGTACTCGGCGCTGCTGGTGCTGCCGGTGAGCGGGGCGGTGCATGCCGGGTATCAGCTGGCGCATGACCGGTACAGCTATCTCTCGGGGCTCGGCTTGGCGCTGCTGGTGGGCGGGGCGGTGGTGTGGGTGATGGGGGCGGGGGCCCGGAGGGCGCTACGGCCGTGGCTCGAGGGGCTGGTGCTGGCGACGGTGGTCGGACAGGCTCTGATCCTGGCGCACTCGGAGAGCCCGGGCTTCGTGCGCCTGGCCGAGAGTCACTTCCGCTTCGCGATCTCACGGCGACCGCAACAGCCGGACGCCTACCACAACCTCGGGGCTGCGCTCGCCATGCAGGGACGTTACGACGAGGCCGAAGCGGCTCTCGAGACCTACCTCAAGCTGTCTAGCCCATTGAACCCGGACCCCCCGGCGCGGCTCGGGTTACTGCTTGTCGACCGGGAGCGTTACGCGGCAGCGATCCCGCTCTTGCGTCGAGCGCTGGCTCTCGATCCTCGCTTCCCGCTGGTGCGCCACGACCTGGTCCTGGCGCTCGGGAAGCGCGCGGCCGAGCTCGAGGCTGGAGGCCAGAAGCAGGAGGCGGCGGCGCTTCGGCGGGAGGCGGCCGATCTCCTGGCCCGCGAGCCAGGCGCGCCCGCGTCGATGGTTCCCGGGCCGGGTGGCGGGCAGGCCGCACGTTCCGGCCGATGAGCCCGGCACCGGCGAGGCTTCCGCGCTTCCTTCTCCCTGTCCTTGTCTTCGTGATCGCCCTCGTTCCCTTCCTCCCGGCTCTTGACGGGCAATTCCTCAACTGGGACGACGACCAGAATTTCACTACGAATCCGAACTTTCGGGGGCTGGGCTGGAGTCATGTGCGGTGGATGTTCACGACGACGCTGATGGGGCACTGGATTCCGCTGACGTGGCTGACGCTGGGGGTGAATTACGTGGTGGGGG
>WNFT01014257.1_pt1 | contig 11830 bp, 10 predicted proteins | sample 5400191 | NCBI WGS metagenome assembly WNFT01 (sample SAMN13153359, study PRJNA577476) | soil metagenome | isolation source: 80 cm saprolite under Madrone tree | place: USA:California | collected 2016-06-14
TGGAGGAGCTCGTGCGAGTCGTCCGCGAGATACCAATCGAGACACATCGGCTCGATGACGTCCCGGAGACCGCCAACGCCGACTACCTGAGGATCGACGCACAGGGGGCCGAGCTCGATGTCCTTCGTGGCGCCCCGCGGCTACTTGCCAAGGCGTTGGTGGTCCACACCGAGGTAGAGTTCGCTCCTCTTTATCGGGAGCAGCCGCTATTCGCGGACGTGGACCAGGCCCTTCGCGGTGCTGGCTATGCGCTCTTCGCCCTCGCAGAAATCCAGTCGCGAGCGTACCGGCCGTTCCGCGACCACGACCTTCTCTCTTCGCGCCGCTTCCGGCAGGCTCTTTGGACGGATGCAGTCTACGTCCGTCATCTGTTCGAACTGGATCAGCTCGACGCGGACGAGCTCGTCCGCCTCTTCGTGATTCTTCACGTGTCGTACGGAGCGACCGATCTCTGCGCCCGCATTCTCGGCTACCTGGATGCGAGAACCGGCCGGGACGCGGCGGGGCGCTACCGTGCGGAGGCGGTCTCGGTGGTGCGGGCGACCAGTTCGGGCGGAACCGTCTGACCCTCGCGGATCGCGTAGACCTACTCGTAGGCGATGTCGTCGAAGACGCCGGGTGGCAGCTGAAAGCGTCTCGCGAGCGCGGCTTCCTCCTCCCGCACGTAGAATCGATTCAAGCCGTCGAAGTACGCGAAGACGTAGCGGTTGGCCAGCAGGATCGGCTCCCAGTCGTGCCACATCGCGATGCTTTCGATGTCATCCCAGGCGGCTGGCCGCGTCGCCGGCTTGGTAGCCTCGATCACCAGCGCTCGGGGTCGAAATCGACGCCAGTCGCAGCTCTCGATGGCGGGCTTCTCCCATCCCTCGATGTCGATCTTCAGAAAATCGACCGTACCGCGGCAATACCGTTCGAAGATCTCGTTCAGGGTGACGACGGGAACCAAGTACTCGGTGACGGTTCCGCCTCTGGTCCTGAACTGGTTCGCGAAGGCCGGATCGGGTGTCGACAAGTAGCTCTCCTCAAGACATTCGAAGAAGCGCATCTTGCCGGGGGCGTCGCCCACCGCTACGTTAAGATTGACGTCCCGCGGACGGTCTCGCTCGAACGCCTCGAACTTGGAACGAAGCGGCTCGATATTCACCCCGTGCCAGCCACTCTTGTAGAAATGCTTCGTGACCGAGTGCATGTGCGGGTCCCAGGCGCCCACATCGATATAGAAGCCGGTCGCCTGCTCGTGAAACAGACGATTCAGCATCACGTCTTCGAAGTTCTGGGCGTACGTGTACATATGGAGTTCCCTCATGGACATCGGGTTGCTCAACGTCGCGGATATCGTCAGATGTGCGCGTCCATTGCGCTCGGTCTTCGCCTGCGTTCGGGAAACGCGGGCCGGGCCGCGGGCGAGCATCCCGCCCCCCGATGGCCGCGCTGCCCGGCTCACGACTTCTCGTACTCCGCGATCACCTCGTCGGGCTTGCCCTGCAGCATGATCTTGCCACCCGCGAGCCAGACGACCCGGTCGCAGAGTAAGCGGATCTCCGCGAGCCCATGGGAGACGATGACGAACGTCGTCCCCTGTCGCCGGAAGTCTTCGAGGCGCTCGTGGCATCTGGCCTGGAAGTGAGTGTCGCCGACGGCGAGGATCTCGTCGATCAGCAGGATATCGGGATCCAGATGGACCGCCACCGAGAAGCCGAGCCGGGCGACCATCCCGCTTGAATAGGTCCGGAGTGGCTCGTTCAGTGATGACTCGAGGCCGCTGAACGCCACGATCGCCTCCAGCCGGGCCGCTACCTGGCGGCGGGTCAAGCCCATCAGAACTCCATTCAGCACGATGTTCTCGTAACCGGTCAGCTCGTAGTGGAAGCCCGCGCCAAGCTCGAGCAGCGGGGCCACCCGGCCATGCACCTCCACGGTGCCCGCCTGCGGCCCGATCACGCCCGCGATCAGACCGAGAAGGGTGCTCTTGCCCGAACCGTTCGCGCCGATGATGCCCACCGCCTCGCCCTGCCGCACTTCCAGAGAGATGTCGTCCAAGGCAAAGAAGCGGTTAGTGCTCATACTCCGGATCAGATCGGGCAGGTGAAGTAACGACTGCTTGAGGCCGCGGGTCAGATGCCGATGGCGCGGGTACTCCTTCGTCACGTGGTCGAGACGGATCACCGTCATACGAGCTCGGCGAATCGAGGAGACAGAGCACGGTAGATCAGGGTGCCCACCACGAGGCAAGAGAGAGCGGACAGATAGGCCGCTCCGACAAGCAGCGGGTCGAGATAGCCGTCCAGCAGAAGTTTCTGCCAGGCTCGAATGAGCGGGGCCACCGGATTCAGCTTGATCCAGATGTGGTACTGGACCGGAACGACATGCACCGAGTAGATGACCGGGGTAAGGAAGAAGAGGACCTGGATGAACAGGGCGACGAGGCGCTCGAGGTCTCGGACAAATACGTTCACCGAGGCGACGGCCAGCGCCGCGCCGTACACGGTGAGGAACTGGGCCAGCACCAGGAGTGGGATACCTGGAATCCACGACCAAGATGGCGCACGGCCATACCAGAGCAGGGCCAGGACGGTGACCGGGATCGTCAACAGAAAGTGAATCGCGTCGCCCAGGACACCGCTCACGATTATGATGTTCCTTGGAAACCGGACCTTCTTGATGAGCGAGGCGTTGTTGATGAAGGCCATCGGCCCCCCGCCGATGGAGCTCGCGAGCCATTGCCACGGGAACTGGCCGGCGATGAGAAAGAGGGGATACGGGTAGCCGGGGATCTGAAAGCGCAGGAACACGCCGAGGGCCACGTAGTAGACTGCGGTGAACAGCAGAGGATTGGCGACCGACCAGGCATAGCCCAGCCAGCTGCTCTTGTAACGTACCTTCATGTCCTTCTGCACGAGCACCACGATCAGATCCAGCAGGTACACGAGAGAGCGCGCGGCAGGTGTGGCCAGGGTCTGCGTCGTCATCCGAGGCCAATTGTACACCCCGCACGGCGCACCACCTCAATCGAGGAATGCGATCTCGTCCAGCTGGAATGCCAGGTGTCGCCGGTCGCCCCTGAACGGAACCCACGACGGCCTGAAAGTCGGACGACAGTCGAGGCGAACCTCCACCAAGCTCGCGCTCTGATGCTCGGGCGGAACGGTCCACGCCATCTCGAACTTGCCCACCGGGTGGACCACCCGATTCTCGAGCCGGGTCCCGTTCATCGTGACGGTTACCCCAAGTCGCGATCGCCTGAAACGTCGGGGCAGACGGCGGCCTCTGAGTGTGAGCGTAGTGGCCGCTTCACTCCTCCTCAAAAGGAAATACGCACGGCGACACACCCACCCGTCCGTGTAATAGCCCTGGGCCCCGTGGACAAAGGGCGCGACAAGGCCATACACGGGGCCCGCGAGCCGGCGCTCCACCGCCGGGAGCAGACGAGCGATCCGGCGAGGAGAGTGCCGCGCGAGCAGCTCGAACGCCAGTCGAAAATAGGTGTCGGTGCCATAGGCAAACAGCGCCGGAGGATAGCGGCGCGAGCCATGACGTCTCATGATCGCCGCCAGCTCCGCTAACCGCCTTCGTCCTCCGGATGCCGTCTTCGTGGCCGCGTACTCGCGCAAATTGGCCATCTCCCTCGGAAGGTAGTCGACGCGAAATCGCTTGCCGAGCTTGATGAACAGGTCCCAGTCCAGTCCCCAGTGCAGCCGCTCATCGAGATACCCGACGGCCTCCAGCGCGGAGCGCCTGAAGAACGTGGTCTGCTGGAGGATGAAATCCGAGACGTAGACCAGTTTCCAGAGATTGAAGGGCTCGGTGGCACCAAAGGGTCGTACGACGTCGCCCTGCTCGTCGATGAGGAAGCCGTCGCCGTACACCATCGCGCAGTCGCGATGCTGCGCGAGATGGTCGACGGCCGATCTGACCGCCCCCGGCAGGTACGTATCGTCCGAGTTCAGCCACGCGAGGATCTCGCCGCGAGCGCGGCGGAACCCCTTGTTGATAGCGTCGGCCTGCCCCCGGTCCCGCGCAGAGGACCAACTCAAGCGCCCTTCGTAGCGCCGGAGAATCTGAAGCGTCTCGTCCGTGGAACCGCCGTCCACAACGATGTATTCGATCCGAGGGTAGTCCTGCGCGAGAACGCTCTCGATCGTCTGCTTGATGAACCGCCCCTGATTGAAGGACGGCGTGATGATCGAGACGAGAGGAAGATCAGGCAACTAGCTCGAATCGGTCACTTCGCCTTGTCGTCAATCAGGCGAAGCCAGCGCACGACGTTGCCCATTCGCCTTTTCGCCGCATGACCGAGAGATCTCGTACCAGCGCTCGACGCCGCCCGCGCGAGTTTTGCTGTCTGGGTGCTCTCGGGAAGCGGCCACCACGTGTGGAATCGTACCTACCTCGAACTTTTCCGAAAGGCGGAGCCAGAGGTCGTAGTCCATGCAGTAGCGCAGGCGCTCGTCGAGCGGCTCGACGGTCCTCCACACCTCGCGTCGGATGAAAGCCGTCGGCTGGAGGATGTAGTCGACACCGTAGAGAAGCGCGTCACGGATATACGAAACCAACACGGCTCTCGACTTTCGACACCGTCGAGACCACCGCGTCAAAGGCGCCCGGCAGATAGTAGTCGTCGGAATTCAGCCAGCCGATCCAGTCTCCCGTCGCTCGCTCGAGAGCCTTGTTCACCGCATGGCTCTGCCCCCGGTCTGGCTCGCTCACCCAGTACGCCAGCCGCTCCTCGTAACGTCTGATGATGTCGCGGCTACCGTCGCTGGAGTTGCCGTCGATTACGAGGTGTTCGACATTCGGATAGGCCTGCTCGATGACGCTCAGAACGGTCCGTTCCAGGTAGCGCGCCTGATTGTAAGACGGCGTGATGATCGACAACCTTGGCTGCATTGCTCCACGACCGTACGCCGGGAAGATCTCGACCGTGACCTAGTGGGCGCGTGTCGGCAGTGGCCGCCCTCGTCCCCGTACCTGTTGGCGGTACCATTCGACGGTTCGCTTGAGCCCCACCTCGAACCCTGTCCCGGCCCGGAAGCCGAAATGCTTCTCGGCCCGCGTCGTGTCGAGGAGGCGCCGCGGCTGGCCGTCGGGCTTGCTCGCATCCCAGATGATCTTCCCTTCGAATCCGGTGAGGCGCGCGATCACTCCGACGAGGTCCTTGACCGAGATCTCCACGCCCGCCCCGAGGTTCACCGGTTCATCGCCCTCGTACCGCTCGGCCGCGAGCACGATCCCTTCGGCGGCATCGGCGACATAGAGAAATTCGCGAGTGGCCTTCCCGGTGCCCCACACCGTGATGGTGTCGTCGCCGGCTTCGATGGCGTCCACGCATTTCTTGATCAACGCCGGGATGACATGCGAGGAGGCCGGATCGAAGTTGTCGCGCGGGCCGTAGAGGTTCACCGGCAGCAGGTAGATCGAGTTGAGGCCGTATTGCTGTCGATAGGCTTGGCCCTGCACCAGGAGCATCTTCTTGGCGAGCCCGTAAGGGGCATTCGTCTCCTCCGGATAGCCGCTCCAGAGATCCTCCTCCCGGAACGGCACCGGAGTGAATTTGGGATACGAGCACACCGTCCCGATGGTCACGAACTTGCCCACTCCGAAGCGCCGGGACTGCTCCATGAGCTGGGCACCCATCATCAGGTTCTCGTAGAAGAAGCGGCCCGGATTCTCCCGGTTCGCGCCGATTCCCCCGACCACCGCTGCGAGATGAAGAATGACGTCCGGACGCGACTCTTCGAGTACCCGGACGATGTCGGCTTCACGACGCAGATCGTATTCGCGGCTGCGCGGGACGAACGGGTTTGGACACCCGCGCTCCTTGAGGAGCTCGAGGACGTAGGAGCCGAGGAAGCCCCCGCCCCCGGTTACGACGACGCGCTTGTCGCGCCAGAAATCAGTCGGCCACGCTCCGGTCGGTGGCGTCATCGCGTCTCACCCCCGACTCGCCTCAGATCGGCCTCGACCATCATCGCCACCAGCTCTTCCAGGCTCACCTTTGGCTCCCACCCGAGCTCCACCTTGGCCCGGGTGGCGTTCCCCCACAGCGCCGGCACTTCGGCCGGCCGGGAGAACTGCTGATCGATCCGGACGTAGTCCCGCCAGTTGAGCCCCACCTGCTCGAACGCCATGCGACAGAAATCGCCGACCGAGTGCGTGTGGCCGGTCGCGACCACGTATTCCCGCGGCTCATTGGCCTGCAGCATGAGCCACATCGCTTCGACATAGTCCCCGGCGAAGCCCCAGTCCCGCTTCGCCTCGAGATTGCCGAGCCGCAGCTCGCGGGCAAGGCCATGCTTGATCCGCGCAACCCCGTCCGTGATCTTCCGGGTCACGAACTCGATGCCTCGTATCGGCGATTCGTGGTTGAACAGGATGCCGGCGCACGTGAACAGCCCGAAGCTCTCGCGGTAGTTGACCGTCATCCAGTGGGCCATGAGCTTGGACACCGCATACGGGCTCCGGGGATGAAACGGTGTCGTCTCCGACTGTGGCTCTTCCTGCGCAAGGCCGAACATCTCGCTGGTCGACGCCTGGTAGAAGCGGATCTTGGGATTGACGTGGCGGATCGCCTCGAGCACGTTGACGGCGCCCACGCCCGTCACCTCGGCGGTGAGCGACGGCTGCTGCCACGACGCGCCGACGAAGGACTGTGCGGCGAGATTGTAGACCTCGTCGGGCTCCGCGGTCCGCAGGGCTCTCACCAGCGAGCCCTGGTCCGTGACATCGCCGTCCAGCAGCGTTACGTCGTTGACCACGCCCAGGTAGTGGAGACGATCGGTCGTGGCCAGGCTGGTGCGGCGGTCGACGCCGTAGACCCTGTACCCCTTGCCCAGCAGGAGCTTGGAAAGATACGCCCCGTCCTGTCCGGTGATACCGGTGATCAGCGCGCGTTTCATGACGCGGCAAGTGTACTACGAGGTAGCGTAACAGTCGATCTTTGAAGCCTTCTGATCGGCTACCGAGCCCTGGTGACAACGTAGAGGCGGCTCGCCATCTCGGGGCCCGCGTGATCATCCGGGCGGCAGGCGAGCACGTGCCCGCCGGCCGCGGCCACGATCGCCCGTACCTCATGCTCCGCGACCGCGTTCATGCGGATGGGATGAAGCCCACACCGCTCGTAGAGCACCCGTTCCCCGAGGCCGGCCGCGCGCAGCACTCCGTAGAGGCGGCGGCGGAGCTGCCAGCGCCGCCGCAGCGGCAGCCGGCTCGGCGTCGGTCGTCTCGAACGTGCAGTTCGGCACGTCGCGATGCAGCTCGCGGGCCTGCTCGACCATGCGGGCGGAGATGTCGACCCCCCAGGCCTGGCCGAAGTGCCGGGCCAGCGCGCGGGTGAGGCGACCGAGCCCGCAGCCGAAGTCGAGGGCGGCCTCGTGCGCCTGGGGCAGGCCCAGCTCACGCGCGGCCACCATCAAGCCCTCGATCTCCGTCTGGCCCGAGCGAAGGAACTCGTCGCGGTCCCATCCGCCGAAGCGCTTGCCCGGCTCGGTGAGCACCGACCAGTAGGGATCGAGGGAGGCGAGGTCGTCCCAGTCCTGCCGGTGCCGGCGGAGCCGCGTCATCAGCCGGCCACGGCTCGCGCCACCGCCTGCTGCACGGCGCGTGCCGTCGCCTCCCACGAGAAGTGCCTCGCGCGCTCGAGCCCGCGCTCGCGCAGGTCCTTGCAGAGCGAGTCCTCCGTGAGGATCCGGCCGAGCCCGCCCGCGATGGACTCGGGGTCGAGCGGGTCCACGAGCACCGCGGCCTCGCCGACGACCTCCGGGATGGAGGAGACGCGGGCGGCAACGACCGGCGTGCCGCAGGCCATTGCCTCCAGCGCGGTGAGCCCGAAGCCTTCGTGGAGGGAGGGGAGCACGAGGGCCCGGGCGCCCTGGTAGAGCGCCAGCAGCTCCTCGTCGGCGGCGTAGGGCCGCCAGTCCACCCGGCGCTCGATGCCGAGCGCGGCGATACGCTCCTGGAGCTCCCGTACGTGTCGGGGCCGGCCCCATCCCGTCAGCACCAGCCGGACCGGAAGCCGGCGGGCCACCAGCGCAAAGGCCTCCACGAGGCGACCGAGGTTCTTGTGCGGCATCACGTTGCCCACGTAGAGCAGGTACGGCTCCGGGTCCGGCTCGGGCGCGGCGGGCGCGGGGACGAACCGCTCGGCGTCGTATCCCGACAGCACGACGTGGATCTTCTCGGGGGCCACGTCGTAGAAGTGCAGCAGATCCTGCCGCGTGCTTTCGGAGATCACGATGACGGCCCGGGAAGCGCGGAGCACCGCCGGCACGTAGTGCCGGAAGTAATACTGCTGCCGCGGGTACTCCGACGGGTACAGCAGCGGCAGCAGGTCGTGCACGGTGGTCACCTGCGGGAGGCCGGGCGCGAGCAACCCCTCGGGCATCAGGTTCAACAGGACGCGCGGTTTCGCCCCCCGCACGCGAGCCCGGAGCCCCGTCTGCACCCACAGGAGGCGACGGAGATGCCCCCACGCGCCCCGCTCGGGCCGCATGGCGGGCGACACCCGCTGCACGATCGTGTGCGGGCCCGCGATGAGGTCGGGCCGCGACGTGTACACGATGAGCCGCTCGCCGAGGGCGGCCAGACCGGCGATGAGATGCAATGCGTAGAAGCCGAGCCCGGTGGGCCGCTGGCCGACGATGGCGGCGTTGATGGCGATGGTGCCGTCGATGGCCACAGGCGTGAGGAAAGCCGCTAGCGGGTCCCTGCCGAGTCCCGGTAGAACGTGGCCAGCCGGTCCACCACGTATTCTTGCTGCACGTGGGTCAACTCAGGGTAGATCGGGAGCGCCAGGGTCTCGCGCGCCGCTCGCTCCGATTCCGGAAAGTCGCCGGGCGCGTACCCCAGATGCCGGAAACATTCCTGCAGGTGGAAGGGCACGGGGTAGTAGATCTCCGTTCCGACGCCCTGGGCGGTCAGAAATTCACGCAGGGCATCCCGCCGCCGGGCCCGGACGACGAACTGGTTGTAGATGTGCGTCCGGGCGCCGGCCCCCGCGTCCCGATTCTCGGGGAGCCCCACGTCACCACGCTCGACCAAATCCGTCTGCCCGAGCAGCATCCGGTAGCGCTCGGCGTGCTCCCGGCGGGCCCGGTGCCAGCCCTCGAGGTACTTGAGCTTGACCTGGAGAACCGTGGCCTGAATGCTGTCCAGGCGGAAGTTCCCTCCAACGACCTTGTGAAAGTACCTCTGCTCGGCGCCGTGGTTGCGGAGGAGTCGCAGGCGGTGGGCCAGGGCTTCGTCGTCGGTGACCACCATGCCGCCGTCACCGACGCCGCCGAGATTCTTGGTCGGGTAGAAGGAGAAACAGCCCATCACGCCCATGCGGCCCGCCGACCGACCGTCGCGGTAGACGGTGCCGATCGCCTGGGCGGCATCCTCGACCACCGGGACTCCTACGCCCCGGCTGAACTCCACGATGCGCCCCATGTCGGCGCACTGGCCGAACAGGTGTACGGGAACGACCGCCTTCACGCGCTGCTGTTCGGCCCGGTCGAGCCCGGACCACACCTTCTCGAGACGGTCCGGGCTCATGTTGTACGTGACCGGATCGATGTCCACGAACACGGGAAGCGCGCCGAGCCGCACGGCCACACCGGCCGTGGCGAAGAACGAGTACGCCGGCCCGATGACCCGGTCCCCGGGCCCCACGTCGAGCGCCATCAGGGCCGCGAGGAGAGCGTCCGTTCCCGACGACATCCCGACACCGTAATGGGCCCCGACGTAATGCGCGACGGCCTCCTCCAGCGCCGTCACCTCGGCGCCGAGGATGAACTGCTGGCTCTCGAGCACGCGGTCGACGGCTTCCCGCACCTCCTCGCGGATCGTGACGTACTGGGCCTTGAGGTCGAGAAGCGGGACGCGCATCTTCCGCTGTCATCTTAGGGCACGTGACGCGGTGGGGCAAATCCTTGCCGTATAATCCCGGGGGACCAACAGAATGTCGCGCCCCGCTCGAACCTCTCCGTGACCCGGCGTCCCTGGCTCCCCCTCGCCGCCCTGCTGGCCGCGCTCGGGGTCGTCGTGGCGATCTGGACCTCCATCGACCGGCGGCCGCCCGAGTGGGACTACGCCAACCACCTGGGGCGGGCCCTCGACTGCTACCGGACCCTCTCCGAGCCGGGCCGCGACCGTCTCCGGGAGATCATCGAGGCCTCCTCCTTCTACCCGCCGATGGTCCAGTGCGCCGCGGGCCTCCTCTACTTCGTGTTCCCGGTGGTCCCCCTGACCGCTCAGTCCGTGATGCTCGCTTACCTCGCGGTGGCGCTGATCGCGGTGTTCGCGCTCGGCGCGCGGCTGTGGGATCCTGCCGCGGGGCTCATGGCGGCGTTCCTTCTCGGCACCGCCCCCTTCGTCGTCTTCTCGCTGCTCAACTTCCAGCTGGATCTCCCGTTGATGGCGATGGTGGCCCTGGCGCTCTACGCGCTCGTGGGCACCGATCACTTCTCTCACCGGGGCTGGAGCATCGCGTTCGGCGTGGCCGTCGGCCTCGGGATGGTCACGAAGCCCCCGTTTGCCGCGTATGTGCTCCCGCCGCTGCTCTGGGCGGTATGGCACGCCCTCCGTGCCCCGGACCGCCGCCGCCGGCTAGGCTTCCTCGCCCTGGCGCTCGTTCTCGCAGGAGGGCTCGCGATCCCCTGGTACGGGCCCCGCTTGCTGGGCCTGCCCATGCAGATCGCGAACCGATCCTTCAAGCAAGCCGCCGAATCGGGGCACCCGGAGACGTTCACCTCCGAAGCGCTCCTCTACTACGCCCGCGTGCTGCCGACCCAGTTCGGGATCCTGGCGGGCCTGCTGTTCGCCTGGGGTGCCGTGGCACTTCGCAGGCAGCGCCCGATCCGGGGCTTCCTCTGGGCCGGCATCGTCCCCTTCGCGCTGTTCTCCCTGATCCAGAACAAGAACCTGCGATATACCTTGCCGATCCTTCCCGCCGCCGCGCTGGTCGCCACCGCCGGATGGCGCGCGCTGGATCCGCGATGGCGCCGGGGGCTGACGTGGGTCTGCGTGGGCGTGGGCATCGCCCAGGTATCCATGGTGGCCTTCCTGATTCCAGCTCCGCCGCAGATCCCGGGGCTATCGCTGCCGATGGTGTTCGGGCTGCCGCCCAGCCGCGCGGACTGGCAGCACGCGCGGATCCTCGCCGACCTCGAGCGGCTGAGCGGAGGGGCACCGGCCACCGTGGCCGTGGTGCCGAACCACAACTTCTTCTCCGTCTCCAACTTCCGCTACGAGGGAGCCGTCCGGCGCCTGCCGCTACAGATGACCCGCCCGTGGAGCGACGCGCCGCTCGGCGTGGACTTCGTGATCCTCAAGACCGGGTCGCAGGGGCCGAGCTTCTCGGTGGCCAAGGCCGAGCGCATCACGAGCGCCTTCGACGGCGGGGATCCGTACCTCGCCGAGATCTTTCCCGTCGTGAGCGAGTATGCGCTGCCGGACGGCAGCCGCGCGATCCTGCGGCGGCGCCGCATCGAGCCCCTCGCCGAGAACGCGGGGCCCGCGCTTGCCCAGCGCCTCCGCGGCTCGCCCGAGCAGCTCATCGGGGCATACATGCGCGACCCGGTCGGCCTGCGGGTGCAGCTGGACTACCGGCCGCAGGCGCTCGTGCGGGGCGAGGTGGATCGCGTCACGATCGAGGCCGACTCGGCCGTGGTGGGCGAGCTCAAGCGCAAGGACCGGGCCCCGCTCCGCGTCCGCGAGAGCCGTCTGGAGGTGGAGGGACTGGTCTTCAATCCCAGGCGGCTACTGGAGACGGGGCGCCTCGAAGTGCTCGACGTCACCGCGCTGCGCATCAAGCATCTGGTCGTCACCGAGGACGACCTGCGCGAATTCCTGC
>WNFT01018312.1_pt1 | contig 11829 bp, 9 predicted proteins | sample 5400191 | NCBI WGS metagenome assembly WNFT01 (sample SAMN13153359, study PRJNA577476) | soil metagenome | isolation source: 80 cm saprolite under Madrone tree | place: USA:California | collected 2016-06-14
CACCAGCATGCGCATCGCGCTACCGCCTTCGTGTGAACGGGAAAATGAGCGGCGGAAAGCTAGACGGTCCCGGCAGGCGACGGTAGGCCGCGTTAGATTCGCCTCCGATGACCCAAGCCGACGTCACCCGCGAGCGGCTCGTGCGAGCGGCGCTCGAGCTCTTCACCGCGCACGGCTATCACGAGACCACTACGCCCCAGATCGCGAAGAAGGCCGGCGTGGCGGAGGGGACGATCTACCGCCATTTCACGAGCAAGCAGCACTGTTTCAACGAGCTGTACCGCACGGCGGCACGCTGGGCGGGGCAGCTCGTCAAAGACGCCGACGCGCTCAAGGTGGGACCGCGCGAGAAGCTCGCCGAGCTCGCCCGCGGGCTCGTGACGGGGGCGGCGCACGAAGCGGCCGTCGCCCGGCTGTTCTTCATCCAGCGGCACGAGAACCTGTTGGACGAGGAGAGTCGCAAGACCGCGCGGGACTTCCGCCTCGGCCTCGAGAGCCTGGTCGCGCAGGGAAAGGCTGACGGCTCGGTGAAGGCGGGGGCCGCCGAGGTTTGGGCTGGCGTGTGGCTCGGCGTGGTGACGCTCGTGGTCGATCGGGTGTCGTCCAAAGAGTGGCCGGAGACACACGCTGGGGTGAAGCTGGCGTTGGACGGAGCCTGGGACGCGATTGCCGCAGGACGCGCATGATTCGCCTGCCGGAGCCCGCTCCACGACAAAAAAACGCAGTCGCTTCGCGGGCCCCGGCAGGCTCATCGTCGCGCACCGGTGAGGTCGTCGGGGTTCTGCGGAGCGACTGTGTCGTTTTGTCGCGAAGCGGGACCCCGACGACCTCACCCCCGGCGTAGCTCGAACAGCTCGATCTCCGGCGGCGCGAACACCCGGATCGGCACGCCCACGACGCCGATGCCGCGGCTCACGTATAGCTGGCTGTTCCCGCGTTGAAAGTGCCCCATCACGTATTTGGTGATCAAGCTCCCAGCCGACCAGCCGATCAGCGGCAGGTAGAACTGGCCACCGTGGATGTGTCCCGCCAGGGTGAGCGGGATACCGCGCGGGGCGGCCGTGTCCCACGCTCCGGGACGATGGGCCAGCAGCACGTGAAACGCGTCCGGCGGCGCGGCGCGCTGGGCCGCGTCCACATCGGCCCGCTGCGGATCGTCCGCGCTCCAGTTGTGCGGGTCGTCGATACCCAGGAGGGCGAGCACCGCCCCGTGCCGCTCGACCACGTGGCAACCATTCTGCACGAACACCTGGCCCGCATCGCGACAGCCCTGGATGACCTCGCGCTCGCCGGTGTAACGGTCGTGGTTGCCCAGCACCGTCACCACGCCGAGCGGCGCCGAGAGCTCGCGGAACGCGCGCACGTAGGGCGGGATGTAGGCGCGGGAGATGTCGATCATGTCTCCGGTCTGCACGATCAGATCGGGCCGGAGCGCGTTCGCCCGCGCCACGATCTCCTGCATCGTGTCTTCGCCGAGGTGAATGCCGGCGTGGAGGTCGGAGAGGTGAAGCAGCTTGAGCCCGTCGAGCCCGGGTGGGAGATCGGGAAACACGAGTGTGCGACGGGTGACCTGGGGGAGCCGGTAGGCGCTCCAGATGCCGTACGTCGACAGCGCGACGCCCGCGCCGGCGTACGCGTAAGTCGCACGGACAAGAAACCGTCGACGAGACAGGGAGCGGGGAGCGGGGAGCCGTTCCCCCCGAGGCGCCGACTCCTTCATTGCACGGGAGAGTACGGCTCCCAGCTCCCCGCTCCCCCAGACCACAAGCTTGATAAGGAGGTAGACGGTGAGAAGCACGCAATAGATCCATCCGAGCAGCTGCCACGCGATCCAGGGACCCGTAAGCGGGATCCGGCCCACGCCCCAGACGCTGCCGCCGAACAACACGCGCTGGCCCACGACCAGCCACGGGAGGTTGAAGAAGATGAAGACCGTGGCCAGCGCGACGCGCACCCGGTGCGCCTGGCGGGGTCGGACGGGGTCGGGAAGGCGCTCGCGCAGGTACAGATAGATCAGCACCTGCGGTGCGACGAACAGAAGGAGATAGATTAGGCGCGTGAACACTCCGTCGAGGCTCCTAGGGTGTCTGGTCGTGGCCGCACTCGCGTCTCCGCCGAGCCCGGCGGTCGCCGCGCAACAACTCACTGCCGCCGAGCGTGCGGCGGCGGTCGCCTCAGTGTGGGCGGAGGCGCGCTACAACTTCGCCTACTGGGACCGCGTGCGGGCCGATTGGGACTCGGGACTCGTCGCGCACCTGAAGCTCGCCGCGGAGCCGCAATCGGACCTGCTCTTCTACCGCCGGTTGCGGCGTCTCGTCGCGTTGCTGGGCGACGGGCGGGCCGCGGTGATCGCGCCCCCGACCCTGCGCTCCCGCATCGCGCGCCCGCCGTTGCTCGTGTCCAGCGTCGAGCGCCGGCCCTTCATCCTGGATTACGCAGCGAACGACGAGATGCGCGTAGCGCGTCCCCAGCGACTCGCCGAAATCCTCGCCGTCCAGGGTGTTCCGGCCGAGCAGTGGATCCGGGACTCCGTGCTGCCGGAGGTCTCGGCGGCCACCGCGGCCGACCGCTGGCAGCGCGCCGTCGCGTGGATGCTCCAGGGCGACAAGGGCACCACCGTCCACCTCCTCGTCCGCGTGCCGGGCGCGGAACCACGCGGTCTCAGCGTCACCCGCAGCCTGTCGCTCAATGACCGCTGGCCGCTCGACCCGCCGCCGTTCGCCACGGAGTCCCTACCGGACGGCGTCACCCTCGTGCGGATCGCCTCCCTCGAGAACGAAGAGGTGGTGCGCGAGTTCGACCGGGCGTTTCCCGACTTCACCCGTGTGCAGGGGCTGGTGCTCGACCTACGCCGCGCCGCCGACGGTAAGACCGAATACGCCTACCAGATCCTCGCCCGGCTCACCGACCGCCCGTTCTCCGCCGTGCGCTGGAGAACGCCCCAGTATCGGGCCGTGTTCCGGGCCTGGAACCTGGGCGACTCCGCTACCACTTGGTACGGACCAGAGACGGGAACGGTTGCGCCGCGCGCGGACCATCCCCCATACGGGGGACCGATCGCGGTGCTGGCGTCGAGCGCCACCGCGGGCGCGGCGGAAGATTTGCTGGCGGCGTTCCGTACCGCGAGTCGCGGCGTCATCATCGGGGAGCCGAGTGGTGGGAGCCCGGGAGACGTCGCAACGTTCGCGCTGCCGAAGAGCTGGGCCGTACAATTCTCGGTCACCCGCCACGAGGCTCCCGACGGCACGGGGTTCGCAGGTGTCGGAGTGAAGCCCCACATCGTGGTGATACGGACCGTGAACGACCTGCTCGCGGGAAACGAGCCGGCGCTGGAGAAGGCGCGAGAATACCTCACGGGCGGGCTGCCGCCGCCTTAGTGTTCCAGATTCTCCCTGAAGAACCCCACGACCGCCTTCCACCGTGGCCGACGCCGGGATACACGGTATACCGGTAGGTCTTGTGGTACGTCCGGATCGCCGCGTCCACGTCGCTCAGGCCGGCGTTGATGCGCGCGTCGTTCTCGGCGTAGACGCCGAGCCCCTTCGCCCGGATGCGCGCGATGGACATGGCGTCGGGGCCTGGCCCATAACAGACGACGAATGCCCCGAGCGACGGGTTGTTAGTCGCATAGCGGAAGCTCTGGCCGCCGCCCCAGCAGAACCCGATGACGCCCACCCGGTCGGGTCGGGCCGCCTTGAGGCGTTTCACGTACCCCACCGTGGCGTCGAGATCCTTGGTCACCGTGTCGGGGTCGAGCCCGGCGATGAGCTTGCGCGCGTCGTCCGTGGACGCCGGAGTCCCGCCGCGGCCCGACAGCAGATCGGGAGCGATGGCCACGAAGCCGTCCTTGGCGAGCTGCTCCGTGGTCTGGCGGATGAAGTCCGACATGCCGAAGATCTATCCCGACCGCTCGGGAATTTCACGTATTCGGTGTGAATGTCGGAGCGGTCGAGGGCGGTGGAGGGCGGTGGAGGGCGGTGCAGGTCGGGCAAAGCGAACAGCACTCCCGCCAGTACGGCAACACCGCCACCTACCTGCACCGCCTTCCACCGCCTTGCACCGCCGTCCACCGTCCTAGTGCCCATAACTCACCCTCCAGATCCGATCGCCCGTGTCGTCGCTCACCAGCAGCGCCCCATCCGGCATCACCAGGAGTCCGACCGGTCGCCCCCAGCGCGACCCGTTGGCAAGCTGCCACCCGGTGACGAAGTCGTCAACCGAAGCCGGCCGCCCGTTCTGCACGTGCACCCGCACCACCTTCGCGCCCGTCGGCACCGAGCGATTCCAGGAGCCGTGGTAGGTCATGAACGCGTCGCCGGCGTAGTCAGCCGGAAACATGGCGCCCGTGTAGAACGCAAGCCCGAGCGGCGCCGAGTGCGCCTGAACCGTCAGCGCGGGCGGCTGAACGCCCGAGCAGTCCGCTCCCGGATACTCGGGGTTGGCTTTGCCCGGGAGGTAGCACTGCGGCCAGCCGTACCACTTCCCCTCCTTCAAGATGTTCAAGTGCTCCGGCGGAGTGTCGTCGCCGAGGTTATCACGGTCGTTGTTGTTCGCCCACAGCTCGCCGGTCACGGGATTGAAGGCCAGGCCAACGGAATTCCGGAGACCCGTGGCGAAGGTGTGGGGACTCGAGCCGTTGAGATTGTAGCGCGTGACCGCTGCTCTCGGCGGCGCATCGTCGCACACGTTGCACGACGAGCCAACTGCGACGTACATCAAGTTGTCCGGACCGAAGACGACCGTACGGGTGGTGTGGCCACCGCTGGGCAGCCCCGACACTAAGGTCACCGCTGTGGTCGCGCCCGGGTCGAGCCGCTTCACGGCGGTCTGCTCGGCGAAATACATGGTGTCGCCGCGGAACGCGATCCCAAAGGGATCGTTCAGACCGGCGAGCACCGCCTGGGCGGGCGCGTCGGCCACGCCGTCGCCGTTCGCGTCCACGAGCCGGACGATCTGGCCCGCGCCAGGCAACGAGGCATACACCGCACCGCCGGGACCGAGCGCCAGGTAGCGGACGCCGTTCAGACCCTCGGCGAACAGATTGACCGTGAAGCCACGCGGCACGTACAACGCGTGCCCGGCGATGAGAACGGTGTCCAGGCTCCCGGCCGGGGGGGGAGGTGGAGGCGGCGGGGGCGGAGGCGGGGGCGGGTTCTCTCCCGCCGGCACCGCGCAGGCCAGGAGGACCGATGCAAGCCAGAGGAGTCGAGTCATGGCGGTCTCTTTCTTCGCATCGCTACCCCGCGCAGCGACGGACGTTCGCTGCTACCGGCCGTTCTTCGCGTACACACCCTGCAGCGCGCTCTCGCCGGGCGGCATCCTGTCCCGGCTTCGCAACGCCTGTTCCGCGGCCTGCTCCACTTCGGCCGTCACATCGGCCTCGATCTCCTCGAGCTGCTTCACGGTGATCCCGTCCGCCTTCGAGTATTCCTCGTACATCCCGATCGGATCCCGCTTGCCCCAGTGCTCGAACAGCGCGGCATCGCTCGGCCGCGAGCTTCGTCGCCGCATAGGCGTCGAGCACATTGTTGCCGTCGAACGCGGCGCCGGGGATGCCATAGCTCGCCGCCCAGTCGTTGAAGTTGCCGGGCAGGTGATGCTGGTCGAGCCGGGTGCCCAGAGCGACCTGGTTGTTCTGGACGATAAAGATCGCGGGAAGCTTCTGGACGGCGGCGAAGTTCGTGCCCTCGTGTGCCGCCGCGGTCTTGGTAGAGCCGTCGCCTACCCAGGTGAGGGCGACGCGCGGCTCCTGTCTGATCTTGAACGTGAGCGCAATTCCGGTGGTGACCGGGACCATATCGCCCACGTGGGAGATGGGCTGCAGCACGCCCTGCGCCCAGGCGCCGACGTGGAGGTCGCGCCCGCGCGCCGGCGAGTCCTCGCTGCCGAGATAGGCGCGCAACATGTCGCTGACGGGCAGCCCCAGCTCGCAACAGGCGGCGGCGTTCCGGATCATGGGCGCGACGATATCCGTCCCGCGCTGGAGCGCGTGCACCGGGCCGACGGTCGTCGCCTCCTCTCCGGTCCCAAGCCACGCCTTGGAGATCACGCCGGTGCGCACCCAGCGCTTGAGCTGAATATCGTGCAGCCGCGCGCGCAACAGCCCGGCGTACAACGCGAGCTTGGTCTCGACCGGGAGACGAGCGACGACGGCGGCCCGCTCGGGATCCCGCTCGATCGTCTCCCGGAAGCCCCGCACGAGGGCGGGGTCCGGCTTCCACTCGACGTACTCGGGCGGATCGAAGGCGGGAAAGCGCCTTATTTCAGCTTCTCCTTGATCTTCGACAGGAAACCACCGGCGTGGGATGCGGTGAGCGCGTCGGCGAACTCGAGCGCGGTGTTGTAGCGCCCGTCGGGGTTCGCTTCCATCGCCCGGGCCAGCGCGGCCTCCAGGCCCTCGGAGAGATCGGCGCGGAGCTGGCGCAGTCGCTGCGGCTGCCCGCGCAGCCGGGCGATCATCATTTCCTGGGCGTTCCGCCCCTGGAACGGCAACTTGCCTGTGAACATCTCGAAGGCGACGATGCCGAGGGCGTAGATGTCGGAGCGGGCGTCGAGCGGCTTGCCGCGGATCTGCTCGGGGCTCATGAACTCCGGCGTCCCGAGGATGATGCCGGTCGCGGTGAGCTTCGCAATGGCCGGGTCGGCTCGGCGCTCCTTCGCGAGGCCGAAGTCCATGACCACCGCCCGTTCGCGACCGTTGTCCTCGGCCACGAGCATGATGTTCTCGGGCTTCAGATCGCGATGCACGATCTGGACCTCGTGCGCGTGGTGCAGCCCGGCGCACACCTGCCGCAGCACGTTGATCCCGGCGGCGACATTCATCGGCCCGCCCTTCACCTCGCGGTCCGAGAGCAGCTCACCCTTCAGGAACGGCATGACCAGATAGATCAGCCCGTCCTCGGACTCGCCGAGGCGCAGGATGCGACAGACATTCGGATGGTCCAGTCGCATGGCGAGCCCGGCCTCGCGCCGCAACCGCTCCACCGAGCTCCGGTCGGTAGCGAGCTTGGGGGAGAGCACCTTGATCGCGACGTCGTACCCCGTCGCCACCTCGCGGGCGAGGTAGACGTACGACATGCCCCCTTCACCCAGCTTCTTTTGGACCTGGTAGCGCGAGTCGAGCACCTCTCCCAGGAGGGAGGAGGCGCGATCGAGCCCCGGCTTCGCCTGCGGCGGCGTGCGGACGCCGGTGCCGCCCGTCGAGGGGGAGTCGGGCAGGGGCCGGGGCGTCGCGGACTTCGCCTGCACCTCCACGAGCATGTTGCCGTCGCGGGGGCAGAACCGGGCGCTGTCGGCATACACGGTCCCGCACTTGGGACAGCGGCGTTCGCTCATTGACGCACCAAGTTGCGCCCTTCGTTCTTCGCGCGATAGAGGGCCTGGTCGGCGAGGGCCACGAAGCTGTCGGCGCTGGTGACGCGGTCGTCGGGGAAGGAAGCCACCCCGATCGAGATCGTCAGGTTGAGCGGGTCTTCGCCCGGGTCGGCGAAGTCGTGGTGCATCACCCGCCGCCGCAGGCGCTCGGCGAAGATGGCGGAGCCATGAAGCGCCGTCTCGGGCATGACGACGACGAACTCTTCCCCTCCGTAGCGGGCGACCAGGTCCACCGATCGCGCCTCGCGCCGCAGGATCTCGCCGACCTGGCGCAGCACGGAATCCCCGGCGATATGGCCGCGCGTGTCGTTCACCAGCTTGAACCGGTCGATGTCCGCGAGCAAGATCGTCAGCGCGAGATTGTACCGCCGCGCGCGGTCGAGCTCCGCCTCGAGCTCCTCCGACAGGGCGCGGCGGTTCAAACAGCCGGTGAGCGCGTCTGTCGCCGCGAGCTTCTCGAGCCGTTTCTTGTCCGATACCGCGGTCTCGAAATCGTACGCCTTCTCGATCGCCGCGACGGCCGTGCGGATCACCGTCTCCGCGAACTGGGCATCGGCTCGCGTGAGCGGCGGGTCCTCGCCCGTGGTCCGTAGGAAGAACACACCGAGCTGCTGGTCCTTCATGGAGAACGGCAGCGCCACCGCTGAGCGGGTGGGCACGGTGATCTGCTCGCGCTGCCACCGCACGCGCTCTTCCTGGTACAGCGGATCCGCCGCCACGTCCTCGACCAGCACCGAGCGACTGGTGGTCAGCGCCCGTTGGATCTCAGGGTAGCGCACGAGCTCGATTTGGAGATTGCGGAGCATGGGGTTTTCGTACGCCGCCACGACCACGCCCAGCTGGTCGCCGGGCTTGGCCAGCACCATCGAGCACTTCGAGATCTGCAGCACGCGCGCGACGCGCCGCACCAGGATGTGATAGATCTCGTCGGGTTTGAGGGAGTCCGTGACCTCGTGCAGGATGTCGACGATCGCGGCGCGGCTCTGTGCCTCGTCGCGCGCCCGGGCCAGCTCCTGCGCCGAGCGGATGTGAGCCTTCACGCGCGCCAGGAGCTCCCGCACCCGGAACGGCTTGGAGATGAAGTCCGCCGCGCCCAGGCCCAGCGCCTTGACGGTCGCCTCCTCGGGAGGCATCGACGAGATCATCAGCACGGGAACGTCCCGGAAGCGATCGTCGGCCTTCATTCTCGCGAGCAGCTGGAGCCCGTCGACCTTCGGCATCATGATGTCGAGGAGCAGCAGGTTGGGGCGCTCCTCCTCGAGCTTGCCGATGAGGCCCTCGCCGCCGGGCGCGGTGACGACGTCGTACCCGTTCTCCTTCAGGATCCAGGTCAGCGTCCGCACCAGCGACTGATCGTCGTCGGCGACCAGGATCTTGGCGGCGGGCTCGGGCATCGGATCTTCAGTCCTCGAGCAGCGAGGGATCGACGTTGCCGCCGCTCACCACGAGCACCGTGGGGGAGACGGGATCGACGGCGCCGGAGCGCACCGCGGCCGTGGTCGCGGCGCCCGACGGTTCCACCGCCAGATGGCAGTGCTGCCAGAGAAAATGTACCGCCTCACGCAGCGCGCCGTCGTCCACGAGCGCCACGCCCGCCACCCGGTCGCGGTGCGCCGCGAGCTGCGCGAACGGGAGCGCACCGACGCCGAGCGTGATCAGGCCGTCCGCGATGCTGGCGGTACGCTCCAGCCGCACCGGGCGGCCGGCCTCGAGCGAGCGCTTGAGCTTCGGGGCGCCGGCGGGCTCGACCCCCCACACCGTGGCGCGACTGCCCGCCGCCGCCAGCCCGGTCACCACGCCCGCGATGAGCCCGCCCCCGCCCACGGGCACCACCACCGTCCGGACGTCGGGAAGCTGCTCCGCGATCTCGAGCCCGACAGTCGCCTGCCCGGCCACGATGTCCGGATGGTCGAACGGGGGCACCATGGCGAGCCCGTCCCGCGCGGCGATGTCCTCGGCCGCGCGCTGCCGGTCGTCCGAGGTGCGACCCGCGAGCACCACTTCCCCACCCCACTTCTTCACGCCCGCTACTTTCACCGCCGGCGCCGTCTCGGGCATCACGACCACCGCGCGGACGCCCACGAGCTGCGCGGCGTACGCCAGCGCCTGGCCGTGGTTACCGCTCGAGTAGGTGATCACCCCGCGCTTACGCGCGGCGTCGGGCAGGCGTCGGACGGCGTTGTAGGCGCCCCGCAGCTTGAACGCGCCGATGGGCTGCAGGCTCTCGAGCTTCAGGTAGGCGTTGAGCGGCTCGACGAAGCGCAGTGGCGTGCGAACCGCCACCCCGGCGAGCCCCGCGGCCGCGTCCCGAACGTCCTGGGCGCTGACCACGCTACCTTTTCTTCTTCTTCGACTGCGCCTTCGCCTTTGCCGGGGCCTTCTTGGCCTTGGCGCGTGCCCGCGGGGCATCAGCGTCGTCCGCATCGCCCTCACCGTCGTCCGCTTCGTCTTCCTTCACGACCCGGGCCACGTCCACCACGAGATCGCCCGGCGTCAAGTTCATGACTTTCACTCCCTGGGTGTTCCGACCCGTGATCCGGATGCCCTCGACCGGTACGCGGATCATGATCCCCTTCTTGGTGATCATCATGAGCTCGTCGTCGGGGAGCACTTCCTTGAGCGCGACGATGTTGCCCGTCTTGTCGGCGCGCTTCAGCGTGATGATGCCGCGGCCGCCGCGGTGCTGTACGCGGTACTCATCGAGCTCCGAGCGTTTGCCCATGCCCTTCTCGGTGACCGTGAGCAGCGTGGACTTGCGGCGCACCACGACCATGTCGATGACCTGGTCCTTCTTGTCGAGCTCGATCCCTTTGACGCCGGTCGCCGTGCGTCCCATGTCGCGCACGTCCTTCTCGTGGAAGCGGATGCTCATGCCGTGATGCGTGGCGAGCACGATGTCGTTCCGGCCATCCGTCACCTGGACATCGATCAGCTCGTCGCCCTTCTCGATGTTGATCGCGCGAATGCCGACGGAGCGCGGGTTGCCGAACTCCGACAGGCGCGTCTTCTTCACCACGCCCTGCTTGGTGGCGAAGAGGAGGTACTGGTCCTCGGAGAACTCGCGCACGGGCACCAGGGACGCGAGGCGCTCGTCCGGCTTCATCGCGATGCACGAGATGATCGGCTTGCCGCGCGCGGCTCGCGCCGCCTGCGGGATCTCGTGCACCTTAAGCCAGTAGCACTGCCCCTGCTGGGTGAAGAACATCACGTAGTCGTGGGTCGACGCGATGAACAGGTGCTCGACCCAGTCGTCTTCCTTCGTATGGGCCGAGATCACCCCCCGGCCGCCGCGCCGCTGGCGTCGGTAGGCCGACACCGGCAGCCGCTTGATGTAGCCCGCGTGGGACACGGTGATCACCATGTCCTCTTCCGCGATCAGGTCTTCGATCGAGAACTCGCCCTGGTCGGCCACGATCTCGGTGCGTCGCTCATCGCCGAAGCCATGCGCCAGCTCCGAAAGCTCTTCCTTGAGGATCTTCAGGCGCCGGGGCTTCGACCCGAGGATCTCCTTGCACTCCTTGATGAACTTGCGGACTTCCCTGAGCTCCTCCTCGAGCTTGGTGATTTCGAGGGCGGTGAGGCGCGCTAGCCGCATGTTGAGGATTTCCGCCGACTGCTTTTCGGACAGCTTGAAGCGCTTGCGCAAGCTGGCGTCCGCGCTCGGCGTGTCCTTCGACTTGCGGATGATTTTGACGACCTCGTCGATGTTGTCGACGGCGATCTTCAGGCCTTCGAGGATGTGCTCGCGGTCCTGCGCGCGCTTGAGCTCGAACTCGGTGCGGCGGACGATGACGGTATGGCGGTGCTCGATGAAGTGCTCGAGCAGCTCCTTCAGGTTCATCTCCTTCGGCGCGCCGTCGACCAGGGCGAGCATGATCGCGCCGAAGGTGGTCTGCATCTGCGTATGCGCGTACAGCCCGTTCAGCACCACCATCGGGACCGCGTCCCGCTTCAGCTCGATCACGACCCGGATGCCTTCCTTGTCGGATTCGTTCCGGAGGTCGCTGACCCCCTCCAGCTTCTTCGCCACCACCAGGTCGCGGATCTGCTCGATCACGCGGTCGGGGGAGACCTGGTAGGGGAACTCGGTGACGACGATCTGCTGCTTCCCGGTCGACTCCCGCTCCTCGACGGTGGCGCGCGCGCGGATCGCGATCCGGCCGCGCCCCTTCTCGTAGCACTCCTTGATGCCCTCGCGACCGTAGATGATCGCGCCGGTCGGGAAGTCCGGCCCCTTGATGAACTTCCGGAGGTCCTTGATCGACGCGTCCGGGTGGTCGACCAGGTGATTGATGGCCTCGACCGCCTCGCCCAGGTTGTGAGGCGGGATGTTGGTGGCCATGCCGACCGCGATTCCAGAGGTGCCGTTGACGATGAGGTTGGGCAGCCGCGCCGGGAGGACCGTGGGCTCCTGCAGCCGGTCGTCGAAGTTGGGGACGAAATCGACGGTGTTCT
>WNFT01004773.1_pt1 | contig 11826 bp, 8 predicted proteins | sample 5400191 | NCBI WGS metagenome assembly WNFT01 (sample SAMN13153359, study PRJNA577476) | soil metagenome | isolation source: 80 cm saprolite under Madrone tree | place: USA:California | collected 2016-06-14
CGTGCCGCTCTCGCCTGTGACCAGCACGGTCACGGGCTTGGCGGCGATCTTCTCCGCCACCTGCACCACCGCCCGCATCTTGGAGGAGCTTCCCAGCACCATGGGCCGGCCGACGTGCGTGGCCTCGACGTCGTGCAGCCGTTCCAACTCGCGCCCGGCGCGGAGCTCCGCCAGCGTCTTGCGCACCCGCGCGATCAGCTCCGGCGGGGAGAAGTCCTTGGTGACGTAATCGAGCGCGCCGGTGTGCATCGCTTCCACGGCCACCCCGATGTCCTTCAGCACCGAGCACATGATCACCCCGACGTCGGGGTGCCGCTCGCGCATGATCCGCAGCGCTTCCAGGCCGCCCATCCCCGGCATCTGCACGTCGAGCAGCACCAGATCGAAGGCGGTGGTGCGCATCCGCTGCAGGGCTTCCTCTCCCGAGGAAGCCATGGAGGACTTCATCCCACCCTTTTCCAGGATGAAGTGGATGTTCTGACGCAGGTTTGCGTCGTCGTCGACGATGAGGATGTTCGCCGCTCGGGACATCACCCCGACTGTATCATCCTCGCGCGCCTCCGCGCCGCTTCCACGACGCGGATCAGGAGCAGCGCGGCCATCACCGCCATCCAGGCGATGGTCTCCAGCTTCGGCGTCTTGAACCGGAGCAGGAAATGAAAACTCGCCAGGCCTCCGGCCAGGTAGACCACCCGGTGCAGGCGCTTCCAGCGGCGGAAGCCGAGCCGCCTCTGCCATCCCTGCGTGGAGGTGATCGCCAGGGGCAACAGCAGCAGCCACGTCGCCATGCCGAGAAAGATGAATTTGTGCTTCAGCACGTCGCTGACGATGCCGCCGAAGTCGAGGCCCTGGTCGAGCACCGCATACGTCAGGAGGTGCAGGCAGGCGTAGAAGAAGCAGAAGTCGCCGAGCAGCTTGCGGATGCGGATGGGCCAGTTCCATCCCAGCAGCAGCTGCGCCGGCGTGCACGCCAGCGTGAGCGCCAGCAGCACGAACGCGGTGTACCCGAGATCGTCGAGCAGCTCCTCGATGGGATTGGGGCCCAGACCGCCGATCGCGAATTGGACGGCGAGCCAGAGCAGCGGCAGGCAGCAGGCGGCGAACGCCGCCGGGACGACCGCCTTCTTCAAGCTCAATAGAACTTCCTCAAGTCCATGCCGGAATACAGCGAGGCGACCTCGGTGTACCCATTGAACATCAGCGTCTTCCGCCGGAGGATCTCGCCGATGCGCCGCTCCTTGGATTGCGTCCAGCGCGGGTGGTCCACGTCGGGATTCACGTTCGCGTAGAACCCGTATTCCTGTGGCGCATACAAGTTCCAGGTGGTGGGCGGCTGGGTCTCCTGCAGCCGGATGCGCACCAGGCTCTTGGCCGACTTGAATCCGTACTTCCAGGGCATGATGGCGCGGATGGGCGCGCCGTCCTGGTTGGGGAGGGTCTCGCCGTAGAGCCCCACCACCAGCAGCGTCAGCGGGTGCGTGGCCTCGTCGATGCGCAGGCCTTCCACGTACGGGAAGGAGATGCCGGTGAAGCCCTTGATGCCGGGCAGCTGCGGCTGGACCACCGTCTCGAAGGCCACGTACTTCGCGCGGCTGGTCGGCTCGTGCTTCTTGAGGAAATCGGCGAGCGGAAAGCCGTTCCAGGGGATGACCATCGACCACGCTTCCACGCAGCGCAGCCGGTACACCCGCTCCTCGATGGGGAAGGTCTTGAGGATCTCGTCGATGTCCCACTTCTTCGGCTTGGCGACCTCGCCCTCGACGCTCAACGTCCAGGGCCGCGTCTGCAGCTTCGACGCGTTCTCGCTGGGGTCCGACTTGTCCGTCCCCAGCTCGTAGAAGTTGTTGTAGGTGGTGATGTCCTCGAAGGAGTTCTTCTTCTCCTCGGGCAAGGTGAATTTCGGATTCGGGGTCACGCCGGCGAGCTTGGGCCCGTGCTCCACCTTGGCGCGACCGAACGCCGGAAGCGAAAGCGCCACGGCGCTGCCGGCGCCGAGCTTGAGGAACTCCCGGCGCCGCAGGTAGAGCGACTTCGGCGTGATCTCAGAAGACCGCATGCAGGACCTCCATTCCCCTTTACGCGGTCCGGACGGCCAAGGTTACGTCAAGCCTCGGCCGTCTCCGCCTTGCGCACGATGGGGGGAACCGCCGCCGGAAGCGCTTTGGGCTGCTCGGGTGCGGCGGCCTGTGGACCACCCTTCTGCCGGGCGTTCCAGCGCTCGCGCGCGGCGCGCTGCTCGTCGGCCGACAGCTCGGCGCGGTGCTGATCGCAGATGAATCCCGCGCGGGGACCGCGAGAGCGGTTCAGGCATCCCTCGACGCGGCAATTCATCTCCAGCGCGCGCCGCGGACGCGGAGCCTTGGCGGGAAGGCGGACGATCCGCTGCGCCGGGACCGCTGTCGGTAATTTTCCTTCCGCCGCCAGCCGGCGGTTGCGCTCGAGGATGCTCCTCTGCTCGGTGGCGGAGAGCTTCTTCGAGTGCTCTTTGCAGAACCAACGATTGCGGGGCCCCGCGCCAGCCTTGCCGCAGCCGGGCACCGGACAGAGGCGGCCAGACCGACGTCCATCGGAGAGGGCGCGCGACCCACCCGCGCCTGCCTGCACCCGTGCGAGGGCAAGCGACACCTGCGCCTCGACGTGCTGGGCGATGGCGGCGGTCAATTCGCGTGTGAAGCGGTCGATCAGCGAGCGGAGAGAATCATCCTGCGTTCGATTGGCCATTCGTATTTTCCGTTTTGGGACGATCCGACGTGACAGCGCCGTATCCGGCCGGTTTGTATCCGTTGGCGGTTCCACTGGCGAGCAAAAACGCATTACTTGCCGAAGAGCCCCTTCAGCTTGCTCTTTGCTTCGTCCTCGAGCTTCTTCTGCTGCGCGGCCGCTTCCGCCTCCGCGCGCTTCTTCGCGTCCTCCTGGACCTGACCGGCTTTCGCCTGCGCGACCTGTTGTGCCTTCGACGGATCGACTCCCAGCTTGCGGCCGAGCAGCGCCGCGCCGCCCTCCTTCATGATCTGCTCCACGGCGGGCTTGAGGTCCAGGTCCGCGACGGACGGGCTCCACGCCGGTCCGATCAACCTGAGCCTCACCGGAATCGGGTTGGCGGGCTTCACCTTTCCGCCGGTGATGTTCGCGATCGTGTCGGGCGACAGCGCCACCGTCCCCGGCAGATCCAGCGTGCCGTCGACTTTCAGGCCGCCGGTGAACGTCATCTCGGCCTCGGGCCGCGAGATCCGGATCGGGTTCTTCAAACGCGCCAGACCGTTCTCGACGGTGATTCCGAACGGCAGCTCCTTGCCCAAGGTCGTCTTGCCCCCTTCGGTGACCTTGCCGGCCAGGCCGAGGGGCAGGGCCTTCGCCAGCGGTCCCACCACCGAACCGATGATGTCCTTCCCGAAGAACACGCCGTCCATCACCTTCCCTTCCACCACTCCGGCCAACGTCTTTTCCAGATCTCCCGCGCCGCGGAAGTCGAGCCCTCCGTTGAACTTGCCGGCGAGGAGCTTGCGATCGGTGACGAGCGCGAGCAACCCGTCCGTGCCGATGTCGTTGAGCTTGGTGACGAGGTGGAAGGGCTCCTTGGGATGGGCGAGCCGCAGCTCCGTCCCGGCGGCATTGATCGTGCCGCCGAAGGCCTTGAGCTGCGCGGTGTTCAGCGTGACGTGGTCCTCCTGCACGACGACGTCGGCGACGATGTCCGTGAGCGTCTGCTTCCTGTAGGTCAGCCTGGCGATCTGCGCTTTCGCGTGTCCCGAGAGGCCGCGAAAGGTCGCCGGATCGAGAGGCTTGCTCTCCTTCTGCTTCTTGGAAGGGAGCAGCATCCGATCGAGGTCCAGGTGCGAGGAGGCGAGCTGGAGCTCGAATTGCCGCGTGGCCTTGTCCCCGAAACCCTTCATCTCGACGAAACCGCGCCCTTGCAGCTCGTCGTCGATGACGTGCGCCTTGACGTCCGCGAGCTCGAGGCGCTGCTGCGGATTGGTGGTGGACTTGTTGGCCGTGCGCGTGCCCTCGACGGCAAGGTCGAGCCGATCTCCCGGCTTCTTGTCCAGCGACTCGCCGGGCCGCAGATCCGCGCCGGACAGATCGAGCCTGGCATCGAACCGCAGAGGACCGCCGCTGGCCGCCGCGCCTTTCGCGTGCGCGACCAGCGTCATCGGCGCTCCCGCCGCCTTGGTCATCTGATCGGGCACGTTCATCTTCACCGGCGTCAGATCGATGCGCAGCTCGAGGGCCTGCGCGGCCTGTGATCCCGTGCCACGGACCGTGAGGCCGATCGGTCCCTGCAGCATGTTGCCCAGCGATTTCCGCAGCGGCGGGTAGTACGCGGCCAGCTTCGCTGGATCGAGGTCATGCGAAACGATCTCCAGCCCCTCCACACTCGGAGTGGGAGTCTTGAGGCCCTTGGCGCGACCCTTGCCAGTCAGTCCCGCGGGTCCCAGATCCAGCCGGAGCTTGTCGATCTGCACGTCGCCAGCGTTGGCGTCGCCCTTGACGTCGGCGTCCAGGCTCACGTCCAGCTTCTTGCCGCCCTCCGCGCCGGCGAACTGCAGGCCGGCCAGCTTGATCATCCCCTTCACCGTGGTCGGGCCCGATCCGCCGGGGGCGGCCGCGCCGAGCTGGGCGTCGAAGTCGGCGTCCAGCGTCCCCGACTGGAGCCCGACCTCCTTGCCGGTGAACGGCCCCAGCGGGCCGATGTCGATGGGCGGATTCACGCGCAGGACCACGCTGGTGGGCGTGGGCTTGAGCGTTGCCGGCAGGGGCGCGGTCTTCACCCGCAGCTCGAGGTTCTGCTGCTCGGCGAGCACCGCTGCCTTGAGCAGGATCTCCAGCGGCTTGCCCGCGCGCAGATCGTTCACCGTGAGGTCCAGGTGCTGGACCGCCAGCTCCTTCGCCCCACGGGTCGCCTTGTCGATGAAGGCGATCTTCGCGTCGCGCAGCGCCGCGTGATCGACCCGGATGGCGGAGAGGTCGGATTCCTTCTGCGGCTGCGCCGGCTCTTGCTTCGGCTTCTGCTCGCTGGTCTCGGCCAGCTTTTGCTGGAACCGCTCGAGGTTGGTGGTGCCGTCGGGCAGCCGCTCGATGTTGGCGGTGAGGCCCTGCACCTCCACCGAGCGCACCTCGATCCGCTTGCCGGCGGAGAAGAGGGCCCGCAAGAGCGCGATCTTCACTTCCGCGTTCTTCAGATCGACCAGCGGCACGTCCTCGCCCGACGCGGCGCCGATCTGGACGCCGGAGACGCGCGCGCCGAGGCCCGTCAGGAGCTGGGTGGAAACGGAGCCGATCTGCACCGGCCGCCCCCACTCTCGCGAGAGCTGTTGCGCTTGCTCCTTCGCTTTGGAAGTGATGATTCCGTCGAGCACGAACGAGGCGGCGATGAGCACCACGATGAGGACGGCGGCCGTGATACCGACGATTTTTTGCCAGCGCTTCATAGGGCCGAAACCTAGGACACTGGCGGCAAGCTGTCAGCCCGCCGCGGCACTGTTGCCCGACAGTCGACGCGCGCCCGCCAGCTGCCCGCAGGCGCCGCTGACCTGTTGCCCGTGGGGCATGCGCAAGAGCGCCCGCACGCCGTGCTCGGACAACCGTCTCTGGAACGAACGGCACCGCTCGATCGGCGGCGCCCGCTGCGCGGCCACGGGGCCCGAGTTCAGCGGGATCAGGTTCACCCGCACGTTCAACCTCGCGCAGAATCGCGCCAGGGCGTCCGCGTCGGAATCGGAGTCGTTCACGCCGTCGATGAGGGTCCACTGCAGCAATACGGTGCGCGGGGCACGCAGGAGCGCGGCCCGCAGCTCGTCCAGGCTCCACTTGCGCGCGACCGGCAGCAGCGCCTTGCGCTGGACGGGATCGACGGCATGGAGCGAGACCGCCACCCGGGCCTTGGTCCCGGCGTACAGCTCGTCCATGCGCGGGACGATCCCGACGGTGCTGACCGTGATCCGCCGCTCGGGCACCGCGAAACCGGCCGGCTCGCGGAGCACCGCGATGGCGCGCAGAACTTGCTCGAGGTTGTCGAGCGGCTCTCCCATCCCCATGAAGACGACGTTGGTCGGTCTGGCCCCGAGATGCCGCGCGGCCAGCGCATATTGGGCGACGATCTCTCCCGCCGTGAGATTCCGGACAAGTCCGAGGCGTCCGGTCTCGCAGAAGACGCATCCGCGGGCGCAGCCGACCTGGGAGGAGACGCAGACCGTCCAGCGCTCCCGGGCGCGCAGTCTCGAGGCAGGCTGATCGATGAGCACCGTCTCCACCACGGCTCCGTCGGCGAGACGGACGGCGAACCGCACGGTTCCGTCGGGGTCGACGACCGCCTCCGCCAGCGGCAGCTCGGCCTGGAATTTCGCTTCTCCCAGCAGGTCGCGCGCGGGACGCTGCGGAAGCGGTCGCGCCGCCGCTTCCGCGAGCAGGAAGCGGGCCAGGGTCCGGGCACCGCCGGCGGAAGCGCCCTGCTCCCGCGCCCATTCCTCCAGCGCGCCCTGCGTCATCCCGAAGAGGTCCATGTGTCCCGGGGTCGTTTTAACCGGCCTCAGCGCTGGAGGGAAAGCGCGCGGTAGCGGCCGCTCTGCTTCCATGTGCGCACGTCCGTCGGGCGCCGTTTCCAGAAGTTCACCACCAGGGTGATGCGGAGGCGGCCAGGTCGGTCCAGAAGGCGCCGGCGCGGCGTCCGTCCCTGAGCGTCGAGGACGCCGTGCAGCAGGTCACCCCGGAACATCGCGTACCGGTTGCGGCGAGGGACCACCGTCTCCAGCCGGGTGGCGCCCCGGGTTCCGGGGACCTGGTCGGTGACCGCGAGCTGTCCTCCGCGCACCCGGTTGAAGAAGAAGACGCTGGAGATGACCGGGTGCCGGAGCTCCTTGCCCTTCACGTCCTGATCGAAGTGGAACCCGATGGGGATGTAGGTGGTGTGCGCACGCCCGATCCACCACTCGGCGCCCTCACAACCGCGAGGCCTGGCGAGCTGCCAGAGCGCGAGCACCGCCTCCTCCAGCGGATGTTCCGGAACGGCCTCCCGGGGCAGCCAGAAAGTCGTGAAGTAGCTCGAGCGCAGGCGCTCACCCCCGAGCCGGGAGATGGCGGCGCGCGCCCGCCGGACCAGCGGCTCTGGCAACGCGGCGTCGATTGCGCGGACCAAAGCTTGTGATCGGCGCCCGCGCTGTGGCAGATCCGCCGCAATGTCGAATTCCGACTGGTCCATCGAAAAATCGCTGCAGCTCTACAACATACCGGGATGGGGGGCGGGGTACTTCAGCATCAACCCCAAAGGCCACCTCGTCGTCCACCCGTTCGGCCAGCCGGGCCCGGTCATCGATCTGATGGACGTGGTGGACGACATCCGCGAGCGCAAGCTGGGCTTTCCCTGCGTGGTGCGCTTCCAGGACCTGCTGCGCAGCCGGGTGAAGCAGCTCAACGAGGTGTTCCGGGCGGCGATCGCGCAGCACGGATACAAGGGGCAGTACTTCGGCGTCTATCCCACCAAGGTGAACCAGATGCGCGAGGTGGGCGAGGAGATCCTCGACGCCGGCGCGCCCTACCATTTCGGGCTGGAAGCCGGCAGCAAGGGCGAGCTCCTGATCGTGCTGGCGCTCAATACCGATCCCGAGGCGCTGACCATCTGCAACGGATACAAGGACGAGGAGTACCTCCGCCTGGCGCTGATGGGGCGCAAGCTGGGACGAAAGATCTTCGTGGTGATCGAGAAGCTCTCCGAGCTGCCCCATCTGCTGCAGCTCTCGGAAGAGATGAACGTGCAGCCGCTGATCGGGCTGCGCAGCAAGCTCTCCACCAAGGGCACCGGCAAGTGGGAGTCGTCCTCGGGCGACTTCGCCAAGTTCGGCCTCACCACTCCGGAGCTGATTCGCGCGGTGGAGATCCTGAAGTCCGCCGGGAAGCTGGACCTGGCCAAGCTCTTCCACTTCCACGTCGGGTCGCAGATCACCGACATCCGGACCGTCAAGGACGTCGTCAACGAAGGGGCGCGCTACTACGCCAAGCTGCGGAAGATGGGCCTGGGGCTGGAGTACTTCGACGTCGGCGGCGGCCTGGGCGTCGATTACGTCGGCGCCCGCAGCACCTCTTATGTCTCGTCGCTGAACTACTCGATGGAAGAGTACGCGGCGGACGTCGTCTACACCGTGCAGCAGATCTGCAACAACGAGGGCGTCCCCGAGCCGAACATCGTCAGCGAGAGCGGCCGCGCGCTGACCGCGCACCATTCTTGCCTCTTGATGAACGTCTTCGGCCACATCGAGTTCGGCGAGAACGGCGCCGTGCGCGAGGAGCCGCCGGGAAGCCCGGGCCCCACCGCTCCGCACGACGTGGTCGCGCCGGTGCCGGAGACGATGGAAGCGCCCATCGTCCGCGAGATGCGCGAGATCGTCGCCGGGCTGACGCCGAAGAGCTCCGGCGAGGCCTACAACGACGCGGTGGCGAAGAAGGAGCAGGCGCTGACGATGTTCAAGCTGGGCATCCTCGGCCTGGAGGAGCGCGCCGCGGTGGAAGCCCTCTTCTGGCGGCTCTGCCGGCGGCTGGTGGAGATCAACAAGAAGCGCAAGCGGGTGCCCGGCCCGACCCGGGGGCTCGACGACCGCCTGGCCGACCAGTACATGGCGAACTTCTCGCTCTTCCAGAGCGCGCCCGATCATTGGGCCATCAACCAGCTCTTTCCCATCGCGCCGCTGCACCGGCACACGGAGCAGCCGACGCGCGACTCGACCATCGTGGACATCACCTGCGACTCGGACGGGAAGATCGACACCTTCATCGAGGGCGAGACGGTGGACGAGACCATCGCGCTCCATCCGCTCCGGAGCGGCGAGCCCTACTACCTGGGGATGTTCCTGACCGGCGCCTACCAGGACATCATGGGCGACATGCACAACCTGTTCGGGCGCGTGCACGAAGTGCACGTCTTCGTGGACGACGACGACCCGGAGGACTTCTACCTGGAGGAAGTGATCCCGGGCGACACCATGGAGCGGGTGCTGGCGCGGGTGCAGTACGAGCCGAGCGATCTGGCGAAGCGCATCAAGCAGGCGCTGGACGCCAAGGTGCGCGAGGGGCAGGTGAAACCGAAGGAGAGCGTGCAGCTCACCGACTTCTACGAGCAGGCGATGCGCGGGTACACGTACCTGACCACGGAGTAGCGTTCAGGGTCGGAGCCGGAGCGCGTCGAGCTTGCGCAAGAGGCTCGAGCGCGCGATGCCCAGCTCGGCGGAGACCGCGCGGCGATTGCCGCCATGGCGCGCGAGCGCGGAGCGGATGGCCAGCTCCTCCAGCTCATCGAGCGTCCGCCCGCGCAGCTCGACGGCGCTGTCCGAGCGCGGTTCCTCGCTGGAGGTCGGTTCGCAGACTCGCGGCTGCCACCCGCCGGGCGCGTCGTCGAAGCGCAGCGCATGGGCGCGGATGATGGGCGACTCGGAGAGGAGCGCCGCGAGCTGCACGACGTGCCTCAGCTCGCGGACGTTCCCTGGCCAGCGGTGCGCGAGCAGGGCGGCGCGCGCGTCGGGCGCGAGCGAGCAGCGAGGCGGGAGGAAATGCTCGGCCAGGGGCAGGATGTCATGCGGCCGGGCGCGCAAGGGCGGAAGCTCCACCGTCACACCCCGCAGCCGGTAGAAGAGGTCTTCTCGGAAGGCGCCCTCGCGCACGCGGGCGCGGAGATCGTGGTGGGTGGCGCAGACGACCCGCACGTCGATGCGCCGCGGCCTGGCCGCGCCCACCGGCTTCACCTCGCCTGCTTCCAGGGCGCGGAGCAGCTTGACTTGAAGCTCCGCGGGCAGATCGCCGATCTCGTCGAGGAAGAGCGTTCCGCGGTCCGCGGCCCCGAACGCACCCGGCGCGCTGGTGATGGCCCCGGTGAATGCGCCTCTCTCGTGACCGAACAGCTCGGCTTCCGCCAGCTCGCGCGAGATCGCGCCGCAGTTGACCGGGACGAAGGGCCCGCCGTTGCGATCGGACAGCTCGTGCACCGCTCGCGCCGCGACTTCCTTCCCGGTGCCGCTCTCGCCGAGGATGGTGACCGGGAGCGAGGAAGGCGCTGCGCGCGCGAGAAGATCGATCACCGGCCCCAGAGCGGGATCTCGCGCGACCAGTCCCGGGAGGGACGGCTGCAGTCGCGGCCCGGTGCGCTCGACGCGCAGCTCCTGGGAACCGATCCGGATGCGAGCGCCGGCGTCGATCTCCGCTTCGGCGACGCGAGCGCCGTCCAGATAGGTGCCATTGGTGGAATCTAGATCCTTCAGGCGCCAGCGCCCACCGGCGGGAAGCAGGCGGCAGTGGAATCGGGAGACGAATCGGTCTTCGAGGACCAGCTGGTTGGACCCGTCCGCTCCGATGGAGACCGCGCCCTGCAGCGGCAGCGAGCCGCCGGAGAATTGCAGGACGAGCGCGTGCGACGATGCGGCGCCACGGGGAATGCTCGCCGTGACGCGGTCCGATTGGGGAAGGACTGCTCCGGGCATGTCGTCTCCGGTCAGGTTGCGGCAGGGTAGCGCCCGCGTCCGGCGGCGAACATCCGATCCCTGACGGAGATCGCCGGTTATCATTCCGCGGCCATGCCGAAGGTGGTCCTCGTCCTGCCCAAGTCGGGATATCGCAACGACGATTTCGTGGCGGCCGCGCACAAGCTCGGGCTGGAAGTGGTCGCGGCGAGCGACGTCTGCCACCAGCTGGCGGACATCTGGGACGAGGCCCCGGTGGCGCTCCGGTTTCGCGACGCCCTGACCGCGGCCGGCGAGCTCGCGGCCGCGGTGCGGGATCGAGAGCCTGTCGCGGTGGTCGGCGTGGACGATCTGACCGCGCTCGTCGCGGCGCTGACCGCCGAGAAGCTCGGGCTTCCGCACAACCCGGCCGAGGGGGTGGCGGCGGCGCGGAGCAAGGCAGTGAGCCGGGAGAAGCTACGCGACTCCGGACTGCCGGTTCCGCGCTTCGAATTGGTGCCGCGCGATCTTGCGGATGCCGGGTTGGAAGCCTTGCTTGCGCGCGCGCCGTATCCTTGCGTGGTCAAGCCGCTGGTCCTCTCCGGCAGCCGGGGGGTGATCCGCGCGGACGATCCCGATCAGCTCCGCTCCGCGCTGGCGCGCGTCAGCGCCCTGCTCCGCTCGCCCGACGTCGCCCAGCGTCGCGATCCCGATCTCGGGCGGCTCCTGATCGAGGAGTTCATCCCCGGTCCGGAGGTCGCGCTGGAGGGACTCCTGGTGCGCGGCCACCTGCACGTGCTCGCGCTGTTCGACAAGCCGGACCCGCTGGACGGACCGTATTTCGAGGAGACTCTGTACGTGACTCCTTCGCGCCATCCGGCGCCGCTCCAGGACGCGATCGCCCGCGAAGTCTCCCGCGGCTGCGCGGCGCTGGGACTCCGCGAAGGGCCGGTGCACGCCGAGCTGCGCCTCTCACCGGACGGACCCCGCATCCTGGAAGTGGCGGCGCGCAGCATCGGCGGCTTGTGCGGGCGGGCCTTGCGATTCGGCGTGGGTGTCACGCTGGAAGAGCTGATCCTTCGCCACGCACTCGGGATGACCGGAGAGCTGCCCGCACGCGAGAAGCGCGCGGCAGGCGTGCTGATGTTGCCCATCCACCGGCGGGGCGTGCTGGAAGAAGTGCGCGGCGTGGAGGAGGCGAAAGGGATTCCCTTGATCGAGGACGTCGCCATCACGGCGCACCTGCGCGAGGAGCTGGTGCCGTTGCCGGAAGGGGCCTCGCATCCTGGAAGTGGCGGCACGCAGCATCGGCGGCTTGTGCGGGCGGGCCTTGCGATTCGGCGTGGGGGTCACGTTGGAAGAGCTGATCCTCCGGCACGCACTCGGGATGACTGGAGAGCCGCCCGCACGG
>WNFT01004775.1_pt1 | contig 11825 bp, 7 predicted proteins | sample 5400191 | NCBI WGS metagenome assembly WNFT01 (sample SAMN13153359, study PRJNA577476) | soil metagenome | isolation source: 80 cm saprolite under Madrone tree | place: USA:California | collected 2016-06-14
AGGGGCTTCTACACCTTGCGCTTTCTCTTAGGAGTCGCCGAGGCCGGGTTTTTCCCCGGCATGATGTTCTATCTGACGCTGTGGTTTCCGCAGGCCTTTCGCGCGCGCTTCGCCGCGAGCTTCATTTGCGCGATTCCGCTCTCAGGGATCGTTGGCGGTCCGCTTTCCGGGCTCATTCTCGGGATGGACGGTTTCTTGGGTCTGCATGGCTGGCAGTGGCTGTTCTTGATCGAGGGCTTGCCGGTCTCGCTGCTCGCTTTTGCCGTGCTGAGCCATCTGCCAGACGGGCCGCGCGAAGCCGCGTGGCTCACGCCCGCGGAGAAGAGCGCAATCGCGGCGCGACTCGCCGCCGACGCGGGCGCCGAAGATGAGGATTTATGGCGGGCCTTGCGCGATCCACGGATTGTCGTGCTCGCGCTCGCCGGATTCGGCGAAGGGTCCGCGCTTTACGGCACCGGCCTATGGCTGCCGCAAATCGTCGGGGCGATGGGATTCTCCATTTTCGCGACCGGGATCGTGGTGGCGCTGGTCTATACGGCCAGCATGGGCGCGATCGTCGGCTTGGGTTTTTCCAGCGATCGGCACGGCGAACGCTTTTGGCACGTCGCACTCGCCTGGCTGCTCTCCGCCGCGGGCTGCGCCGTTGCGAGCCTAGCCGGCAACAATCTTGTTGCGCTGCTGGGGCTCACTCTTGCCGTCGCCGGCGTCCAATCGGGCATCAGCCCCTATTTTGCCGTGCCGTCGACGTTCTTGAAGGGCGCGGCGGCTGCGGGCGGCATCGCGCTGATGAACACGATGGCTTCGCTCGGCGGATTCGCGGCGCCGACGCTCATCGGCGTCTTAAGGGAGCGGAGCGGCAATTATTCCTCGGGCATGGCCATGCTCGCCTTCGAGCTCATTGTCGGCGCGTTCATCATTCTCGCGCTCGGCCGCGCGATGACGCCGCGGGCGGCGATAGCGCGGCCTGAAACGAGCGCGGGATGAACGACGATCGCTTCTTCTTCGTGAATTCAGTCGCGCTCACTTTATCGGCGCTGCGTGTATCTTTTCCGCTCCGTCGGCTCCCACCCTGAGCCACGATTGCAGTCGATCCAGATACAGATAGACGACCGGCGTCGTGTAAAGCGTCAGCAGTTGGCTCAGCGCAAGTCCGCCGACCATGGCATAGCCCAAGGGCTGACGAAGTTCTGAGCCGGTGCCGGTGCCGATGGCGAGCGGGAGCCCCGCAAGGAGTGCGGCTGCCGTCGTCATCAGAATCGGACGGAAGCGCAACAGGCAGGCCTCGCGGATGGCTGCGACCGGCGCCATATGGCGGTCGCGCTCGGCGGCGATGGCAAAGTCGACGAGCATGATGCCGTTCTTCTTGACGATGCCGATCAGCAAAATGATTCCGATGATGCCGATGACCGACAAGTCCATATGTCCGAAGCGCAGCGCGAGCAGCGCGCCGACCGCGGCCGAGGGCAGCGTCGACAATATGGTCAGCGGGTGGATGAAGCTTTCATAGAGCACGCCGAGGATGATGTAGACGATGACGAGCGCGGCGGCGATCAAGAGGGATTCGTCCGTCAACGAAGTCTGGAACGCCTGCGCATTGCCCGTGAATGCGCCGACGACCGAGCCGGGCATGCCGATGTCTCGCACGGCTTGGTTGATTGCGTTGACCGCTTGGCCGAGCGCGACACCGGCACGAAGATTGAACGATAGGGTGACCGCCGGAAACTGCCCCTGGTGCGTCACGGAAAGCGGTCCGACTTGCGTGGCATCGACGGTCACGAGCGCGGAAAGCGGTACCGCCCCGCCGGTCAACGGCGATTTGACATAGAGGCGATCCAGCGAGGCGAATGTGCCCTGCAGCTCGGGCGTGATCTCCAGGATCAGCCAATAGGTGTTGAGCTGCGTGAAATACTGCGTGATTTGCCGCTGGCCGTAAGCATCGTTAAGGGTGCCGTCGATCATCTCCGGCGAAATGCCGAAACGCGAGGCCTGGTCGCGGTTGATTTCGATCTTCAGCTGAGGCGCATTGGCCAGAAGATCGCTCTCCGCGTCATTGATTTGCGGCAGAGTGCGCATCTTCTCGAGCAGCTTTTCGGACCACTCTGTCAACTCGGCGAGATTGGCGTCCTGCAGCGCGTATTGGAAATTCCCGCGCCGCGCCCGCCCGCCCACCGTGATGTCTTGCGTCGCTGTCAGGGCCATACTTGCGCCCTTGACCTTGGCAATTTCCGGTCGAAGCCGATCGATGATCTGGGATGCCGTCAGGCGGCGCTGCTCGCGCGGTTTCAAGGCAATAAAGAAGCGCGCGGTATTTGCCGTCTGGGCATTGCCGTTGCCGCCGACGCTGCCCGTCTGCGAGGCAAACCCGGCGATATCGGGATTCTTCAGCAGCACGTCGCCGAGTTCGCGCTGCAGCCGCATCATCTCCTCCGGTGAGACTTCTTGCGCCGCCTCCGCGAGGCCCTGGAGCATGCCGGTATCCTGAATCGGAAAAAATCCCTTGGGGATCTGGATGGCCAGGACAACCGTCAGCGCCATCGTGGCGAAAAACGTCGCGAGTGTGATCGCCTGATGGCGCAGCACGACGTCGAGCGTGCGCCGGTAGAACGCATGCAAGGCGTTGAACCATGCTTCGACGCCGCGATGAAGACGGCCATGGCCGCGCGACTCCGTCCGCATGAAGCGCGCGCATAGCATCGGAGCCAGCGTGAGCGATACCAGGCACGATACCGCGATGGACGCGGTCACGGTCAGTGCGAATTCCCGAAACAGACGGCCGACGATTCCGCCCAAGAGCAGCAGCGGAATGAAAACCGCGACCAGGGAGATGCTGATCGATAGAACCGTGAAGGCGATTTCGCGCGAGCCGTTCAGCGCAGCCTCGAAAGGCGACGCGCCGTGTTCGAGGTGACGATAGATATTCTCGACGACGACAATGGCATCGTCGACCACGAAGCCGACGGCAATGGTGAGCGCCATCAGCGACAGGTTGTCGATGCTGAAGCCGAACAGGTACATCGCCACGCCGGCGCCGAGCAGCGAAAGAACGATGGTGATGCTCGCGATCAGGGTCGCCCAGAGATTGCGAAGGAAGAGAAGCACGACCATGACGACGAGGCTGGCCGTGAGCGCCAGCGTGAACTCGACATCGAGGACCGAAGCCCGGATCGTAACCGTCCGATCGAGAATCGTATCGATCGTGATGGCCGGCGGAATGTTGGCGGTGAGCTGCGGCAGCAGCGCCTTGATGCGCTCGACGGTGTCGATGATGTTGGCGCCCGGCTGCCTGTAGACCGAGAGCAGAATCGCGGGCGCGTTGTCGTGAAAACCCGCAACATAGCGATCCGTCGCGGCGGAAACCGCTTGGCCGATGTCGCGCACCCGGATCGAGCCGCCGTTTCGGTAGGCCAGAACGAGGTCGTCATATTGCGCGGCTTCGGTGAGTTGATCGTTGGCGTCGATGGTGAAGCTCGTCGTTGCGCCGGTGAGCGTGCCTTTCGCGGCGTTGGTCGTCGAACCGACCAGCGCATTGCGAATCTCTTCGAGCGTGAGGCCGCTCGAGGCGAGCTTGGCCGGGTCCACTTGGATGCGGATGGCAGGCTTCTGTTCGCCGCCGAGGGAAACCTGGGCCACGCCCGGAACTTGCGCGATCTGCTGGGCGAGAAAATTGTCGGCATATTCATCGACGATCGTGATCGGCAATGTGTCGGAGCGCGCCGAGAGCATAAGAATCGGCGCATCCGCCGGATTGAGCTTCTTGTAGGTCGGCGGCGCCGTCATCGATTGCGGCAGCGTTTTGCCGGCGGCCGTGATTGCCGCCTGTACGTCCTGCGCCGCCGCGTCGATGTTGCGATTAAGGTCGAACTGGATCGTGACCGACGTCGCGCCGAGACCACTGAACGAGGTCATCTCGGTCACGCCGGAGATCTGCGCGAGCTGACGTTCGAGCGGGGCAGCGACGGATGACGCCATGGTCTCAGCGCTCGCACCGGAAAGGGTCGCGGTCACCAGCACGGTCGGGAAGTCAACCTGCGGCAGCGGAGCGACAGGGAGGAGAGGAAAAGCTGTCATGCCGAGGAACGCCAAACCCGCCATGAGCAGCGAGGTCGCTACCGGCCGGCGGATGAACGGTTCGGAGAGATTCACTTGGCGCCCCGCGAGGTCGGCGATGCGGGCGGAGCGATCGTTACCGGCGCGTTGGGCTGCAGTCTATATTGTCCGCCAGCCACCACCGTTTCACCATCGGCAAGCCCCGCAGTGACGATGGTCACATCGTCTGTCGTCGGGCCGACCTGCAGCGGGCGCGGCTCGGCGGTCTTGTTCGTCGAGACGATCCAGGCGAACAAGCCCTGGGGTCCCCGCTGCACGGCCGATGCGGGGATCGTGAGAACATTGCGGCGGGTCTCGATCAGCGCGCGTGCGTTGACGAATTCACCCGGCCAGAGCCGGTCGTCATTGTTGGCGAAGATCGCTTTCAGGCGGATCGTGGCTGTGGCCGTGTCGATCGAATTGTCGATCAGCAGGAGTCTTCCCGCGCTCAGACGAGAGCGGTTGTCCTGGTCGAAGGCGGTCACCTCGACGGGCCCGCGTGCCATTGCGGCGCGCACATCGCCAAGAGCGTTCGCCGACAAGGTGAACAGGACCGCCGATGGCCGCGTCACGACCAAAGTCGTGATCGCTCCCGCGTCGGATGCGCGCACGAGATTTCCGCGGTCGATGAGGCGAATCCCGACGCGTCCATCGTTCGGCGCTCTGATCGTGGTGTAATCGAGTTGCGTCTGCGCGGTTTCGATTGCGGCTTCATCGGCGGCAATAGACGCTTTCAGCTGATCGACTTTGCCCTGCTGCTGTTCGATGTCCTGCTGCGGTACAATATTCTTCAGCCCGAGCGCAGTGAATCGCGTGAGATATTGTTCGGCGGCAACGAGAAGCGCTGTGTCCTGAGCCCGTTTGGCTTTTGCCTGGTCGAGCGCCGCTCGATAGAGCCGCGGCTCGATTGTGGCGAGCACGTCGCCCTTTTTCACCTGCTGCCCTTCGGTGAACAGCACATCCTTAAGTTCACCGTCGACTTGGGAATGAATGGCAACGGAGGACGAGGCCTGCACGGTGCCGAGTCCTGTCAGATAGACAGGCACGTCCTTCCGGGCTGTTATGGCGACGCTTACGGGGACCGCTGAAGCGGAACGGCCCGGTTGGCCCGTATCCGCGCCTCTCGCCCAGCTCCCATAGATGAGGCCTCCGGCGCCGCAAACGGCTACAGCCACCGCTATACCGATCAAAGAGACGAAGGATGCCTTAGGCAATCTATGTCTCCTTGAGGCCGATATAAAAGAAGTTCGATCCCTAGACAGGCCACCGAGTCGCTGAACGACGTTGGTATTTTTGCGATAGTCGGACTTGCAGCGCCAGCGATTTGATCTAATGCTATGCTTAAGAAAATCTTGGGGTTTGACTGGTGACTCGGCCTCCGCCCTTCTTGAACGGACTGCGCGCTTTTGAGGCGGCGGCGCGCCACGGCAGTTTTACCCTGGCAGCGAAGGAGCTGCACGTCACGCAAGCAGCGGTGAGCCAACAGGTGCGGCTGTTGGAAGGGCGCCTGGGATTCGATCTCTTCCGGCGTCACGCCAACGGACTGGAGCTCACCGACCAGGGCCGCGCATTCCAGCCTGGCCTAACCGACGCGTTCGACACGATCGAGCGACTCACGGATCAAGTGGCGGCGATGCGGTCGGGTCCCGTGCTCACCGTTGGGGTCGCGCCGGCTTTTGCGTTGCACTGGTTGATTCCCCGATTGGCGGCCTTCAATCGTGAGCACCCGGAGGTCGAGGTGCGCATGGCCACCGGTGGTGCGAAGCTTCCCCTGCGCGACGATTGGACCTGTTCCGTGCGTCGCGGTGTCGGGGATTGGCCAGGCTATATTGCCGAAGAACTCTTCCCGGCCATCCTCGTACCCGTCTGCACGCCGGCGATCGCGAAGGGCTTGCGGGAGCCACGCGACCTCGGCAGCGCTACACTGATCGTCGTCTCACACTTGCGCGCGCAATGGAATTGGTGGTTCGAAGCGGCGGGTCTCTCCGCGCCGGTCCAAGCAGCCGCTGAAGTGTCGTTCGAGAACTCAGCGATGGCAATAAAGGCGGTGCTCGACGGAGTAGGGGTCGCTGTAGCGCAGCTGCCTTATGTTAGTGATGCGCTGATCGCGGGCCGGCTGGTTGCGCCATTTCCGATAGTCCGGCGCAAATACGAGAGCTGGTATCTGGCCTACCGACCGATACGTCAGGAGGATCCGGCGCTGCTGATTTTCCGCGAGTGGTTGCACAGCGAAGCCGAGCCGCAACGTCAAGCGTATGAGCGCTGGGCCTGACTCGATCGTCGCCAACTTTTGCAATCGGGGACGCTTTCGAAAATGCGGTCGCATACGCCTGAATGCAGCTGACATGCCGCATCATTGGCCTTCGCCTGCGTCAGCTCGATCGATCCGTTTGCAAAGTGGGAGACAGCGCGGCCTTCCGGCTCCAAGGCCACTCCGAATTGAGTCTGGCGGTCACGAGATAAGCCGCGACTCCTGCCGCAAGCAGCGCCGCACCGATGGCGATGTACAGCAAATCGGTGGCACTGAGAATGTAGATCCAACCGGCGAGCGCGACCAGCAAGGGCACCGGGTAGCACCACATGCGAAACGGCCGCTCAAGATCACGGCGAAAATACCGCAACATCAGGAACGCTCCCAGTATCGGCAGCGAGGTACCAAGAATGGTGATCACCAACATCGCCTGAATCAACTGATCCAGTTTGAATACACAACACAATGCCGATCCGATACCGATAAAAAGCACCGAGAAAGAGGGAAAGTGGCCGGTGGGATGAAGGCGCGCGAAGGGCTTCAGAAACAGTCCCCGTGCGGCCGCCGCGTAGGGGGCGCGCGATGCGCCAAGAAGCCCCGCAAACAACCCGGCGAGAATGATGATCAGCACCAGCAACGTCATCAGCTTGGCGGCCCAGCCGCCGTGCAGTCGCGCAATGAAATCGCTCACGATGAACTGCGATTGCATCGCCTCTCGCCAGGGCACAACACTGATGAGGCTGAAATTCATCGTCAGATACAGCAGAGCGACGATCACCACGGACAGCAGGATCGAATAGGGAATGGTGCGCGCCGGCCGAACCACTTCCCCGCCGATCCAGCAGACCGACTGATAACCGCCATAGTCGTACATCGCGAACAGCGTCGCGCCGCCGAGGCCAACCCAGAAGCTGTGCGACAAACGGAATGCTTCCGGCGGCAGCGTCAGATGCTCGGCGCTGCCGTTCGTCAGGCCTTCGGCGACTATCCACACTCCGACGCCCAGCACCACCAAACCGAACAAGCCGACCAGGCGATCGATGCCATCGATGTGCCGATAAACGAGAAATGTGGTGAGCAGGCAAACGGCCATCGCGAGCGCGATCGACTGCGCGTGTGTCATCGCCGGGAAAAGGTATAGCGCATAGCCGGAGAAACCCACGGCGCCGGACGCCAATACCAGAGGCATAAAAAGGACAAGCAGCCACACCGAGACAAACCCGATCAACCGGCCGAGCCGATCCGGACCATAGCATTCGAGCAGGAAGACATAGCTGCCGCCGGAATGCGGAATCGCCGCCCCCAGCTCGGCCCAAACCAACCCGTCGCAGACGGCAACCACCGCGCCGATGATCCATCCCATCATCGCTTGCGGGCCCTGCATCGTGCTGAGCAGGAGTGGGATCGTGATGAACGGTCCCGCACCCACCATAGCGAGAACATTGACCGTGGTGGCGGCGCGAAGGCCTAATCGCCGCTCAAGACTTGGCACAATGACCCTTTCGGCTGTCAGACCTGACGGGTGCAACGAACTAAAGCAGAATCCGAGTCGACCGGATCACGCTTCAGTTCAGAAATCCGGTTTGTTGGCGACGGGGATGCCGTAGTCGAAGAGCGTAAAATTGCCTTCCTGGCAGATCTCCTCGCCAAGCGTCGCCTGCACGCGCCCGTAACGCCGGATCGCCTGCCACGGCTGATTGAAGGTGCCCGGATCTTCGACGGTCAGATGAATTTCCAGCGTCTTGCCGCCTTCGATCATGTGGAAGCGCTCCACGACATGCAGCTTGTCGGTGTGCGGCGTGCGGAAATTGTCGACGAAGGTCTTGGTGTTGAACCCAACGGAGTCGACCACCAGCGTGTCGCCTTCGTAATGGCCGATCGATTCCCCGAACCAGGATGGTTTCTGATTGGCCGAATGGGGAACATCCATATGGATCCGCCGCGCGTGCCGGTCGCCCTCTTCGACGATCACGACTTCCTTCGGCGTCTGAATGAAGAAGACCGGTCCGCCGGCCAGCCAGTACGCGGGAAGACCGGCCTGCTTGCATGACGAGCTCGGCGTATAGCCGATCTTGCCGGCCAGGACCTCGTCATTGTCCTTCTTCATCACATCCTTCGCCCATTGCTTCAGATTGGGATTGGAAAGATCGGCGATGCGATAGGTCGGTTGCGTGCCGGTACGGATGGCGACGCCATTGCTGACATAGGGATGGGCCGGGTCGTTGGCGACGAGCGGCGGCGACCCGGGAACCGGAATGAAGTCGGTGCCGTTGGGGGTCTGCCAGGCGGTCCCATTCGAAGAAAAATCGGGCGGCGCGGCGTTCTGCGCTGTCGCGCCCGAGACCGCGAGCGCCAGCGTAGCGGCTCCTCCGAAGAGACACACTCTGATTGCAAATCTGGCCATCATCGTCTCCGTCAATTCGTGTTCCGTCCGCGCTTCAAACGCGCTTCCCCTATTATAGCATTGTTTCGGAACCGCCGAAGGGGGCGGCGCAGTCCTACTTCGCCAAGCGCGGCAGCCGCGTATCGCATATACTGTAAGGCGCGCGCTCGTGATCTTCCGCGATTGGTTGCACAGCGAAGCTGAATTGCAACGTCAAGCGTATGAGCGCTGGGCTTGACTCGATCGTCGATCAGCCCGGGCTTAAGGACGTCCGGCCCCTCGTGCGAGCTCCCAATAATGGAGATCGACGTACTTGCTTGGATCGCTCAACGTCCGCCGCTCCGCCGCATAGCGAGAGCGAAGACGCAGAACTTTGCGCACGCCGTTCTCTTGCACGCGCCCGTCGCGGAAGAATCCGCCGCTGGGTGCGAGCAGTATCGCATAGCTTGCCGCGGCCAACTCGAGTGTCATGGTGGCAACATTGCGCACGAGAATGTCGCAGGCTTGCGACTTGTTGGCCGGTTCGTAAAGCCAGCGCACCGCCTCGAGATATCCTTTTATATAAGCGACCACCAAACTCGGATTGCTGCGTGCCCAGCTGCGCTTCGCCGCGCCGACATTGCCTTGGTAGGGACCTTCGAGACACGCGAGAACGCGCAATCCTGCCCGCCGCGCCAGGAGATCGTATGGCGTAGACAACAAAGTCGCGGCGTTGGAGCCGCGCGTAAGATCGTCGAAACGCTGCGCCATGCCGCCGACCTTGACGACGGCGTAGTCGTCCTCCTTCAAACCCGCTCGATCGAGCATATCGAACAGCGCGAACGCATAACCCGTCGTCGCCGCGTCGACCGTTACCGCCCGGCCGCGCAAATCCGCCGCGCACGATATGTCCGGTTGGGCCACCAAGTTGAGAAAGCTGTCGTCACTGCCGAGGAACGCAAAAAATTCCGCTTGAGCGCCGATCGGGGCTTCGCCCTGTCCCTCCGAATAAGCGACGACATTGTCGAAGCCCGTCATCGCGATCTCGAAATTGCCGGCCGCAAGATCGGTCATCTGCGCCATTGAGCCGGTGATTGCTTGCAATTCGACGGCAATGCCTTCGCGAGCGAAGCAGCCCATTTCGATGGCGACGAAGAGCGGCCAGTTGAAGCCGCCGGGAAAGACATTCACCCGCAGACGGGAAAGCCGCGTCACGCCGGTTCCACCGCATGCCGCGCCATCTGATCCGGCTTCAGCGCGAGCGCAAGCACAATGCCGACGAGACACCCCGCAGAGAGCTGCAGATCGCCTGCGAATGACCAGCCGAAATTGGCCGCCAGCCAGCCGATCGCGTAACCGGCAACGGAAGCCGCAGCATAAAAGCTCGTCACGAAAATGCCGGAGGCGCGTCCGGCAAGCTCACCGTTCACCGCCTTCACGTGATAGGCAGCGAGATTGACATAGATGGTTCCGCTGAAGGTCACGCCGAACGCAAACGCCAGTGCCGCTTGCGCCGTGAAATCCGCCGGCCCGTTGAACAGCAGCCAACCGATCAAAGCTGCGATCAGAAAACTGACCACCAGCACGGGCCGCATGGGAAACCGGTCGCCGATGAGACCGCCACCCACCGACGCGAGCACGCCGAGCCCGTAGATGCTCATGATCTTGCCGGTGTCGGCAGGCGTGAAGTGCAGTTGCTCGCGCAGATAGGTTGGATACATGCCGAGAAAGCCGAAAATGGCGAGCCCGGCGATGCAGCTGAGAAGCACCAGGAGAAGAGTATTCACGTTGCGCAGTGTCTCTGCACCGCCAATGGCGGCTCGGCCCTTCGTGCCGGACGCCAGATTCACCTCACTGACGGATCGGCGAACAAAAACAGCAACCAGCAGCATGATCGCGAAGCCGACCATGCCGAAGCCGATCATTGGTGCGCGCCACGTTCCGTAGGCCGACAACATCGCGGCGCCGAGCATCGGGCCGAGCACGGCTCCGACACCAAAAGAGCAGTTGAGCGCGCCGATACCGACGGCGGGATAGCGCGCAAAATAGCTCGCGACGATCGCCAGCAATGCCGTGAGCTGCATGGCCTCGCCGATTCCGGTGAACGCACGGTAGGCCAGCATGTCGGTAAAGCCGGCAGCCGAAACCGTGACGATCGTCGCCGCCGAGAAGATGAACATGCCGAACTGCGCCACCGACTTGCGCGCGTAGCGCGACATCAGATAACCGGTCGGTAGACCCGCAAGCGCCATGCCGATCGTGAAGACGGTCGACATCAATCCGGCTTCCGGCAAGTCAAAACCGTATTCGCTCCTCACCTCCGTCAAAATCAGCGGAAACAGCGTCCGGTCCATCGCATTGACGACATAGGAGCCGATAAGAATCGCAATGCCGAGGAGCGCAAAAACCCTCGCCGCCCCGGTTCGTGGTTCAACGTCGCCAACAGGCTGCGTGCCGCTCAGTACCATCAGGTGTTCGCTGCCACATACCAGTCATGGATCCGTTCGCCGGTCCAGAACAGGACATCGCTACGAAGACGCATATGCTGCAGGGCTTCGCGGAAGTAACGCAGGCGGTGCGGAGCGCCCATGATATAGGGGTGCGCGACGAGCGCCATCACGCGGGCCGAATGGGATGAATCTTTGTAGATCTGATCGAACTGGTCGATCGCGCGGTTGCGATATTCCGCGGCGACATGGTGTTGGATCAGCATCATTGCAACATCGTTGCATTCTTGCGTGTAGGGCAGATTGACGATCGGCGTGCTCCGTGTCTTCAGCCGCACGGGCTGATCGTCGAGCACCCAGTCCGCGACATAATCGAATCCTTCCTCCACAAGGAGGTCCGGCGTCTCCCAGGTTTCGGTCAATCCAGGTCCAAGCCAACCGCGCGGCGGCCGGCCGGTGAAAGCGCGGATCGCCTCACGCGTCTTGACGATATCCTGGCGCTCGTTCTCCACCTTCTGCATGTTCTTCTGGCTGAATCCATGGCCCATAAATTCCCAGCCGCGCTGCAATGCGGCGCGCGCGATCGGCTCGTAGCTGCGAATGGCGGAGCCGTTGATCGCCAAGACAGCGGGGATGTTCAGCTCGTCGAACACATCGAGCAGGCGCCAAAAACCAACGC
>WNFT01004776.1_pt1 | contig 11825 bp, 12 predicted proteins | sample 5400191 | NCBI WGS metagenome assembly WNFT01 (sample SAMN13153359, study PRJNA577476) | soil metagenome | isolation source: 80 cm saprolite under Madrone tree | place: USA:California | collected 2016-06-14
ATCGCGTCAAACGCCTCGGCTGCGGCGAAAGTTCCGGACACGGAAAGACGAGCGGCAAAGGTCATAAAGGACAAAAAGCACGCTCCGGCGGCAGCATTAGACTCGGATTCGAAGGTGGGCAGATGCCGCTCATTAGGCGATTGCCCAAGCGTGGATTTAACAACGCGGCCTTTCACAAGCGGTACGCGATCGTGAATCTTGATGACCTCGGTGATTTTAAGGCCGGTACAATTGTAAACGAGCGATTGCTGCGCGAGTCGAAGCTGGTGCGCGGCCATTTCGCGGGAATCAAAATTCTTGGCAACGGCGAGTTGAAGCATGACCTAAAGGTCGAAGCCGATAAAGTCAGCGCGGTAGCCCGGGAAAAAATCGAGAAGGCCGGTGGGACGATTACCCTGCGGGACGGTCGAACTGGGCCAGAAACGCCTGAAGATGTCGATCTAACGGCGACGGAAACGACACCGAAGAAAAGATCGGTAAGCAAAGCTGCGGCAAGGGCGAAATCGCAGGCGAAGAAGAAAACGTCACGGAAGAGCTAGCACTCGGCGCGTGATGCTTCACATTTAGCGGATGGTCTCGGCGTTTTTAAACTCGGTCAAGATACCGGAGTTGCGCCGGCGTATCTTGTTCACGCTGGCCGTGATCGTCATCGTCCGGTTGGGGGCGGCGATCACGACGCCCGGAGTCAATCAGGCCGTGCTGCAAGAATGGTTTCGCAGTGCGCTCACGGAAAAATCCGGAGGTGGCGTGGCCGCGCTTTTCAATTTGTTCAGCGGCGGCGCGCTGGAAAATTGCGCGGTCTTTTCGCTCGGCATCATGCCCTACATCAGCGCGTCGATCATGATGCAGTTGCTGACCGCGGTTATTCCGCAACTTAGCCGGCTGGCGCGCGAAGATGGCGGCCGGCAAAAGATCATGCAGTTGACGCGTTACGCGACGGTTGGCCTTTGCATTTTTCAAGGCTATCTGCTGGCCGTTTCATTTCAGCACCCCGAATCGTATCACACGATGCTGCCCGGAATCACGGACACCATCAGAAATCTCGGCGTCCCGCTTGTCGAAGATCCTGGCTGGACGTTTCGAATCGTGACGGTGATTTCGTTGACGACCGGGACACTTTTCTTGATGTGGCTGGGCGATCAAATTACCGAGCGCGGGATCGGCAACGGCATTTCGCTGATCATCACGATTGGTATTGTCGCGCGGTTGCCAGCCGCGCTGGCACAAGCGTGGAAGACCTTTGTGCCCTCAGCGCAAACCGGCACCAGCCAGGTCAACCCGGCCATTCTTGTGCTCATGGTGGCGTTTTTGTTTATTGTCATCGCGGCGGTGATCGCCATCACCCAGGCCGTGCGCAAGGTCACAGTGCAGTACGCCAAGCGCGTGGTCGGCCGCAAAATGTACGGCGGCCAGACGCAGTACATGCCATTGAAAGTGAACTATGCGGGCGTCATGCCGATCATTTTCGCCTGGGCGCTGCTGCTCTTTCCCACAACCATCGTCGGCTTTGCGCCGGCGTTCAAAAACAGTCCGACCGCGCGGCAGATTGTCGAGATGCTCTCCACCGGCTGGCTGCATTACGTTGTTATGGCGGCGATGATTTTCTTTTTTAGTTATTTTTGGGTCGCGACTCAGTTTCAACCAGCGCAAATCGCGGACGACTTAAAAAAATACGGCGGTTACATTCCCGGAGTCCGGCCGGGAAAGCCGACCTCCGACTTTCTCGATTTCACAATGACGCGGCTCACCTTCGCGGGCGCGCTTTTTCTCACGTTGATTGCAGTTTTGCCGAGTTTGCTGAGCCAGGGAATGCACGTTCCGACCATCACTGCGCAGTTTTTCGGCGGCACGAGCTTGTTGATCATCGTGGGGGTGATGCTCGATACCATGCGTCAGGTGGAAACACATTTGATCCAGCGCCATTACGACGGTTTTTTGCGCAAAGGGCGTATTCGAGGGCGAGCATTTGATCGCGCTTCCTACAGCCGCGGCGAAGCGGCGGAGCATGGCACCCTCATGTGGCTCTATGTCTTCATCGCGGCGCTCGTCATCGCCGGGGTCGCGATTTTTCTTTACGGGCGTTAGGTGAAAAGGCGACTCGTTCTTTTGGGCGCGCCCGGTTCCGGGAAGGGGACACAGGCCGAAATGATCACGCGCCAATTCGGCATCCCGGTCACATCGCCGGGCGCAATCTTGCGTCGGGAAAAGGATCTCGGCACGCCGCTTGGGTTGGAGACTGCTGAAATCACCCAGCACGGCGGCTTGGTCTCGGACAAAATTATCGTTGAACTGATCGAAGACTGGCTGCGTTTGCACGGCGGACATGGGTTTGTGTTCGATGGATTTCCCAGGACGCTGCCGCAGGCGGAGAGTTTATTGTCGATCTTGACCCGACTTCACACGGCGCTTGATCTGGCAATTTGGCTCGAAGTTTCGGAAGGAACTGTGCGCGAGCGAATTTCCGGCCGGCTCCAATGCCGCGGCTGCGGGTTTACGACGAGTGTTACCAGCGCCAAGTTCGCAGAGCGCCCAGTTTGTCCTTATTGTGATGGGCCACTGGTGCGTCGGAATGACGACGACTTCAGTGTTTTGCAGACGCGACTAGGAGAATTCGCAAGCAAAACGCAACCGCTGGCCGACTTTTACCAGAAGATGTCGATCTTGCGCCGGATCGACGGGAATCGTGATCGCGAAGCTGTCTTTAGCGACATCTCGCGTTTGATCGAGGACCAGATGACCGCATGATACCGATTAAGAATCCCAAGGAAGTGGAGAGGATGCGGCAAGCGTGCCACACCGCGAGCGAAATTCTCGATCACGTGAGCGAACTCATCCGGCCCGGAATCACGACCAAAGAAGTGGATGAGGCGGCCGCTGATTTCATGCAAGAAGCGAACGTCAAAAGCGCATTCCTCGGTTACCGGCTTGGGCACCGCGTTTTCCCCGGCAACATCTGCATCTCGCTAAACGATGAAGTTGTCCACGGCATCGGGAGCCAGCGACGCATTCAATACGGCGATATCGTCAAGCTCGACATCGGCGTGATCGAAGACGGCTGGGTTGGGGACAACGCCACAACTGTCGCAGTCGGAGTAATTGATGAACGCGTTGAACGTTTGATGAGAGTCACCGAAACCGCGCTCGCACGCGCGATCGCCGTGGCCCACCCGGGCGGGCGTCTCGGCGATATCTGCGCGGAAATCGAAGATGAAGCCCAGCGAAATAATTTTTCCGTCGTGCGCGAATTTGTTGGCCATGGCGTTGGGCGAAAAATGCACGAAGAACCGCAGATTCCAAATTATGGCAGGCGTGGGAGCGGTCCCAAATTAAAGGCAGGCATGACGCTTGCGATCGAGCCGATGATCAACCTGGGCACGGCTGACGTGAGACTGCTGGAAAATGGCTGGACCGTGTGCACGGCGGACGGGATGCCCTCGGCGCATTTCGAACACACGGTCTTGATCACGAAGGATGAGCCGGAAATCCTGACATGGCGCGCAAAGACGCAATTGAAGTAGAAGGGACGGTCGTCGAGCTGTTGCCGAACACGATGTTTCGGGTCGAGCTGCCCAACAGGCATCGCGTCCTCGCCCACATCTCTGGGAAAATGCGATTGCACTTTATTCGCATCTTGCCAGGCGACAAAGTTATGCTAGAGATTTCACCCTACGATTTGTCGAAGGGGCGAATTACGTTTCGCCAAAAGTGACAACGCGGGGGCGTCTCCGCGTTTTTCGTCTCTTGGATTATGAAAGTACGACCATCAGTAAAAAGACTTTGTGCAAGGTGCAAGATCGTGAAGCGCAAAAACGTCGTGCGCGTCATCTGCAAGAATCCGCGCCATAAACAAAGGCAAGGATGATTTTATTTAACGATTCAATGATTTAACGATTTAACGAATATTATGCCAAGATTACTCGGAGTTGAAATTCCAGCCGAGAAACGCATCGAAGCGTCTCTCACCTACATCTACGGCATCGGCTTGAGCACTGCCAGGCGCATCCTCGAACAAACCAACATCGATCCAAATTTGCGCGCCAAGAATCTTACGCCCCAGCAGTTGAACGAAATCATTCACGCTATCACCAACAATAAGATCCCGATCGAAGGCGATCTTCGCCGCGAGGTCCAGGGCAACTTAAAGCGCTTGCAAGCGATCAACTGTTATCGCGGCCTGCGACATCGGCGCGGCTTGCCGGTGCGCGGCCAGCGGACATCGACCAATGCGCGCACGCGCAAGGGCCCGCGCAAGACCGTGGGTGTGATCCGAAACCCGGAGGCGAAAGCGGGCAAAGTTTAAAGAGAAGCTCGAATGGCCGAATTAAAAAAGACGACCAAGTTCAACGCGGAGACGTCAAAAGCGAAGAAGCCAAGCAAGGCTTCGAAAGGCGAGGTTGCACTAGCGGCGCCTGGAACGGCAGTTGGCGCGCTCGCCCCGGCCGAAGCAGTTTCCGAATCGACGCCTGTCAGCGCCGAAGCAGTGGCCAAGGCAGCGAAGAAGCCAGCCAGGAGCAAAGAGGTAGAAGCCACACCGGCCGCCCCTCCGCCGGAGAGCCTTTCGCTTTCGGCCGACGAGATTGAGAAACCGAAAATCGTCAAAGCCAAAGGGAGCAAGAACATTCACACCGGGATCGCGCACGTTCTCTCAACGTTTAACAATACCATCGTCACGATCACTGACATGAACGGAAACGTCATTGGCTGGTCGAGCGCCGGAAAAGTCGGCTTTAAAGGCTCGCGCAAGAGCACGGCCTACGCGGCGCAGATGGTCGCGCAGGATGCTTCGCGGCAAGCGATGGGTCATGGGCTGAAAGAAGTGGAAGTATTGGTGAAAGGGCCGGGAGCGGGACGCGAATCAGCCGTGCGCGCGTTGCAGGCAATTGGTCTTGATCTTACCGTGATTCGTGACGTCACGCCCGTGCCGCACAACGGCTGTCGTCCGCCAAAACAGCGCCGCGTGTGAACCCGATTTAACGATTTAACGATTTAAAGAACGGCATGGGTAGATACACCGGACCAAAAACTAAAGTCAGCCGCCGATACGGCGTTCCGATTTTTGGATCGTCCAAGTCCCTGGAGCGAAAAAATTATCCGCCCGGTATGCACGGCCCGAAAGGTTCCCGGCGCAAACAGTCCGATTATGCGATTGCGCTCGGAGAAAAGCAGAAGCTCCGTTATCAATACGGACTGCTCGAGCGCCAGTTCCGGCGCATTTTCCAAAACGCACTGCGCAAGCGCGGCGTTACTGGCGAGACGCTTCTCCAACTTCTTGAGACGAGGATCGACAATGTTGTTTTCCGGCTGGGCCTTTCAAATACGCGCAGTGCCGCCCGCCAGCTCGTTTCGCATGGGCACGTCCTCGTGAACGGGCGCAGCGTTAATATTGCTTCCTATAATGTGAAGGCGGGCGACGAAATCACCATTAAAGACAAGCCAAAGTCGCGTCAGTTGGTCCTCCGCAATCTTGAGCTGACCCAGATCGCTCCCGTGCCCGATTGGCTGACCGTCAATCGCGATGCGCTGAGCGGCAAAGTCGCGCACATCCCCTCCCGCGACGAAATGCAGCCGATCGTCAACGAACAGTTGATCGTCGAGCTGTATTCGAGGTAGAAAGTGGAGCAAGCTTCCCAGCTTGCTTCTTCAAGGTTCGCAAGTTGGAAACTTGCGCCACTCTATTTTCTTTCCAGAAACTCGAGCGCCTTGTCGTAGCTGTGGCGCTTGATGTAATGCGCGAGCTGCGCATCAACCGGGCACGGCAGCGCCGCTTGCAATCTGTCGATCTTTTCCGAAACCGCTTGCAGGCGCGCTAAATGTTTTTCCGGGTCGCACCGGCTTTGTTCGTCATGGATGAGGGCGAGGCGTTCCCGTAAAGCCTCGACCAGATCGACGATCGAATTTTCCATTGGCTCGCGCGTTGAAACTAAAGCTTGAAACACCTGATCGTTTGAAGCAAGCGTGCATTAGTGAGCGAAGACTCCCCGAAACGTATCTTGATTGTGGACGATGAGGTCGCCTTCCTGCGCGTCATGCGCGAAGCGTTGACCGCTTGTTTGCGTTGTGACGTGGACAGCTCCCCGCACTCTGAATACGGCTTCGAGCTCGCCATCAAGAAAACATACGATCTGTTCATCTTCGACTTTTCCATGCCGATGATCGACGGGGCGTTGCTCTTTTTTCTGATCGGCAAAGTTTACAACAATATGGAACCGCCGCGGATCGTTCCACCGTTGCTTCTTGTTTCCGGAAAAGCGGACGAGGAACGCGCCCAGGAATTGTTAAAGGAACCGGGCGTTGCTGGACTGGTCGCGAAACCTTTTGCCATGAACCGGCTGCTGGAAAAAATCAAAGAGTGCGTTCCAGAAATCCAAACTTCAAGGTAGGGGCGATTCACCGAATCGCCCGGGGCGCGGCAGAACGAGTGGGCAGGCGATTAAGGTTAGTCGCGCCTACCTTAGCGAGAACCTGTTTCGGAGACGAGCTGTCGCTTGGCTTCGAGCCAATCGGAACTCGCGTCGCCAGGCAGCGCAAGTCTATGCCGCCGTTCCGAAATGAAGTACGCGCGCATACGGATCTCTTCATCGGACGGCCCAGCCGTTTTTGCTGGCGCAGGACGTTTTGCTGGCTTTTTTTTCGGCGCGGCCGGACTTTTCTCGCGAGCGGGCTGGGCATTCTTCCCGCCTGCCGATGCAGGGGGCGCCGATCTCTTGTCGATCTTCGTCTCGGCAGGGGACGAGCCCACCGCGGCGGGCCCTTCATTTTCGTTTTGGACAATGTTGTTTTTTCTCGCCACAGGACTGATTGGTTGACGGCTTTAATCGGATTACTGAAGGTGGGACGATTGGCAAGTGAATTCTCAGTCCCGGTTGGCCGGAATTCCAATCTCACATAACTTCTGCCCATGAGACACTTCGTTTTCCGCTGGATCGTGACGACATTCGCGGTGTTCGTGGCCGCGCCGATTGTTGGAATTAATTATGGTGACCGCCTTGGCTGTCTGCTGGGCGCATCGCTTCTGCTTGGTATCGTGAACGCCTTTATTCGACCCATCCTGCTGTTATTGAGCTTGCCGCTGATTCTCGTCACGCTGGGTGTGTTCATCCTGATTATCAACGCGCTGATGCTGAAGTTCGTCGGAGCGATCGTGCCATGTTTTGAAGTTCCCGGCTTCTGGAGCGCATTTTTCGGCGCGATCATCGTTTCACTCGTGAGCTGGCTGCTCAGTGCATTTTTTCGCGGGAGCGACGGACGAGTGCATATGCTGACGCATCACACGCAGGTTCGGCGTGTGCAGGGCCGCGTAATCGAGCCCGACGAAGGCGGACGGAAATAAGCCGGGAGCACAGGCCGCCCGCCTGTTGTTTTGACGCAGACGGCAGAATCTGTTGGCCAATCGTTTCCTTTCGGTACGGCTGGAGATAAAACATGATGAAGACGCCGAGAACGAAGAAAAAGGAGAAATGCGAAGCAATAGCCGTATGGCGGTTGGAGGGGACGCCGTTAGCGTCCCAAATGGGGAAGCGAACCGCTTCCCCTACAGTTTTTGCATCCGCGGACGCGAAGCTAAGGTAGCGTAAGCCTCCGGCTTGCGTTTCTGCGCGACGCGCGGCGTCCAAGCTTTGGAACGAGGTAACATGCCACCTTGTAAAAAAGCGGCGACGTGTCGCCTGCACTCCAAAGCTAATCTCGCTCGCATCGCGTCGCCCATAGGTCGGCCGCTACGGCCGTAGCCCGGTGTTGGTGTGGCCGCGACCGTTGGCCTCCTCCGCACGCGCCTCAGGCGGGTGCTAATGAGGCGGGGTTGAAGCGATAATTGCTGGGTAATCCCGTGTCTTTGGGTCGGGCTGGCGGAAAAGTCTCAGCGAGGCTGGTCTGCTTCCTGCTTTAGACAACCGGACTACGCTATCTTCCCATCATAATTATGGCTAATTCCTCTAAAAAATTGGGCTGCGCGACGGTGGCATTGCTGGGTGCATTGTCCTTATCGCAAGCACAGACCAGCTCGCCCCAGCCGGCCGCAGGAGCAAGCCCGGCTACCGCGGTTCAGCCAGCAAATCCAACGGCAAAAACTAACGACAACTCGCCCTTGATGCTCGTACAAGCGGCTGGGACATCGGCCTCGCCCGCGGCGACTACGAAAACGACAACCGCCACGACATCAACAACGAGCACCACGAACGAGCCCGACAGCGCCACCGAGAGCGGCGGTGTGGGCGTTCGCGAGTTCCAAGGCGATGAGATCGGTCAAGTGCTGCGGCTGCTTGCGCGGCAGGCCAAGATCAATCTCGTGGTGAGTGAAACCGTTACCGGTACCGTGACGATGCGGTTGGAAGATGTGACGGCACTGCAAGCGATCGGAATCATCGTGAAGGCCAAAGGCCTTTTCATGGATAAGATCGACAGCGTTTATTACGTAAAGACCGAAACGGAGCGCGCCAAAGAACCCACCGAGAGCGACAGCTACCAATTCAGTTATGCGAAGGCGGAAAAAGTTACGACACTCCTCGCCACCCAACTTGCAAGCAAAGATCCTCCGCAGGTCGATACGCGGACGAACACAATTTTTTATCGTGAAACGCGCAGTAACATCGACAACATCCGCAAGATGCTTGTCCAGATCGACAAGCCGACCAAGCAGGTGATGATCGAGGCGCGTCTTGTTGAGGTGACTGCAAATCCGGTGCAGGCGTACGGAATCAACTGGGCGGGCACGTTTGGTAATGCGACCCACCCCCAGACGATTACTTACGGGGCGCCTACCACGTCTGCTAGCCCAGTTCCAGGCGCCAATCCGGCAACCACCGGATTCGCACTCGGCGATCCAAACAACAATAATTTCTTAGGCAGTCTCGGCCATTTGGCGCTCGGCCAATTCGCTATTCTATCAGTGCCGCAATTTTCCGCGACTTTGCAGGCGCTGAATGAGGACTCTGATGCCGAGTTCCTAGCCAATCCGCGCGTGGTAACGGCGGACAATCAACAGGCTAAAATCGAGATTACCCGCAATCAGCCAGTGCCGCAGTTGAACTTTAACGAACAGACTGCGACTGCGGTGTTCGGGGGATTCCAGGACAAAATATTCGGTAATACGTTGGTCGTGACGCCAACGGTGAACAAGGATAATTTTATCACTTTGGGGGTAAAGCCAGAAATCAGCAACAAAGTAGGTGACCAAGCCTTCACATTTGCCGGCGCGACGGTGACCAGCCCAATCATCGACACGCGTAAGCTTGATTCCAATGTGTTGATCAAGAGCGGCGATACGCTCGCGATTGGTGGTCTGCTCCAGGATGAAGTAACCAAAGGCCGCACGAAAGTTCCATTGTTGGGAGACGTGCCCTTGCTCGGATACGTATTTCAAAGCCATACCAACACTCGAACCAAGCGCAACCTGCTCGTCTTTGTTACACCGACAATTATTGACCAGCGTTACGGAACGGGATTGGAAGATCAGGTTTCTGGGCTGCATCACACCGGGGAGGAATATGCCGATCCGAACGGCTGGCGAAACAATGCCAAGGGCGCGGTTCGACTCGTTCCCACCGCACACCGCCAAATCGCGGCCGATTATCCCAAACCGGGGATGCCGCCGCCACCGGAAACGGCGAATGAAGTTCAATTCAAAAGTTCGGCGAAAGATCGCGACTTCTAGAAATTTGCAGATGTGGGGTTGAGAGGGGGCGGATGCTCGTAAGACGTCCGCCCTCTTTGCTTCCTCTTACTCTTGCTCCTTCTCTTGCTCTCGGTTGCTCCGCCTTCCAACAACGGCTACGCCGCGCGCAGATTTCTGGGTAGTGCACGCGTCTCGCGTTCTGGTTTCGGCGTCCCCGCAAAACGAACTTTTCTTAACGCGTTACCGGTCGGAACGAGGCCGTGCCGTAAGGGAAGCTCGCGACGGCGCGACGCCGTCGCCAACACGCGAGACGCATGCGCTACCAGGCGCAATCACTACGCCTTGAGATAATTCTTGAGCCGCTCGCGCAATTCGGTGCGAGCTCGAAAGAGGACGCTTTTTACCGCGGGCACGGAAAGATCGAGAATCTCCCCGATTTGCTCATAACTGAGCTCCTCGTATCGCCGCAGAATCAAAGCCATGCGTTGGCTATCGGGAAGTTCCGCAATCGCATTCTCGATCGCCTGCTGCAGCTCAGTTTCCAAAAGCGATGCGTCCGGAGACGGATTGGTTTCATCCTTGAGCGGAATCTCCTCTGCGCTCGGCTCAGTTTGAATCGGGATGTGTGCATGCCGTTTGGAACGGCGTAATTCATTAAAGACAAGGTTGCGCGTAATTTTTAACAACCAAGTGGTGAATTTTGCGCGCGGAACATATCGGCCCGCGCTTTTCCAGACGCGGATAAAGACTTGCTGCGCGATGTCTTCGACGTCTGAATTGCTGCCCAGCATTCGCGCCACGGTGCCGGCGACCAGACTTTGATGTCGTTCGATGATTTCCTCAAAGGCGCGCATGTCGCCACGGCTCACCAGACGCATTAGCCGCACGTCTTCGGCATCGCCGGATTCGTCCGCCGGTTTTTGGTCATCGGCCATTACCAACGATAGATGTTGCAGCCGCACTTCGCATTCAAATCGCCATTCCGGGTTTCGTCATTCCTTCGTCCTTCGTCATTCGAGCTTCGTCATTTCAATTATTCGTCATTGCTATTGGTCCTCGTTTTTGTTGCAACGTGGAAGCCATGCGTGCATGATTGCGCGGCGCAGATGAACTTCCTGCTTATTCCAAAAGAACTTAGGCCAATCGCCGCAAAAGTTGAGGCCCGGCAACGCATTTCGGAAGCCGATGCTCTCGATCTCTACCGCTCGAACGATCTGAACGCGCTCGGAATCATGGCCAGCGCGGTGCGCGAACAAAAGAACGGCAACTACGCCACCTACATTCATAACCGCTACATCAACTATTCCAACATTTGCGTTCTCTCTTGCCAGTTCTGCGCCTTCGCGGCAAAAAAACGCGACGCGCATGCGTTTGAATACGCGATTGATGAAATTATTCGCGTCGTCGGCGAAGCTCTTCCTCTCGGCATTACCGAAGTCCACATGGTCGGCGGCCTTCACCCGACACTCAAAAAAGATTGGTATCTCGAACTCCTGCGCGGTTTGCGCGCTCTCGATCCCGGTTTGCACATCAAAGCGTTCACCGCTATCGAAGTGCGCCACCTGGCGCAACGAATTTTTCGGATGTCGATCCGTGACACGCTGGAACTTTTACGCGAGCACGGCTTGGGTTCGATCACCGGCGGCGGCGCGGAAATTTTCGATCCGATCGTGCGGGATAAGATCTGCCGCGGAAAAGAAACTGCCGCCGAGTGGGCCGATGTCCATCGCACCTGGCACAGCATGGGCGGTCGCAGCACTTGCACGATGCTCTACGGACATATCGAAACTCTCGCCCACCGCGTCGATCATTTGCGCTGCCTCCGCGAGTTGCAGGATGAAACCGGCGGCTTCACCGGCTTCGTTCCGTTCGCGTTCGAACCGCAAACCACGGTGCTTGCGCACATCAAACCGGCTTCCGCGTTTGAGCAACTTCGCAATCTCGCTGTCAGCCGCATCTATCTCGATAACATCGATCATCTTACTGCTTATTGGGTGAGCATGGGACTTCCGCTTGCACAGGTCTCGCTCAGTTACGGCGTGGACGATTTGCACGGCACCATCCTGGAAGAAAAAATTTTCCACATGGCCGGCGCGACCACCCCGCAAGTGCAAACGGTTGAGACTCTCAAGCGCGTCATTCGTGAGGCGGGCCGCGAGCCAGTTCAGCGCGACAGCTACTACCGTCACATTGTTTCCGCGAATGGCGCAAAACC
>WNFT01004777.1_pt1 | contig 11825 bp, 12 predicted proteins | sample 5400191 | NCBI WGS metagenome assembly WNFT01 (sample SAMN13153359, study PRJNA577476) | soil metagenome | isolation source: 80 cm saprolite under Madrone tree | place: USA:California | collected 2016-06-14
TCCAGCCTGCCCAGATGCTGACGGCAGCCGTGCCGTACGCGGCCCCGCGAGCGAACTCCGGACCTCCCACCGACGGATGTGATGGCTCTGCATCAGCCTGGGTCACGCGTCGGGCCGGCCGTACTCGCGCTCGACCTTGCAGATGCGGATCATGTAGTGGCGGTACCATTCCTCCCGGCCCCTCTTCTTCGCCACGCGATGCTCGGGATCGCGAGCCCACGCCGCGATCGCCTCGGCGTCCGTGAAGTAGACGGCCGCGACTCCGGTTCCATCGGCATTCCGGGCGGGCTCGATGCCCAGGAACCCCTCGTAGCTCGCAGCGCGCTCGACCAGGCGTCCGAACATCTCGGCATGCTCGGCGTGGTCGACATCGGCGTTGATCGACGTGAAGACGACGGCGTAGTAAGGCGGTGGTGGTGTCCTGGCGATGAACGGCATCAACGAACCTCCGATCGGTGAGATCTCGCACAGCCATTCTTCTCACGATTCGAGCCGCCCCGGTGGCCACATTCGGACCTCGACGTGGGGAACAACCGGCCTTGACTCCGGCGAACCGTCGGGCTATCCCTCCCGTTGACATGCAGCGCGTGGAGCAGCCGCCGAACGGCGACGCCTGGCGTGACCGCGCTCGATGTAATAGCGCCCGACGCACGCACGACCCCGCGTACGACGGCGTGTTCTTCACCTGCGTCCGCACGACGAGGATTTACTGCCGCTCGATCTGTCCGAGTGTCCATGCCCGTGCCAGGAATGTGTTCTTCGTGCCGTCCGCGGCAGCGGCTGAGCGACTGGGCTTTCGTCCCTGCCTGCGCTGCCGGCCCGAAACAGCCCAGGGCAGTCCGGCCTGGCGCGGCACACGGACGACCGTGGCGCGGGGCATGCGCATGATCGACGCTGGCTTCCTCGACGCGCACACGGTGGGTGAGCTCGCCAGCCGACTCGGAATCGGGCCGCGCCACCTGTCGCGTCTGTTCATGAAGCATGTCGGCGCCACCCCGGTCGACGCGGCTGGCACGCGACGCGTGCAGACCGCGAAGCGACTAGTCAGCGATACAAACCTGCCGCTCGCCGACATCGGCTTCGCGGCCGGCTTCAAGAGTGTCCGGCGTTTCAACGACGCGTTCCAAAAAACCTACCAGCGCCCGCCCTCGAGCTTCCGGGGCACCCGGGCCTGAAGAGCCTGCCCCACGGCATCTGAGACGACCTCAGGGGCAGTCAGCGTGTAGCCAGCGCGCGGATCCAGCGCGCTGTCCCTCGATAGCGCCGCCATTCCACCCGTCTTGGGGCCCCAGCCCGTATATCGGTATGTGGATGGTGCTTTCGCGGTCGGCGGCGTCGCGCTTGTGCTGGCGTTCGCGCTCGCCCTCCTGAACGACCTGCAGCTTGTCGCGACCGGCGTCCCCCAAATGGAGAACCGGGACCGAAGTCGATTTGATCTGGAGGCGTTGCGCGGGCCCGCAATCACCAAAATCGACTAGCCTCACCTTCGCGGTAGACGTCATCTGAATCGCGGCGGGTGTCCCTGAGGTCCATGGCCTCCGGAGGCGATCGCCCCATCCTTGGACCCGATCAATATGACATCAGGTGCGACGCGAACATTGGCCGCCCCAGGAGCCGACGGCACAGCGAGACCCGCTCGGGTGGCCGCCATGTCCAGGAGCCCGAGCCGGGGCCCCGCGCGCGATCTCTCCGGCGGCGGGCAACGGGATGACGCCGAACTCGGCCTGTGCCCGCGCGAAGGCGGGCTCGGCGAGCCCAACCTGATACCGCGAGGGCTCGGCGAAGAGGGCGTACAGACCGGGTCCGAAACGCGATAGGCCGTCGGCTCCTCGATCGTGGCGGCGATTGTAGTTCACCCCAGCCTGCGGCCCAGTCATACTGGGCCCTTGGACGCGATCTCGGCCACGCGCGCCGCCGGTAGGCCGGCCTTCCTCGCCTCGGCGTGGATGGCGCTGTCCATCGCCTCTTTCGTGCTGATGATGGTTGCGGCGCGCCAGTTCACCGACCACATGGCCACCGTCGAGATCCTGCTCCTGCGGAGCCTCGGGGCCCTCGTCATTCTCCTCGCCCTCTGGCCCCACCTCGGCGCCGCAGCCTATGCCACGCACCGGCTGCGCCTGCACGTGATCAGGAACCTGATCCACTTCTGCGGCCAGTACGCCTGGGTATGGGGCATCACGCTGGCTCCGCTGGCCGTGGTGACGGCGATCGAGTTCACCACGCCGGTCTGGGTCGCCTTGCTCGCCGCCGTCTTCCTGCGGGAGCGCATCGCGCCGCATCGATGGGCGGCGATCGCGGGCGGCATCGCCGGCGTGCTCGCCATCGTGCACCCGGGCGCGCGCGCGTTCGGCCCGGCCGCGCTGATCGTCCTGTCGGGCACCTTCTGCTATGCCGGCGCCATCATGATCGCCAAGGCGCTCTTGCGCACGGACCGGGTCACCGCCCTGGTGTTCTACATGAGCCTCCTGCAGCTCCCCATGGGGCTCGTGGGCTCGCTGTTCGTCTGGGTTTGGCCGGTATGGAGCGACGCGCCCTGGATCGCCGCCATGGGCGTGACGGGGCTGACCGCGCACTACGCGATGGGCAAGGCGTTGTCGCTCGGCGACGCGAGCTTCGTGCTGCCCATGGACTTCCTGCGCCTGCCGTGCATCGCCCTGGCCGCCCTCGTGATCTACGGCGAGCGCATCGACGCCTGGACTATGCTCGGGGCGCTGCTCATCTTCGCGGGGAATTACTTGAGCGTCCGCCAGGAAGCGCGCCCGGCGTGACGACGTGCACGAGCGATCCGTCGGGTGGCGGACCGCTCGCGACCGGCGTGGCTACTGCTACTCGGAACCAGGCGGAATGTCGTGGATTGCCACGAAAGTGATCTGACCGGACCCCGACGTTCGGCCGGCAAGAGTGGTTGAGGTAAAGGATGCTGGCTTCGACCTCCTCGGCGGTTCGAGGCGCGATGTAGAGGTCATCCTCTATCTGAATCTCAGCCCGCGCCCCCGCGATCGAGCTCGTGCGCTTCTCCGTCTTCGGACTGAACCAGCTACCCATGAAATGTCATCGCCGGCGAGAGCATCGTGTGCATGACGGTCCGGTTGAGCGGACGTAGCGGGCGCGTGGCAGAAACAGTGGGATCTTTGGCATTGCGGCCATGGCAGATTCACGGCATCCTCGCAGCGTGTCGGGGGGGACGCGACGGGTTTCGATGGTCGTATACCCGGACGCCCAGATCCTGGACGTCACCGGGCCGCTCGAGGTGTTTGCCCGGACCGCGCGCTGGCTGACGGATCGACGTGGGCGTCGTGAGCCCGCATACACGGTGGAACTTCTGGCGGCGCGCCGCGGTCCCCTGCGTAGCTCCTCCGGGCTGGAACTCGTCGTCCGCCACTCGTTCATAGAGGTGCGGGGTGGCATCGATACGCTGCTGGTCGCGGGAGGCATCGGCGCACGCCGCGTACCGAGCGATCGCGCGCTGGTTCGGTGGCTCCGCCGGATCGCCCCGCGCGTGCGCCGCCTCGCCTCGGTGTGTACCGGCGCATTCCTCCTCGCCGAGGCTGGGCTCCTCGATGGTCGTCGCGCGACGACGCACTGGGGCGCCTGCCGACAGCTCGCCGAGTGCTATCCCCACGTCGCGGTCGATCCTGACCCGATCTTCGTGCGTGACGGGCGCGTCTACACCTCAGCCGGCGTCACGGCTGGGATGGATCTCGCGCTCGCCCTAGTCGAGGAGGACCATGGACGCGAGGTCGCCTTGGCCGTGGCCCGAGAACTCGTGATGTTCCTGAAGCGGCCCGGTGGCCAATCGCAGTTCAGTGTCCCATTGATGGCCCAGACCACCGATCGGCAGCCGCTCCGCGAGCTCCAAGCATGGATCGGCGAGCATCCTGGCGCCGACCTCTCGGTGGCGGCGCTCGCCCGGCGGGCGGCGATGAGCGCCCGTAATTTTGCCCGCGTGTTCACGCGGGAAGTCGGCATGACGCCGGCTCGGTTCGTCGAACGCGCGAGAGTCGAAGCGGCCCGCAGGCGCCTTGAGGAATCGTCACTCCGTGTCGATGTCGTCGCCACCGAGTCTGGCTTCAGCAGCGCCGAGATCATGCGGCGAGCCTTCCTGCGCACGGTTCGCGTGAATCCAGCTGAGTACCGTCATCGCTTCCGAATCGCCTGAACTGGCTGGACTGGAGGGGAGATGAGAGACAAACGCGTCGGAATCCTGATCTTTCCCGCCGTCGAGGTGCTGGACTTCTGCGGACCGTACGAAGTGTTCTCTGTGACCCGCCTCAACGAGGAGCGACGCCGCGATGAGACCTCGCCCTTCGAGGTCCTTCTGGTCGCCCAGAGCGGCGAGCCGGTAGTGGCAACCGGAGGCCTGCGGGTCATTCCCGACGCCACGCTTGAGACCTGTCCTCCACTCGACATCCTCGTCGTGCCCGGCGGCTGGGGAACGCGCAAGGAGATCAGCAACCAGCGCCTGCTCACGTGGATCTCGGAGCGCGCGAAGCAGGTCGAGACGCTCACATCGGTCTGCACGGGCGCCATGCTGCTCGGACAGGCCGGTCTGCTCGACGGTCGGCGAGCGACCACCCACTGGCGCTCGCTCGATCGGATGGGCCAGGCTTTTCCGGCGGTCACGGTGGAAGCCAAGCTTCATGTCGTGGAGGACGGTGACGTGCTGACGTCGGCCGGGATCTCGGCTGGCATTGACATCGCGCTGCGCGTGGTGGCCCGCTACTTCGGCGACGCCGTCGGCCGGGCGACGGCGCGCCACATGGAATATCCGTTTCCCGACGACAATCGCCGACGCGTCTGAGGCCGCGCATGCTGTGATGCAAAGATCGTCTTCACGCCAAACATGTGACCGCCATGGGCCGTCAAGGTCCACGTCGCCGCACCTTGACGGCAGAAAGGACTTCCATGCTCTACCGCGGAATGGAGCGGGCCGCGCTCGACGTGGCGTACAACAACACCGCCGCCGTTGGCCAGACGAAGCGCGCCGTCTACGTCGCTGACTGGACACGACGCAGCGACGCAATTCGCACCTCGCCGGGCGCTCAGCTCGATCTTCGTTACGGAGACGGCGCCCGTCAGCGACTCGACGTTTTTCCCTGCGGCACGCCGGGCGCGCCGACGCTCTCCTACATCCACGGCGGATACTGGCAGATGAACGACAAGGAGCCGTACGCGTTCCTCGGCGAGGGTCTCCGCGGCGCTGGGTTCAACCTGGCGCTGATCGAGTACACGCTGGCGCCGGCCGCGCGCATGGACCAGATTGTGGATGAAGTCCGGCGCGCGGTGGTCTGGGTGATCGACCACGCGAAAGAGCTCGGCGGCGATTCTGCGCGCGTCTACGTGTCCGGGCACTCCGCGGGCGGTCACCTCACCGCGATGGCGATGACCGAGTCGCGTCTCGCCGGCGGTGTCGCGATCAGCGGCATCTACGACCTCGAGCCGATCCGTCTGAACTATTTGAACGAGAAGCTCGGCCTGGATCCTGCAGAAACGGAACGCAACAGCCCGATGCGCCACCTGCCGAGGAACGCGGCGCCGCTCGTGGTGACGGTCGGCCTCGGCGAGCTGCCCGAGCTCGTGCGCCAGTCGCAGGAGTACGCCGCGGCGTGGCAGGCGCACGGACTGCGCGGCCGCTATCTCCCGGTCCCGAAGCACGACCACTTCTCGATTCTCGAAGAGCTGGCGCAGCCGAATGGCGCGATCCTCGAGGCGCTGCAGGAGATGACGTAGGCGAGCGTCGGGCGCCGGCCGCGCTCGTTGGCTCGTAGGTGTCGGAACGATTCTGGGTTTGGGTTCAGGCGTAACTTTTAGCAGCGGGTTCTTGCCGGACCGTTCACCTGCGGGTTTCCAAGCGCAAGAAGCTAACGTCTAAGGTCAATCCAGTGAGTGGTAGGCACCGTGTAGCAGCCATGATTGCGGGCCCGCGCAACGCGTCTAGATCAAAGCGACCTGGAAGGTGACCGTCTATCGGTCGTTGCAAGCCCCCGCAACCACCGATATCGCACTCCATTTACGGATGAGCGGGATCTCAGCAAAGGTGTTATCGGCGACGCTCTTACGCTGAAGCGGAGGCTGAAGCAGCGCTGGGATAACCTAAGTGGACGCAGGATTGGAAGTCCGCGGTCCGCTCGCGGAGCTGTTAATAGGCCATCGGATAGAAGGTGTCTGTCTAGAATGAACTCCGGATCTGGCGCCGCACCGTGATACCAGACTCCCAAAGTCGGCGAGCGTCCTCCTATCAAAATACTGTTTCCGGTTGTTCGACGGGCGCTACGTCAAGCTTGACCAGAATCCCGGCGTTGTCACTGCGTACGACCACGAAATCAAGCGTCTCGCTGGCGTCGAGGTTCAACTCCTGATGGGGCACATAGGGTGCGAAGTGCACGAAATCGCCGGGACCCACTTCTGCAGCGAATTCGAGCCGCACTCCCCAACGTATCTGGCTCCGACCCTTTACGACATAGACCGCAACCTCGTGACGGCCATGGTGATGCGCCCCCGTCTTCGCATTGGGCTGGAGCGTGACCGTCCCGATCCAGGTCTTTTGTCCCCCTGTACCCGTGAAATCAAACGCGGTTGCGCGTCCTGTTCCGGAAGGTCCACGCATTGTCGCATTCAGCGATTCGGCTCGTACGACCGTTACGCCGTCGGTTCGCCACTGTTTTGGCCGCGTCATCATAGACTCCATCACGTGTGGTTCGCAGTTGCGCGAGCGACTGACACTCCCGTCGGTGCCGGAGGGCATTCCACCGCGGCCGCTCAGAAGTCCACAGACCGCGAAGAGGCGTCATGTGCTCGAAGACATTGGACCAAGACATCTCCAGTGGCCGCGAGATGCCGCTTCAGGGCATCGCAGGCACGTTCGACGTCGCGGGTCTTGCATAGGTCAAGGATCTGCCAATGCTCGCGCTGCGACTGTTCGAGGTGATGCGTGTCCTCCCAAGTAAAGCGCAGGTACCGCTCAAAGTTCAGTCGTAAGGTCGCAATCAGAGCCAGCGTGCGCGCCTTGCCTGCCGGCGCGTAAAGCGCTTCGTGGAAGCGAGCATTGAGAGCAATAATTCGGTCGGTAGACTTGGCGGTATCAAGCTCAGCCAGAAGGCGGCCTGCTCGGTCCAAGTCGGTCTTGGCCATTTGCGGGATCGCCCACTCCAAGGCCTGCGCCTCGACCAAACTCCGCAACTGTGTAATCTCCCAGGCCTCCGCCGCCGTCAGCAGGGCGACGCTTACTCCACGACGAGGTTCGGCCGTGAGGAACCCCTCGGTGACAAGCTGCTTGAACGCTTCGCGCACGATCATCTGGCTTACGTTAAAACGCGCGGCGACCGCGTCTTGCGTAAGGCGTTCGCCCCCGCGCAGCCTCTGCTGAAGGATGCCCTCCCGTAGTGCATCCGCCACGACCCTCGCGGCAGAGCGGTTTTCGACTGCCTCGTCAGGCAATCGTTCAAGCGCTGATGAGCGGCGCACAGTTGGGTTCCCCCTTGAGATCGATCTCCAGCATTCGAAGCGCAGCTCCGCGCGCCGTTGACAAGTGGACGATAAGCGATTATCGTTAATCTGTCAACCACTCGGCCGGGGGAACCCATGAGCCTTCAGCTCGCCAATTTCGACGCCGTAACCTTTGACGTTTACGGAACCCTCATCGATTGGGAGCCGGCCATCATGGCGTTTCTCCGCCGGTGGGCCGATCAAAACAGCGTTTGTGCGCCTGACAAGGATCTCCTCCTGGCGTTTGATCGCACTCGCGCCGAAATCCAGAAGGAACGCCCAGCGCCTCTCTATCCCGAGGTCCTGCGCCGATGTTTCGATCGGATCTCCGTCGACTTCAGCGTCGCCGTCGACAAGCGGGAACGGGAGGCATTCGCCACCGCGCCGCATCAGTGGCCCGCCTATGCGGATAGCCATAGGGGATTGACGGCACTCCGAGCTCGCGCGATGGTGGGTGCGCTGAGCAACATCGATAATGCGTCGCTGGAAAGCTCGTGCCGCAAGCTCGCGTTCCGCTTCGACCTCGTCGTCACCGCCGAGCGCGTAGGTTCCTACAAGCCGGACTGGCCGCACTTTCGCACCGCGATTGAAGACCTTGCCACATACGGCATTCCACCTGAACGGATTCTCCACGTGGGGCAGAGCCTACGCGCCGATGTCGTGCCAGCCAATAAGCTCGGCCTGAAGTGCGTGTGGGTTAATCGTCCCGATCGATCGATCGGTCGTTCTGGTGAGGGCACGGCGGACGCTAGACCAGATCTGACCGTCTCGAGCCTCGATGAACTCGTTGCCGCTATCTCTCCCGGCGCTCGCGTGACAGGCTGATCAAGCGGGCTCTGGGTGGTTCCCATAGTGCCCTCGCCCTAGCTTGGCGCGCTAAGTCTGAGATCAGGGGACCCGGTGCAAGCATGCGGTTCCTCGCTCACAGGCTCGACCATAGTAGTTGCGGGAAGTCTTTTCGTTGCCGTCGCGGCACGCATGCGAGAGCGAGCATATGAGTAATTGCCCTCTTCGTCCTGGCGACCAAGCGCATCCGACCAGTTTGGTCTCGCCGAACGGGGCTTCACGAACCTTCGGGTCGCCACGGCCGAAACAGTACAATCGAAAGGCCAACCACAACTAACGCCACTCCCGATACCGCCATTCCCCATCGGATGCTCGCGGGCCGGAATTCAAATACGATCCGCCGGACACCCGCATCGACGACGCATGCCTGTAAGTCGCCATAGGCTCGGTAAATCTCGATCGGCCGGCCGTCCTGCGTCGCCTTCCAACCGGAATCAAAGCTCTCCGACAGGACCAGCAACCGTCGTTCTGGCGTCGACGTGACGATTTCGATCAGGCCAGGCCTGTCGGACAGAATATTCGCGGTGGATGCCGACGCCGCCTCGGTATCGCTCTTTTCCTCCACGACTTGTCCAAGACTCGCAACAGACCGATCCAAGACCGCCGTCCGCTCGACGTCGATCTGGCGGATGTCACTGGCGACGTTGTCGCTGACCACCACCGTCCGCACCATGCGCGCACGCGGGAGAGGGCGCGACACCTCGATCCATACTCCCTCTTTGAGGATCCACCGAACGCCCAACAGGCGTTGCGTGATCAAATCACTGGAGGGCAGTCGCTTCCTGGGTTTCAAGGAGAAGTGCCCCTCGCTTACTCGGTACCCGTTCATAGCGAACATGTTCACGTCGTATTCTGAGGGTTCGACGATGTACAGACGATCTCGCGCGCTCGCCATGGGCGGCTTCGGATATCCGTCCGCAAACGCCTGAAGCGTTTGCGGCGGAATACTCCAGATATAGCTGAAACCCCAGCCAGATAGGTCGATGACCGTCAGGATGATGAGGCCCGCGGGCGCCCAGCGATGTCCGCGAGCGAGGGCCGAAAAGATGACACACGTGGCCAGGAACATCCCGGTGCCGATCGCCGCCAGGCCAACGGGGGCTAAGTGTGTCGACCAAGCATAGCGTACCGGGCCCTTCAGCATCCACAGGTGAACGCCGAACGTCACGACGCTGAGTGCGGCAGTGACGCCGAGGGGCCACAAGGACCGAAGCGACATGCGGTCGTCTCGGCGGTTCAATCTGAGCCCGTCCGCTAACGCGAGGGCCGCCATGACAGCAAGAGCGAGGTGTACGAGCAGTATGTGGCGCGATGGGACCCGGAAGAAGCTGGCCGGAGGCACGCGAGCGACCAAGCGATAGAGTCCTCCGTGAGAACCCAAGGCAAAGACGAGCATGGTGGTCGCAAAAATCGCGGACCCCGTGAACAGCGAGCGAAACCGACCGAGGCGGTGCCACCGCATAAACAGCCAGACGACGGCTACCGTGCAGACGGAACCGCCGTACAGCCCAAACTCGTGCGGGTTCCCACCTTTCACTCGGCCATTCAAAGCATAGGGCGACCACAGCTGAATCAGATTCGCGCGTTCCAGTGAGAATACGAGCGGAAAGTCACGCGACGGACTGCCTCGGTCGGATCCTGCCAGCGCGTGCAGAGTCGGCAGCACCTGGATGGCTCCTAGGAGTACGCCGAGGATCGTGGCCCATCCGAGCACGGGTATACGTCGCCACCTCCCGCCATTCCTCAGGCGCCAGGCCACAAAGGCAAGTTCGGCTAAGAGCGAATACCAGACGAACTGGGGATGCCCCGCGAGAAGTTGGGAGCCGGTGGCGAGTGAGACCGCGAGTTGACCCAGCGCGAGCGCTCGACGACTCGTAGTGCGCAGCACGACATCGATTGCCGCCAGGAGCCAGGGGATGTGGGCAACGACGAACACGATATTGAGGTGCATGAAGTGAAGGAGATTGAATCCGCTGAATGTGAACGTCAGCGCGCCGAAGAGAGCGGCGGGGAGCGGCAGTCCTAGCCGCAGTAGGAAAAAGCACATGCCCGGGAACATCGTCACATAGGTGAACAACAGCTCCGTGCTTAGTGCCGATTGCAGTGAAAGAGTGCGGTACAGGAGAAGATGAATTGGATGGTACATAGCCGCCTGGCCCTCGCCGTGGAGGTCGAAGCCCGTCATGAATTGCGGGGCCCAGAGGAAAGAATCGCCTGCGCGAAGCGCCGTCTGATAGACGTAGCGAATTGGGATGTGAAGGTCGCCGAGATCATCGTTGACGTATAGCCGGCCCGACAGAAGGGGCCAGGCCAGAACCAAGGTCATCGCGACGAACCCCAGAAGCACAGTGACCGCCAAGGCTCGACGAGTGCTGCGGCTCCAGCCTTCGTCGTCGGCGAACTGCTTCACCTGGCCCCCCTCAGGTGGATCGATCTTGAACGTGTACCATACTTTGCCCTCGTTTCGAGTTTGGGACAGTTGCGGAACATGCGAAGAAACGAAGGGATCGGAAGGAACTCCCACCCAGGCACCACGGTGAACCGGACAGCGCGTTCTTGCCAGCTGGTCAGGCGGCCTCCCAGGATTACCCCGGAGCCATTCTCACCGTCCCTCACCGCGCCGCGCCGAGGCAAGAAATCGTGGTTGTCACGGCCGCGGCACTGGTGAGTTCGTCCCGCTGGCCACCCCGCCCTGTTCCTCCTACAAGACGTGGTCACAGGGGCCAATCGTGAACCGACGAGCGTTCCTCAGCGAGCGTTCGTAGCCACAGACGCCACAGAAGTTCCATCGAATCGCGATGTTGGAGCGTCCTTAGACGGCGAGAAATGCAACGTGGAAAGTACCGCCCCGATGATCAAAGCCCTCATCGTAGTTGCCCGTCCGCCCCGCGGTACGAAAGCCAATTCAGCCAGTGACCGGGCCGGTCCGTGCTGCCGTAGTCCCTCCGAATGCGCTCAGCATACCGGATTCCTGAAACTCGCGAAAATCCATTGCTGGATTTCTCTCTTTCTAGATGGCGGTTGATTCAAAGGCGTTGGTTCCCGGGCGAGAGAACGACGATGGAGGGCACAGGGTAGACCTCGACGCGAAGCTTCGTTAGGCTGTTCGCCTCTCAGTCGATGCGGACACGCGCAATGCGGCGGCGCCGTAGTTGCGAAACCAAGGAAGAGGAACTGGGATTGGAAGTCCTCGTCCCCTACTCGAAGACCTGGGGAGCGTGCGACGTCCGCGCCTTGCCGGCGGGGCCGTCCGGATCGTGGGCGGTCATGAAGCCTGCGTTCTCGCGGCCCTGGAGGAACCGGATGTACTCGTAGGCACTCAGGATGCCGGTCGGGTTGTAGACGAGCGAGGTGGCGGGGAGCAGGTTCTTGCTGAGGTTCTCCGGGAAGATGACGTTGTCGCTCGTCAGGATGACGGCGCCGGTCTTCGGGAGGCGCACGATCGCCATCTGGCTGCCCGGAGTGTGGCCGGGCCAGTTCTTGAGGACGACGCT
>WNFT01013261.1_pt1 | contig 11825 bp, 18 predicted proteins | sample 5400191 | NCBI WGS metagenome assembly WNFT01 (sample SAMN13153359, study PRJNA577476) | soil metagenome | isolation source: 80 cm saprolite under Madrone tree | place: USA:California | collected 2016-06-14
GCGCGTCTTCTGGTCGGTCGTTCCGGTCGTCGTGTCCTTTCTCGTCTTCCAGGGATGGATGAACGTCCGCGAGCATCGGCGGCTGGTGACGAAAGAGTTCGAGAAGCGGGGCCTGGCGTTGGCGTCGAACCTCAGCTTCGCGAGCGAACTCGGGGTCTTCAGCGAAGACGCGCGACTCCTGGAAGCAGCGATGCGCGGCACCCTCAGGAACCCCGACGTCAGCTACGTGCTTATTCACAGTCGGGCCGGGCGGGTTCTGGCTCGCGGCGGCCAGTCGGGGACGAGTGGGACGCCGCCGGGAGACGCCCAGGGCGATCGGCCGTCGGCCCGTCAGGTGGAGCGCGGTGGCCAGCGATTCCTCGAGTTCGTGTCCCCGATCGTGTCCGAAGGTAGTCAGACGCCCGACGAGGTTCTCCTCGGAGCCCGAGTCCGGCCCAAGGGCGAAGAAGCGCGCGAGGAGGTCATCGGGGCTGCAACCGTCGGGTCAGCTCACCCAGCAGGCGCAGAAGATCGCCGCCGGCGGGTTGCAGCAGCAGATCGCCGTGCGGTCGCGGGACGAGATTGGCTCGCTAGCCGCTGCCTTCAACCACATGACGGGATCGCTGCGGGTCAGCATGAACGAAAAGGAGCGCGCCTTTTCCGAGCTGGCGGAGCTGAACCGGACACTCGAAGATCGCATACGACAGCGGACGGTCGAGCTCGAGGAGAAGAGCCGTCAGCTCGCGGCGGCCAGCCGACACAAGTCCGACTTCCTTGCCAACGTGAGCCACGAGCTACGGACGCCCATGAACGCAATCCTCGGCTTCAACGAAATGATTCTCGATCAGGTCTACGGAGACATCTCCGACGAACTCCGCCGGCCGCTCAGCGACATTCAGCAGAGCGGCCGGCACCTGCTGCGTCTCATCAGCGACGTCCTGGATCTCTCCAAGATCGAGGCTGGGCGCATGGATCTGGTGCTCGGGGAATACTCGGTCCTCGATACAGTCACAGCCGTTCGAGTCTCCCTCGCCTCCCTTGCGGCGGAGAAGGGCTTGGAGTTCGTGGTGAGCACCCCTGCCGAGATGCCGCTGGCGTATGGCGACGGCAGGCGTGTCACCCAGTGCCTCCTGAATCTCGCGGGGAACGCGCTCAAGTTCACCCGCCAGGGCCGAGTCGAGATCGCGGTGGATCTTCTGAACGAGATGCTGCGCTTCCGTGTATCGGACACCGGGATCGGTATCTCCAGAGAACAGATTGACAAGTTATTCACGGAGTTTCAGCAGGCGGACGCGACGATCGCTCGCGAGTTCGGAGGAACCGGACTCGGCCTCAGCATCACCAGAAAGTTCGTCGAGATGCACGAGGGCCGCGTATGGGCGGAGAGTGAGATCGGCAAAGGATCCACCTTCTTCTTCTCGATCCCATTGCACGTGAAAGGCCCGATGACCGCATGAGTTCAAAGACCATTCTGTACGTCGAGGACAATGAGCTGAACCGAAGAATCGTCCGCGACCTCCTCAAGCGCACCTCCTATCGGCTCCTCGAGGCACCCGACGGCGAGACCTCCCTGGATATCGTGCGTCGAGAGCGTCCGGACCTGATCCTGATGGACATCCAACTTCCTCGGCTGTCCGGGATCGAGGTGACCCGCACGCTCCGGAGCGAGGCGATCACGGCAAACACCCCCATCATCGCGATCACGTCCTTCGCGCTGTCCGGTGACGAACAGAGGGCCAAGGAGGCCGGGGCTACCGCTTACATGACGAAGCCGTATAGCCCCCGCGATCTACTCGCGCTGATCCGAAGCTTGTTACCGGAGAGTGAGTGATGGCTCCAGGGTGCCCAGGTGCACCGGAGGACCAACATCGTCAGGAAGTCGGCACGCGTGTGAGGCCGATCTCGCCCTGCCCAGCATGAGGGGCCCCACCCCGAGTGAGCGCGAGGCCTTAAGAAATCGACCCATGCGTGATCTCCTCAGGCAGCCTCATGGCACCGGGAGCCGTGTCGAAAATAGCCGTCAATAACCGATGCGCCGTCGAAGCCCTTCGCATCTGTCCATCGGGCAGTTTTCGGCGACCGTTCAAACGCGCATCGCCCACGCCGAACCACCCCACCGCGTCCGAGTTTCAAGATTTCTTCCCGAGCCAGGTCTCTGCGCTGGCCGCTGCTGATCTCAACGACATCGACATGAACGTATCGGATGTCTTCAAAAGGGGCAAAGTCAGGCGTCGGGCAGCAACGAGAGCCGCTACCTCGTCCAGTTCGGCAACGGAGATAGCTCTCTGCGCCTGGCATTCAACAGACTCTCACCGCGATCGACAGCTCTCTCACCCCCGATGAGATCATCCTGCGTGCTCAGGCTCTGGTCCTGCGCCGGTTGCCATCGGCTGAACAACGGGGTCGCCGTGGGCGGCGGACTCGTCTGGCCGAAGTCGCTCGGATTCACCCACGTGAGCGAGCAGGCCACCGAGGTCGTCGACGGCGTGACGCGGTTCGTGATCTCACCGGCCCTGCTGAACGTTCCTTAAACACCGTCCTCACTGAAGGCCGAAGCGGCGAAGTGCGGCTAGTTCAGGCTGTGCGGAGCGCAGCAGATCCAGCTCGACATCGTCTGGCGTGATCCAACGCGACCTGCACTTGCAATCTGGTGGCACACCGTTGGCAGCGTCGTATCGCCAAGATGCATGTATTTTGTGCCTGGTGCCGCCGCGATGGAAGCCTCGGCTACCTTGGTATGCGCGAACCGTTGGAAAACCCAGAGCTGACTCACGGCGTCTGCAGAATCCACAAGGGGCGGCTTCTCGAATCCATGCCGGCGCGATCATTTCCCGGTGTCGAATTGCTCCTCGTCGTGCGCCGAAACGGCACGCTGTACACAACGCTCGCGTGTGCATTCGTTGGCGTACCGAGCGTGAAGGTGATTCTGGAGCGTCGGCTCGCTGACCGACGATCAGCGACGCGCCCCGTGACTGATGAGCGCCGACACGTGAGGACGAGACGACGGGTTCGGCAAGGCACGAGCTCGCCCCTTGGCGGTTTCATGGTCGTGAGGTTCACGCCGAAAGAAATCATTCCCCCATTGCCGCCGAGCGCAGTGTTACCAAGTGGAGCACTCACCCAGTGTGCCTCCGGGGGTCGTGGGTTCGAGTCCCACACGGCTCACCAATCTCCAGCTCATTTCGAGACGACGAGGACGCCGTCGTCAGGTCTCTCATCGATTGGGCGAGGGAAGAGCGCCGTGTGGCGCGACAGTATCGTCCTCGATCATGACGTGGTCGCGCCGTCGCCCGCGACGTTCGAAAAGAGGAGCGAGACGAAGTAACTACAGATACTGCCCGGGTCTTCGCGGCTCCTCGCCGGCTTCCGGCGGGCCGGAGGGAAGACCCCGACGGCGCATCTCGTCGAACTGGGCGCGCGCTTGCGCCTGTTGCGCCCAGAGAGCTGCCTGAATGCCGTGAAACAACCCCTCGAGCCAACCGACCAGCTGGGCCTGGGCAAGGCGGATCTCGGACTCGCTCGACGTGCCGTCGATCGGCAGAGTGAGCGTTTCGAGCTCCTTCTGCAGATCCTCCGACAAGCCCTCCTTCAGTGTGGTCAACGCCCTGTCGTAGATCGACCGTAGCCGCTTGCGTCCCGCCTCGTCCGGCGAAGACTTTCGCACCTCTTCCAGAAGCTCGCGGATCATCGCGGCGATTCGCAGGAGCTTCGCCGGCTGAGATACGAACTCACCGGTGGCCCGCTCGCCTGACGGCATCAGGATCTCCGGCTCTCCGTTGCTCATGTGTGTTCTCCCCGCGGGACGGCTCCGTGTGATTTCGGGGCCAAGCGTACCACGGCGATCGAAGTGCGACCTGCGCTATCATGCGTCGGGCGCGATCGCGCGCGCCGGAGAGGACAGCCTGAACTGAGAATGTTGCGTATCGCGTCCGGCGCATCGTGGCGTGGCATCCTGTTCTACGCTCTCGTCGTCGTCGCCTTCGCGGCGCCGGTGGCGGCGCAAACTCCGTCGACCCTGCGAGTCGTGCACACCGTAGACAAGACGAGCCCGCCTACTGCCGAGCTGTCGGGCCGCGTCTACAACGATGGCTCGGTCGACGTGATCGACGTCTACGTGAACGCGGCGGCGATCGATCAGTCGGGCAAAGTGCTCGCCCAAGGTATCCCGTTCGTGGGCACGGTGCCCGCGCGCGGGAGCGCTCCCTTCAAGGCCCGGGTGCCGGTCGTGGCCGGTGCGACCGGTTACCGTGTCGGCATCAACAGCTTCCGCTTTGCCTTTGGACGTGAATCGCCGTAGCGCGCGCAGGAGATAGGGGCTCGGCGGTATAATCGGTCATCCGTCGAACGGGTCGGTTCGCCACCCAGAAAGGGGAGGGTGATGACCACTCAGACCGGCGCGACCACCGAGCGTGCTTCTCACACCGAGGAGTCTTCTCAAGCTTCGCGCGACGTCACGAGGCTCTACCAGGAGGGCCTGATCGCGGGCCTCGTCGGCGCGGTAACCGTGGCTCTCTGGTTTCTCATCATCGACTCGATCCAGGGCCGTCCGCTCTACACGCCGACGGTCCTCGGCGCCGCGCTCTTCCATCGCGGCGCGGCGCCGTGGCTCGACGCGGTGCCGAATTTCGAGATGGTGCTGATGTTCACCTGGGTCCACGGCCTCGCGTTCATCGTCATCGGCGGCATCGTCGCGCGCCTCCTGGCGATCGCCGAGCGGCAGCCCAACGCGGGCTTCGGCATCCTGATGCTCTTCGTGCTCTTCGAGTTCGGCTTCATCGCGGCCGCCATGCTGCTGGCCGCACCCGTGCTGCAGGCGCTCGCGTGGCCGGCGATCCTCGTGGCCAACTTGCTCGCGGCGACGGCGATGGGCGGCTACTTCTGGCTGCGACACCCGAATCTGAGAGTGCAGCCCTAGCTCGGGTATACTGGCGGTCGCTGACCCCGTCGTCTAGCCTGGCCCAGGACGCGACCCTTTCAAGGTCGAGATCGCGGGTTCGAATCCCGCCGGGGTCACCACTGAAATCTCCGACACTTCTGAGGTTGCTCGCGCTCTTCAGCCGTGGGGCGCGAGACCTCAGAAAAGCCCGAAATCACCCCGAATCACCCCACCGAATGGCAACGGAAGCGTGCTGCTGTCCTCTGCTGGACTCCCGCCAGCTATCCCCCCCGGGGGTGCTTCCTCCCCGAGTCCCGTAGATGGTAGGCTGCGGCTGACTTGGTAGTCGTGCGGCTCGCGAATGGGAGGCTAACCATGCCTTATCGCCGTCTCTCTCGTCGCTAGCACGGCGCCCGCAGCTCACGCCGGAGGTCATGGTCATGGGCCGGGGAGAGGAGTGATCAGTCTGGCCGCGTTCGCGATCTTTGCGCCGCTCATTATCGTGGGCGAAGTCCTGGCTCACACCGTTCCCAGGGTTGTTGTCGCGCCAGCCCCCGTCTACTATTCACCCGAACCTGTCTACCAGGCGCCGCCCGTCTATTATTCGGCCCCGCCTGTCTACTCGGCGCCGGCGGCTTACGCTCACCAGGCCTATGCCGCGCCAGCATCGGCGCAGCCCAGGGTCATCCAGTATCCGCACGGGCGATACGTGCTCCACGGCGACGGCGTAGTCACGCCCTACAAATGGGTGTGGATTCCGACTCCGCCGATTCCCCCGCCGCCCGCCGGGCCTCCGCCCGCTCCACCGGCCTAACGCTGACGACGGGATTGCGGTAAGGGAACGCGGATTGGTCCGCCGAGCTGGCGAGTTTTGCATGCCGCGACGGGCACCGCCGGGGGCTAGTGCACTCGGCCGGTGAGCGGCCAGATCGCCACCTTTCTCGCGCGCCGGATAAAGGGCGACTCGCACCGAAGCGGGCGGCGTGGGAGGCGATGAGGAGGGGCAGCAGACGATTAACCGTTGGCCGGAGCCGAGGGACACGTCGGCTCGTCCCGCGTTCGTCGCTCTGAATCCCATATGTAGAAGCACCGCACGTGGAACTGAAGAACCTTGGGATAGTGCTCCCCGATGCACTCCATCACCATCTGGGTCTTCGCAACGGGCACACCACACCCGTCGCAGGTTTCCCCGTTGGAAAGACCACCCAATACCTTCGTGCAGTCGTGGCCGGGGAGAAGCCCGTTTGCGAGCTTTCCCCGGATGAGAGTACGCAGAGACGCTTCAGACTCCATGATGATTGACCTCGTGAGGCTAGCGTTTAGCGGAGTGGCCCCGCAGAAGGGGCTACGACTTCAGCTCGCGTCGCTCGTCATTCCAGAGTGTGTAGCAGTCGCCGTGGAAGCGAACGGACTTCTCGTCGTTCGTCAACGGGTAGACGTCCTTCATGAGAAGGGCGTTCGCCATCGTCTCCTCGCAGGCGTCGCACTTCTGCCAGTTGCCTGGACGCCCAAACACTCTCGGGGTGCTGCCACGCGGTAACCGGCCGTCCTGGAGTTTCTGGCGGATGAGAGCACGAATCGCTGCGTTTTCCATGGCCTCGCCTGTGGGAATCGGAGCGGGAGGAGATGCCAGATTCACCGGAGTCTCGACGCCGGGAAAGCGTCAAACAGGTGAGGCCAAGGTGCAGGCAAATGAAGGGTAGCACGGGGTGCCATCCGGTGCGACTGCGCTAGCCGGGTATGCCACCACCTCCACCGCCCGGAACCACTCGCGTCCTGCCCATGCAGCTCCAGATCGGCGATCGGATGACTGATTCAACCGGCGAATGGGAAGTGGTCGGGTGGCCCTACGCCACGGCCGGCGGGAAGAACACCCACGTACGGGTCCAGCGGGTGAACCAGCCCGGCGTCACCGAGGTAAGAGCAAGCGATGATGAGACGCGGCCCTGCGTGGCTTGGCCTCGTTGTCTTCGTGGGACTCGGCGTTCTGCTCGTGCACTCCACCAGTGCTGATGATACGGCGGCTGGGTGAGGGTGCCCCTGGCCGAGCTTCCCAACCGCCTCGTACGGATGAATCTTTACCCGAGCCCCAATGCCGACCGACTCAAAGAGCAGAACTACTTCATCAGTGCGGCAGCGACCTCGGAACGCTACAAGGATGCCTACAGAGCGGGCGATGAGTACAAAATCAGGGCCACCGTCGCTGCCTTCTCAATCGGGCTAGGGGTACGCGTCGCCAACGCTCTGTAGGGCGCGCAACCCCGCGTCCACGGTGGTTGATGAGTTGGTTGGCGGCGCCTCGCCTCCGCTGCTGTGGGCATAATAGTGTGGGATCGCACCGTCGTCGAGCCGCGCGAGTAACGGCGACCCACCTTCACCGATCAGCACCAGCACACGGCGGGTCGGGCAGGCGTTTGCCACGCACCCGGTGACCGCAATGTAGTCTTTCCCCGCGATACTGACCATCCGCAGCGGTCCCCCCTTTTCGAAGAACGCCGCCGCACCCAAAGCGACCTGCCCGCGCCCCTGTGAAGTAGGCATCCAGTCCGCTCCGAAGAGATTGGGGATCTTGTCTCGTAGCTCCGGACTCTGGATCACCTCGCTGACTGTCCGACCGTAGACGAGCGCACGCGCGTCAGCGGGCAGCACCTGAGCTGGCACCGCAGCCGACGAGCCCGGCGCAGGCGGGATCGTGCATGCAGTGGCGGACAGGACAGCCACCACACCGAGGCATCCATTGAACAGCATGCGGCGCATACGACCCTCCTGCGTCCCACAATTTTCTACGCCTTGGTGCCACACAGCGTCTAGCGGCTGGCGGAGTACGCGCGTGACGGCTGCGACTTCGGTGCGCGCCTCTCCGTATCCCAGAACTGGAAGCACCTGACGTGAAACTGAATGGGCTTCTTGTCGCTGAGCGTCGAGGCAATGCCCTCCGTGATCAACTGTTGCTTCGTGATGGGCTTGTCGCAGGCATCGCAGATATCGCCGTCGGCGGGTCCATCCCAGAATCCCCACATGCTGTGAGGATGTCCCAGGTAGATTCCCAAAGTCTGGTCAAAATTGACCATGCGAGTGGAAGACGCAAGCGGGCGTGAGGCCCGTGTTACCCTCGGTCCGCCTGCACCCGGCCTCGGTTTGACGCTCTGGGCGTCGAGACCCAAGTATTTCTGGCTTGTTGCGCCGCCGGTATTGCCACGCTCGCGACCGGCATTTGGATGATGTGGATGTGTGTGCCATGCGCCAACCTAGGAGGAGCCTGTGCTGCACTTCAATATCGGTGAGGTAGTCGAACGGAGAGAATTGTCTAACACCACGCGCGGCACGGTCGTCCACGTGACCGCAAACGGCTACGTTGTGACCGTGCAGTGGTACGGTTGGCTCGGCCTAGAAGCCCGAGAGACTACGCACCGTTCTGAGGAACTCGTACGGGTGACCGACTGAGCCATTCTTCGCAAACTTACGAGTCGCCACAAGTCTATTGCCGGCTGGCTCGAGCCGACTCAGAGCGATCATTTGGCTGGCGACCCGCTCGAAGTAGGAGGATACCCACTCGGGCCTCACGACGCCCGCGCCACGGTATTCCCAGGCGAGCCAGTAGGCCTCCCACGCTTTGAACCGGGTCTGGGAAATGTTGAGCGACTTGTGCTCATAGCGACACTTCGTACACTTCCAAGTCCTGACGAGTGGCCGTGCCGCGGCCATCGCGCCTCCCGCGGGAGCGCTCCGAAAGGGGATCGCGGGCAGGGGGCCGTCGGGTGCGACCCGTTCAGCGCCGGGGATCAGCCGGAGCCTGTGCCCGCGAGTCGTAGTCTACGCCACGGCCTCCCCAGCAAAGGCCCCCAACGGTCGGAGGATCCCGCCGGGGTCACCACCGAAATCCCGACCTTCGACCTGCGCGTTACTCGACATTCCATCCCGACCGCTGGTGGGAAACTCGCCGTGGCGTCCGTACCGAAATCATCGAGCTCCAGAAGCTGCTGCTCGACGTCATACGTCACCCGATTTCATGACTAGAACGTGGAGCAGGCGGATCCCAGCGACGAGCTGATGATGACGCCCACTGCACGCCCCTCGCTCTCGTCATCTGCGTCGCCGAGATGACGACGGCTGCGCTGACCGCGATCGACATCAACCAAGCCCGCGAGAGCCACGACCATGCGTCGCTGTGAAAACCCTTTCAAGGATTGACGGTCGCCGCAGCGTGCCCTATAGAGGGCCCCACCACTCACGTCGTCTACGGGGGACACCCAGAGGAACTGGAGGACGCACGATGGCCTGGAGAGTGCTCGGGCTCATGTTGCTCGCCGGTGTCCTGGGCGCCTGCGGTAAGCACTACTGGGAATCGCCCGGGCGCGGGATTCACGAGTTCTCATTCGACAGCTCCGACTGCATCAGAGAGGCGACCGGAAAGTACGGCGTCATCTCCGAGCAGTTCTATCGCGCCTGTATGAAGGCGCGTGGCTGGATCCGCGTGCAGTCGCCGGACCCGAATGAGCGGCAGTTTCGAGGTCCTGAGGAGGAGGACGAATTCACGTCGCCACCGGACCCACTCAGCGCGCGTGGCAGCGTTGCGGGCCGGGACCCCTCCTGCTCGGGACCAACCGCGGCGCGTCGTTCCGGGGTCGTGTGCCGTTGAGCGGCGGACCGCGAGCCCGATGTCCCCGATCGGCGCCACCCGAGAATCGGGGGGCATTATCAGTCTCTGTGCGGGCATAGGGCCCGAGGCCTGGTGGTGAACCGCCCGAAAGTTGACCAGGCGACTGACCACCCTGAATAGCTCACCCGGCCGCTGCGCCCTGTCGGCCCCGCGTATGCCTCAGCCGTCCCGGAATCTTCTGGTCGCTGGGGCCGGATGACGCCGCTGTTCACAGGTGAGCGCCGACAATGGTCGCTCCTTTCATACACTTGGCGTTTTATTGCATAGATTAGATGACTTCCGGAACGCTGGACCACGCCGCCGGGCCGAGAAGTGTGTCTCTGCGGGCGACTCCGAGGACCTCCGAAGCACATTTCGTCGTTGACAGATCTGCCCCTAAGGCATAGTTTCGGTGCATTTTCCAGGCGGCTGCTTTGCCGTCGAATAGATGACCTGGTCTTCTGGCCTGGGATCTGCATTCCGAGTCGCCTCGGGTCGACATAGACAGCGGAGAGGTCGAGTGAAAATGCAGTTGATCTCATTCATTTGGGAGCGCTGATGCTCGACGTAGGTACGGTGCTCGCGGAGACCCGAGAGACTCCTCCATGCGGCCCCAACCTCGAACACGATCTGTCGTTCTTCGAGCTCGAGGAAGCGGCCCGCGGCAAGCCCGAGCAGCGCACCGGTGACGCCGTCAAGCCGGCCGAAGAGCCGAGCTGGCCGAAGGTCATCGACCGCTCCCAGGCGATTCTCAACCGGAGCAAGGATCTTCGCGTCGCCGTCCACCTGACCCGTGCGCTCGTGTGTACCGAGGGCATCCCCGGGCTGGCCACGGGCCTCAGCCTGATCCACGGGCTGCTCGAGCGGTACTGGGAGGGCATCCATCCCCGGCTCGAGGCTGACCGCGACGACGACCCGACCGAGCGGCTCAATGCCCTGGCGCCTCTGATCGATCCCGAAGTGATCGTCAAGGACCTGCGCGATACCTACCTCGTGAGCTCGCGGGAGCAGGGGCAGTTGCGGTCGCGCGACGTCGAGGTCGCCGCGGGCCGGCTCGCGCCCCGCACGGCGGATCCGAGCACGGTCAAGCCGATCAGCCAGATCCACTCCCAGATCGCCGCCGCGTTCGCCAGCGACCGGTCGGTGCCGTCGGCCGTGCGGGAGGCGCACGATCGCACGGTAGCGATCCAGGCCCTCATTGCCGAGCGCGTCGGCGCGTCGCAAGCGCTCGACTTCGCGCCCTTGGAGCAGCCGCTCCAGTGCCTGCTCGAGGCCTGTGACACGGCTCTGGGCGTGAAGGGCGAGGCGGACAAAGAGGACCAGACGGAGTCCGGCGTCGGCGCTGTGCCCGTGGCCACGGGCGAGATCCGTAGCCGCGACGACGCGATCCAGATGCTCGAGGTGGTGTGCAACTACCTGGAGCGGCACGAGCCCAGCAATCCGGCGCCGCTGTTCATCCGGCGCGCGCAGCGGTTGATCAAGAAGAGCTTCTTGGAAATCGTCCGAGATCTGATGCCCGACAGCCTCTCGCAACTCGAGAAGCTGGCCGGCGACGTTGACAAGACGTAGAGGAGGCCCGACATGGCACGTGCGAGTAGCCAAAAGTTCATTGCCAGAAACCGCGCGCCGCGAGTCCAGATCGAGTACGACGTGGAGCTCTACGGCTCGGAGAAAAAGATCCAGCTCCCGTTCGTCATGGGCGTGATGGCGAATCTGTCCGGCAATCCCGCGGAGCCGCTCCCCGACGTTGCCGATCGAAAGTTCCTCGATATCGACATCGACAACTTCGACCAGCGTCTCAAGGCGATGAAGCCCCGGGCGGCCTTCCAGGTGCCGAACACGCTGACCGGCGACGGCAACCTGATGATCGACGTCACCTTCGAGAGCATGGACGACTTCTCGCCCGCGGCGGTCGCCCGCAAGGTCGACGCGCTGAGCAAGCTCCTCGAGGCGAGGCAGCAGCTGGCGAGCCTGGTGACCTATATGGACGGGAAGAGCGGCGCCGAGCAGCTGATCAAGAAGTTGCTGCAGGATCCGGCGCTTCTCAAGGCCGTGGCGGCCACGCCGAAGCCCGACGAGGCCGCGGCGGACGCCCAGCCCAAGTCCTAAACCACTATTGACGAGGACACACTATGGCGACTCAGCAACAGAGCGAGGGGCAGGGCGCAGGATTCGAGGCTTCTGATCTTCAGGGGCTTCTCAACAAGGAGTTCAAGCCGCGGTCCGACGCCGCCAAGGAAGCGGTGGAGACGGCGGTGCGGACTCTCGCCGAGCAGGCGCTCGGCCAGACCACGCTGATCTCGTCTGACACGATCGGCACGATCGAGGCCA
>WNFT01004778.1_pt1 | contig 11824 bp, 16 predicted proteins | sample 5400191 | NCBI WGS metagenome assembly WNFT01 (sample SAMN13153359, study PRJNA577476) | soil metagenome | isolation source: 80 cm saprolite under Madrone tree | place: USA:California | collected 2016-06-14
TAAGGACATTTGGGAAATCTGTAATACAAGGAGAGAAGGGGGGAAATTAGTGACAGCGAAATTTACGAGAAGCAACTTTGCGATATCTCACTGTGGGACCGGTGGGGTCTGTTTTTCCACCCCTGGTTTAGCCATTTATATGAGATATATTGTACCCTTGAGGTTGGAAAATCATTCCCTTGTTATCCATTTATGTGAGATATATTGTACCTCTGCAGTTGGAAAATCATACCTTCGTCATCCATTTATGTGATATATATAGTACCCCTGCGGTTGGAAAATTATACCTTAATTCATTTGTTTATGGTGAGATATGTTGTACCCTTAGAGAATGAATTTCAATCCCATTCATCCTCTAACCATCAGCTATTCATCCTCTGAATGGCTGAACCCGTCAGCTGAATTTCATAGACATTTAGTCACTTTTCATACCCCGACAATTCATTCATATAGAATGAATTTCATCACATAACAGAGTGAAAATCATACCTTTGTCATCCATTTATGTGATATATATAGTACCCCTACGGTTTGAAAATTATACCTTAATTCATCCATTTATGGTGAGATATATTCATCCTCTGAATGGCTGAACCCGTCCGCTGAATTTCATCATATAACAGAGTGAAAATCATTCATATATATAGTACCCCTGCAGTTGGAAAATTATCCTTACAATGGCTGAACCTGTCAACTGAATTTCATTATGTAACCGAGTGAAAATCAGTACAGGGCTATTCACAATCAGCCAGACAGAGAGGTAAAATGCCACTTGTAAACTATGAAAATAACATATTCATATCTTCAAATTCACTACTTAAAACAGTAGAGGATTCCAGTGAAAATCATATTAAAAAATCATATTAAATTTATAAAATTCGGTTAAAATAAGATTAATAATAATCATATTAAACTTGCAAAAATTCATTTAAAATCAGATCAAATCAAAATAATCATTCGAAAATAAATCAAAAAATCAATAGAATCCATACCCTAATTACCTCTACTCCACCCATTTTCCTCCTACTCATCATCATCATCCCCATCATCATCCTCATCATTCACATGCATATGCCCATCCTCCACCTCCTTATCATCATCATCCCCATCCCCCTCCTCCTCCTCCTCACCATCATCACCATCAAACTGGGCCTGCTTCTTGTTAGTGTTCTCAGTCAGATACCCTCGCTTACGTGCATAGGCACGCTTATTCTTGAGATAAGTCTTCAAGAATTCTTCGACAGGCCAGCCATGTGGGAATCGATTTAAAAAATTATGTCGTTCACGAGCCTAGAACATATGGTCAATAATTAAGAGAGAATTGGGGGGGAGGGACTCACGGCTCCGATGATTTTACCTATTGTTTCTTTGGGTTGGGCATGCCAAGCTATGGCACAATCCAATCCAGCTCTGTCCGCCAGGTTCCGGATGCAACGCTATGTATAATAAATAAGACAAAGATGAAAGTAATAAATAAATAAAACTCACACGGATGGTACAATACAGTGTTGGATCTTCCCCCAACCCCATGGCAGCGCGTAGATTAAATCCTTTGCCGGACACTCCTTTCTCTGGCCGAGGTATACTTGCTAGACCCCTTGGTTGGGCAGTCGAGGCCTTGCGTAAGGCATCATTTTCGGCTGGACAGATACTGAAGTTAATATAAAAGTGTAAGAGGTTCAAATCGAATTACTTACCTTTCAGTTTTTTTAACTGTGCAGCCTGCGCAGCATATTGAGCATGGATATTTTCTGTGTTCGACTCTCTCTTGAGAGGTTTTGCGTTTTCGTCTGACCAAGTTCAAAATCAGTTGTGTAACCGCTCAACAAAAAAAATATTTACCTTTACGAGCATACTTCTTGATGCTTTGTTGTTTTGTATTTTTTGCTTTGGCCATCGATACAGCATAAGGTTTCTTGGTAGGAGGACCCACCTTGAAAGAAGAGTGTGTGGATGACATAGATCGTGAAGAGAGATTGGACTTTGAGGAAGATGCGCCTTGAACCATGAGGGGATGTTGGTGAAGAACAACGAAAAAAAAGCCCTTAAATATACAAAAAATGCGCACGGACCCAGGGCAGGATTTAGATAATGAAACAATGTAGTAATGAAAATACATACCTTCCAGAAGAGCGAGTTACGGCCACTGTGTGATGGCCGTTTACCGCCAAGCTTTGTGAGCAAATCAAAAGAAGAAAATTGAAAGAAATAACAAGCGAGGTCAATGTTGCCATGGGATTCTGATCGCCGCTGTTGAGCAAATTCATCAGAGAGTAATGAGTGGCACCAGCGCACGGACCTGATGGTATTCAGTAACAGCAAAGATTTTTGTATAAGAGGGACTTACATTTTCCGACAATCAATCTACCCAGAGCCCGCAATGGCACAGAATAGATACTCCTCACCCACAGTACCTTCCGACGATTACACAGAAAGCATCGATTACCCAGAGCCCGTACTAGCTTCTGATCAAGGCTCGCAAGTCGACAGCAGCACAGAATCGGAGTCACCATGGTGGTTGCCAGAGAACCAGGCTGGTCTTCAGTCAGGGGAACGATTGTGGGAGGACGAAGACAACGAAGAGGTAGCCCTGGACCAGGAAGGTGAGATTAAGTATCATGAACAAATTACGAAACACTAATACTTTACCTAGATAGTCCTGGAGACGGATGCAACGACGAGGAGGTAGCCCTGAACAATAAAGGTAAGATTAAGCATCATGATCCAACCACGAAACACTAATACTTTACCTAGGCAGTCCCGGAGACGGATGCGACGACGAGGAGGAAGCCCTGAACAATAAAGGTAAAACTAAACATTATGAACAAATTGCGAAACACTGAAACTTTACCTAGGTAGAGTGGACTGTGCGACCCAAGTTAGTCCAGAAGATCTCAAAAACGAGACATCCTCATCGGAAACCCAAAAAAAAGTGAGTGATGTCTTCATCGTCAAGACAGTAACTTATTAGAGAATGTCAGGAAAAACAGGATGTAACCATTAACATCGCAATCACACCTGGTACTTCAAATCCTATCATTGATATCAAGTTCGACACGACAGAGATTATAATCAGAAAGCGTAGGAGCAGCGAGGAGCCAGTAGGCGAGAGAAAGGGAAAGCGCGCGAGGAGCGTATGTGGGTAGTATAGAATATTCGCCATTGTATCCATGTGAATGAATAGTAAGAGAGACAGCTAATGAGGTGATTCTAGCAGGAGAAGCTGAGTGGAGGGAAGGAATAGTGTGGGTAGCCACAAAAGTTTTGACATCGGCGACATTAGAATAATGTTGCGATGAGTACTTGTAAGTGAAACAGATGAGCGATAGGCAGTAGATGAAAAAAAAAAAACCCCACCTAAGCGACGGTACAGTAGATGTTTTGATAAAGCCAGTGGATCCAAAGACACGGAATATGACTACTTGTAGGTGAAACGGATAAGTTAGGCAGTAGATGAAAACACAAAAAAAAAACATCCCACCTAAGCGACGGTACAGTAGATGTTTTGATAAAGCCGGTGGATCCAAAGATACGAATAGGATTTGAGCTCAGTTAGGGCCAAAGGGTCCAAATTATCACGGTCATGGAAGGACATTACTGACGCCAAAGTCAGCGAATGATACACATTGAACACCAAAGCTCAACGCTGCTGGGAGACACCAAGTCAACCCAAACCGGTGGTCTTGTCGAAGGTGAGAATAGTGAGGACTATGAGGAGGGAAAGAACTAAGTGTATGAGACAAAAAAAAGGTTAAACTCACCTATGAGACGGTTACAATAGCTACATGGACCCAGAGACGATACGATAGGAGTTTGAGCTCAGATAGCGGAACGAAGATACCACGGAGGGTATTGCCCTTAGCCCTATCAAGGGTTACAGGTCGAGCACAAACGATCGCAGTCAAGGGAAGATGACACTGACACCAAAGTCAGTGAAGGATACGTTGAACACCAAAGTTCAACGTTGTGGATGACACGTTGAACACCAAAGTTCAACGTTGACACCGATAGGGATGATGATGAGCGGAGGCAAGAAGGCAAATAAGACTTCAATAAACAAAAACTTCAACACGGCACGTGGAATCGACGCACGTGCCATGTTTGTTGTTGTTGTTAGTTGCCACTTGTTTCCTGCCTTTACTTCGCTTTTGACCACCATCATCACTCTACTTCGCTTTTTACTTCGTCATCACTGGGTCGACTGGGTGTCGTCCAGCAACGTTGAACTGTGGTGTTCAACGTACCGTTCTGACTTGGTGTCAATAACGTGTTCCCTTGACTGCGATCGTTTGCTCAACCTGTAACCGTCTCATAGGTAAGTTGATTTTTTTTTTCTTGCCTCCTTCCCTCATCATCTTCACTATTCTCTGACTTGGTGTCAACGTTGAACTTTGGTGTTCAACGTGTCATTCACAACGTTGAACTTTGGTGTTCAACGTATCGTTCACTGACTTTGGTGTCAGTGACATCTTCCCTTGACCCTTGACTGCGATCGTTTGTGCTCGACCTGTAACCCTTGATAGGGCTAAGGACAATACCCTCCGTGGTATCTTCGTTCCACTATCTGAGCTCAAATCCTCTCGTATCGTCTCTGGGTCCAGTAACATTTTCCTAGATCGCTTTTTTTTTGTGCTCGATCTGTAACCCTTGTACCCTTTGGCGATCTTTGATTCCCCAACCGAACCCTTTTTTTCTCTTGGCTAACTCAATCCTTGCACCTTACAGTACTCATGGAGTCCATTTTGACTAACGACATGCTCTTGAAAAATACGCGATCAGTCTCGCGATTTGGTCCAAGTATGTTAACTTTTTCTGTGTATTTTTATCTCGATGTTCAAGTCTCCACAGGTGGCATCAAAGCTCTTGATGGTATCGTGGGGGCAATCACCTTAAACGGTCAATTTTTTATCACTTCGGCAAACGCAGATTATATTCCTCTCCCCCCCTTTGACGATCGTCAAGTCAAGCTGCGCGCTGACTCACGTTACGGTGACGACGATCCCATCCAATGGGCTCAGCCCTACTTTCCCCTTTACAGCCATTTTGCCGCTATCCCCCGCCCCAACACATTGGTGGACCACCTGATCATATGGTGGACACCAACCATCGGTGATTTCAGTTGCTCGCCACGCAGCGGGCCCGTGGCTGGTTTAGGGAAACTCTGTCACCCAAGATACGATAATCTCAGAACCTCATTTACGTTTCTCGAAGATCGCGTAAAAAAGTACCAAAAGTCTACTCGACCTGAACAAAATTCTCCCATTCTCCAACCATCCGTCAAGTGGCTCCAACAAGTCCTTGATCAAATCTTCTCTGTCCAAATGTCCTTTCGTCATATGCAATTCGTTGTCCGAGACTTTCAAAGGGTATGGCTCGACGTCTGGGCTATACTCGACTACATGGAAATTTACAAACCTCGCATGGATGGCCATGCTGTTCCAGGCGACGGCGTAGCCGACACCGTTGGAACCTTTACGACGAGCATTCGTGTTGCTCAGGACATGTTTCTCGCGGGTCTGCCGTGCTGGTTGATCCGGGCATCTAAAACATTTGATGACCAGAAAATATATGCGATTGGACAGATCTTCCATCCAAAGGATTATGTCGTCTTGGAACCCCACAAATTCAACTATCCTGTAATTTTTAAAGGACCTGCAACAAACGAGCAGAAGTACCGTGCCATGGAAACTTTTGCTCGCAATTTCTTGTGTAGCCAAGATCCGTTTGCAATGTCCTGCACCCCCTCGTCATTGGCCGGAGCTTCGCAGCCTTCTACCTCGTCCACCCCTGCTTCGTCTAGTGCAACGCAGCCTTCTATCTCGTCCACCCCTGCCTCGTCCAGTGCAACTCAGCATTCAACTGGACGAGACTATCAAGGGGCCGTTCGTAACTCTGCAAGGGGTCGCGGATCTGGTAGGTCTGCAAAGGGTCGCGGATCCGGTAAGTCTTCAGTATTTGATATGTATTATAATATTAAATCATTTTCAAAGGTTCTCATCAATCGCCCCGTAATCATCCGCGTAATATATTCGAGTCGATCACGGACCTCCCCATTGCACCACTGTCGATTTCTGCCTGGTCTAGCGCCTTGGCTGCTGTCGACAACGATCCCTCTCGTGTAGATCAGCGATATCGCTTGCCAAATAATCGCAAGTACGTTTTTCCTGAACCTGGCGTTTTCCTTGGCGCCAATCCAGTACGACGGGCAAAGTACCTCCTCACTTGGCAAGCAATTGAGCCTGTTTGTATCCATCGACTACTGTCATCCACGGCCCCTCCCCTCACCAGTCAAGAATGGCGAGACATTCTTATCGGCAGCCTGGATTTTAAATCGTCGGACTCTTCATGTGCGAAGGCTCAAGATCATGCTCGTCGATTACTTGGGTCGGCACTTGATGACCTATCTCTGAACAGCACGGATCCAGATGCTCCCCCTCCTCCCCCCGTTACTGACCTCGACGCTCAGGCAATGATTTGGCGTCTGTCCGAGCTTAACTTCCGATTTGAGCTGCTTGCTCTAAACAAGCGTGCAGGGCCAGCAGGGCGAAATGAATTCGAATGCGACCAGGCTGTCCGCAACGCTCTCCTCCTCCCCTCATTACAGGCCATCGACATGTCTACCTCCAAGCAAGGTCTTCACTGCAGTCATTGGCGGGCTCGTCTCCCCTACCTCCTTAACATTGCAACTCTCATGAGGGACTGGTCCGGTGATAAACCATTGCCACTTCTGCAGAACATACCTTTCGGTGAATACAATGAACTCAACACTGGTGTTCTTGAGGATGCAGTTGCTCGTTTTTACACCGACTCCTTCTTCATTTTCTTTGGTCGTGCAGCTGTTATCCCTACCTGCCTTCCATGAGTTGTTCCCTTGTCTGTGTCTGCACGTTGTTGGTCTGGGTGTCTAGGTAAGCTTAATAATCATGTTATGTTTTAGTCTTCTGATTGTTCCTCGGGGTTAGGGGTTGTTATCTTGTTGCACATCGTTGGTGAGACTCTAGGTAAGATTGATAATCACGTTATATTTATCTTCTGACATTTCTTCAGGGCTAAGGGTTGTTTGTTATCTTGTCGCAGTAGATACGAAATTTATTTATTTGCTTCTTGTTTCCTACTTCTTCGTTCAAGTATAAGTGAATTCTTCCTGACCCCTCGGTGATGCTCAAGCGACTATGTGCGTGTGGTTGTGGAGATCAAGTTACACAAAAAGTCGAATCGCAACATTTGAATGCTCTTGCCCCTTCAATTCTGGCTTCACAGGTTCTTAAGAAGAATCGAAAAGTTCGCCGGAAGAAGAAATCCAAAGCCATTGGATTCCCCGCCCCTCTCCGTCAGCGACTTGCGAGGAACACCACTGAAATCGATGATATGGATCTTGACGATAACGATCCCGTCTCCCTCAGTTCTTCCGAGTCTATGATGATGGGAGAAGATATTGATGAAGCCTATGGTCAATCAAGGTTACGTCGATCTGGACAGACTGCACTCCATGTCGAACACAGTAAGTTGTTTCAAAATATCATATCAGCCGAGTTCATCAGAATATTTATATAGATCATGAAGGACCATCGTGCCTTACTGTCAATGATGCTTCTCATGATGAAGTTATGGATCTTGATCGTCCAGCACCATCTCCTCTCGACAATGATGATGATCCTATCTCCCTTGATTCCTCCGAGTCTATGATGGGAGAAGATCGGGATCCTCCTCATGCTGGAATGGGAGAAAATCTCAACGGTGAAGTCTATGGCCTGTCCAACTTACGTCGGTCTCGACGGATTGCAGATGGCGTTGAAAAGATAGGCCGACAACGGTGGAGGTCAAATGCTTCTGTGGATTTTGTGAATGATAGGGAGGAGAGCGATGAAGAGGAGGAGGAGGAGGATATAGATGATGATGGTGACTCCGATATAGCCAGTGATGAAGGTCTGGATGGATACGATGATGATGATGATGAACTGTTTGCAGTACCAGGCCTGGAGGGTATCTCGCTCTGGGATAGTTTGGGGGAAGGTTTTTTGAAAGAGGCATCTCAATTAGGAATGTCGTTCCGGTATTATTGTTTTTTAAAATTCTAACTCCTGTTCTATAGAGGGAAAGCTTCTGGACGAAGATGACCTCACTCTCATACGTGCCTACTCCCTCAAAGTGAATCATGGTCTCACGAATGACGCATACAATAGTCTTCGCTTTCTCTTCCCTCAGGCTCCACTTGATACTCTCAAGAACACAGAAAAGCGGATCCAATTTCTCTCTGGTTTTCAGCCAGTCCAATATCACTGTTGTCCCTCCTCTTGCGTATGTTATACTGGCCCCTATGAAACTCTATCTACTTGCCCCAAGTGCAAAGCTGACCGTTACAAATCTGATGGGAAGACACCACAAGCTATTTTTCAATATCTTCCCCTTATCCCACGGTTACGTGCCATGGTTTCGAACAAATCCTACGCTCAAAAAATGCAATACCGGTCGAAACACCAACACAACCCCAATAAGGTCACAGACATTTTTGATGGTGCCCATTACCGTTCCCTCCTAGAGACGCCTGTCGTTATTGATGATGAAGAACTTCCCATGTGGTTCTTCTCCGATCCCAGGGATATAGCATTGGGTTTCTCAACAGATGGCTTTGGCCCCTTCAAGAAGCGCAACAAGACTGCTTGGCCGCTTCTCATGTTCAATTACAATATTCCTCCCAAAGAAAGGTTTCGGAAAGATCATCTTATCCGTCTCGGGACAATACCTGGTCCCAAGAAACCTGCCGACTCAGATTCTTTCTTATGGCCAGTGGTCCAGGAGCTATTACAACTAGAGATTGGTGTGTCGGCATTTGACCCAATTGCGCAGGTAATTTTTTTAGTTTCATTTTCATTTTATCATTTTCACCTGAATTATACAGGTTGTTTTTGAGTTACATGCCTATTTGATTGTCGTTTTTGGTGATATTCCTGCCATCTCAATGATCATGCGCATGAAGGGCCACAATGCCATTTCGCCATGTCGTATGTGCAACATTCAAGGTGTTCGCATTCCTTCTTCACGGATTACCACTCATTACACTCCTCTCAATCGTGATAACTTCCCTGGTGAAAACCCTGGATATCAAGCCCATTCCCTTCCTCTCCGAAATCATGACACTTTTCTTAAACAAGCAGTTGAAGTTCAAACTGCTTTGACCACCACAGCTTCGGAGCGACTCGCCACCAAGTATGGGATCAAGGGACTACCTCTTCTCTCTGCTCTAACCTCCCTCTCTTTTCCCCTTTCCTTTCCCTACGATTTCATGCATCTTATTTGGTCTAACCTCATTGTCAATTTGATTCACCTGTGGACCTCGAAGTTCAAGAATATTGACCACAATAATGAAGATTATGTACTGATGCCTACGGTATGGCAGGCAATTGGCGAGGCATCATTCAACGCTGGTAAAACAATTCCTGCGGCATTCGGCTCTAGGGTTCCCAATATAGCATTGGAAAAGGCACACATGATAGCGGAAACTTACTCAATTTGGACCCTCTATATTGCCCCCGTACTGCTTAAAGGCCGATTTCGACACCAACGATATTACAAACATTTTATTCGATTAGTTGAACTGCTTATGGTTTGCTTCGAATTCGAAATAAGTCAGGTGGATGTTGATAATCTTGAGACTGGGTTCCAATCCTGGGTTATTGATTATGAGCGGTACATATTTTTATTTTTATTATATCATTACATGATCTAATAAGCTACTAGACTATACTATCAACATGATCCAGAGCGTGTTGCATGCTGTCCACTGACCATTCATGCATTGTTACATATCGCCCCTACTATCAGGGCAATGGGTCCAGTCTGGGCTTATTGGGCCTTCCCAATGGAACGGTTTTGTGGAGATATTGGCCGTAACATTAAGAGCAGACGGTTTCCCTATGCGACTATCAACAAGTATATTAACTCCCAAGCACAGCTCACCCAGGTCACCCTTCTTTATGGGCTCCATGATCAACTTTCTCTCCGCCCTCCTCGATCTGATGATAAAGATCTTCTGTTACCTTTATGTGAGCCTTTCCTAATCATATAATATATTGACAACTAATTTAGTAATCTAGATCCATCATATGTTCTTAACTCACCTATCGCCAAACGATCACAACTTGTGAAAACCCTTTCAAAACCACTCTGGACGACTCTCACTGCCACCTTAGCCACACGCTTTGAAATATCTGTTTCTGTCATCCGAAAACTTATTCCATCACAAACTCCCTTTGATCAGTATGGTCGAGCACGTCAACTTGATGGTGATATAATACATGCCCGGGAACTTATTCCACTTCAGACTGATAGTCGAGATATGTCATTTGTGAAGGTAAGTATTCAATGATAACTGATTAATTATATTATATTGATCTAATTATATTATATTAATCAATCCAGTATCAGCTTGCTGTTGACAAATTTGCTCATCGACCACGCCAAGCACCTCAATTTGAACTTCAAGATTTCTTTGGCCAAGTGCTTCGCTTTATTGTTGTTAACATCCCACTGTCTATTGATCATGGGATTGAGGCGCAATCTCTTATCTATGCAGTCATTGACGAAGTTAAAGTTATAGATCAGGCATATGGAGGAACCAAGCTCTATGGTCGCTTCTATCAGGCTACAGGACCTATTGCGTTTGTTGATCTTGATCAAGTTCAATGTGTAATTGGGCGAATTTTTGATCGAGGCAAGTGGGCTATAGTTGATAGAAGTACTTCAGTAGCTGAGATATACCATACAATATGAATCATCCATCCTTCATCAGAAATTTATACTATAAACAGATTAAAAACATGTTTTGAAATTCATCAGTCCTCCATCAGAAATTCACACCCCTGTAAATGTATGAAAAATATACCTTCAAATTCATCCATCCTCCATCAGAAATTCACACCCCTGCAAATGTATGAAAAATATACCTTCAAATTCATCCATTCTTCATCCGAAATTCACAACCTGTAAACTGATGAAAAATAGACCTTCAAATTCATCCATTCTTCATCAGAAATTCACACCCTGTAAACTGATAAAAAACATACCTTCAAATTCATCCATTCTCGGTCAGAAATTCACACCCCTGCAAACGTATGAAAAATATACCTTTAAATTCATCTATTTTTGGTCAGAAATTCACACCCCACAAACATATGAAAAACACACCTTCAAATTCATCCATTCTTGGTCAGAAATTCACACCCCTGCAAACATATGAAAAATATACCTTCAAATTCATCTATTTTTGGTCAGAAATTCACACCCCACAAACATATGAAAAACACACCTTCAAATTCATCCATTCTTGGTCAGAAATTCACACCCCGCAAACATATGAAAAACACACCTTCAAATTCATCCATTCTTGGTCAGAAATTCACACCCCACAAACATATGAAAAACACACCTTCAAATTCATCCATTCTTGGTCAGAAATTCACACGCCTGTAAATGTATGAAAAAAATACCTTCAAATTCATTCTGTAATGTGATGAAATTTCCATCTTTTGCCTTGTGAAAAACACACACTGAATATCATCCTTTTTTATGCTTAAAAAAAGGTAGTAGAAATTTCATCCCAAATTCATCCATCCCGAATTCATACCTTTATGGTGAGAAATTTCACTTTCATGAGTTAAATGGATGAAAAACAGGCCCCGCCGGTTCCACAGTGAGATGTTTTAAATCTAGAGAACCGTACCACCAGGCTGCCCCTGAGGACTGCCTGGTCCCGGGAGCGGCTCATCCACGAACGAGCAATTGCTCTCGGAAATGTTGTCAATAAATCTATCCTCTCCAATTACAG
>WNFT01014124.1_pt1 | contig 11824 bp, 9 predicted proteins | sample 5400191 | NCBI WGS metagenome assembly WNFT01 (sample SAMN13153359, study PRJNA577476) | soil metagenome | isolation source: 80 cm saprolite under Madrone tree | place: USA:California | collected 2016-06-14
TGTCGGTGAGCCTGAGTACGCGGTTTCCGGTGAGTGAGTCCCAAGGGCGGGGGGCAAGCGCTATAGGCGCGAACTTAAGCCATACCCCGTACCCCCCAAGGGCGGAGGCAAGCTCCGCCCATACGCATGAAGTTAAGGAATGGAGAAGCCACGTGGTCCGTAGGGGCGAGCGGGGAGTGGATGGGTGGAGTGGGCCTTTATGGTCGCCCGCCGTGCCTGCTCGTCGACGTGGCTGAGGCGGGCGACCATAAAGGCCCTCCCCGCACCGCCCCACCGCCCTCGCCCCTACGGATGCTGATGGGCTTTTCCTTCACTGAATGCCTATAGGCGGAGCTTGCCTCCGCCCTGGCGATCAGCCCCCGATTTGTGGTGGACCCCATGTACCTGTGCAAGGTACATCTGCTCTCTTATTTTTGCTATTCTTATCGCTCTTCGTATCATGCAAACAAAGAGGAGTACATGACTAGTATTTCATCCTCCAGGCGATGGATGCTCATCCTACGTATCCTCATTCCCATCCTCACCCTACAATTTGCTTTCGGCATGGTCTATGTATGGGGAGCAGTGGCACCGTACGTGCGTCTGCATGACCACTGGGCACCGCTGGCGATTAGCGCCGTTTTCTCGGCTGGACCGTTAGGGTACGGCACGGGGATCATGATTGGTGGTCGCCTGGCCGACTTCTATCCACCCCGTCGACTTTGCTGGACGGGTATCGGGCTGATGGCCTTCGGCTTTACGATTGCTTTCCTCATCCCCAATGGCTTTACTCTTGCCCTTTGCTATTCGGCCATTGCTCTCGGGTTAGGTGGGTCCATCGCTCTCGCCGGTGCATTGTCAGCGGGCGTCTACGCTTTCCCGAGACATGTAGGCATGGTGGGCGGCGCACTAACGGGCTGCTACGCATTGGCCGCCGTCATTCAGGTCCCGCTCGTCAGTTACCTCACGACCACGATTGGCTGGATGAATGCCCTGCGCCTCCTCGGCATCAGTATGCTGCTACTGGTTGCAGGCGTGACGCTGCTCATACCACCGATTCCCCGACCGCAGCGTACCCTGCAGGTAGCAGGAGAAATCACGCTAGGCAAGCTCCTTGTGCGACCCTCCGTCTGGACCGGCTTTCTCCTCGAAGCGATAGCGACCCCGCTCGGTTCCTATGCCTTCGTCGCCATAGCTACCTATGTGCATGGTCTGTCACTCGCGCTCTGGATTGCCAGCGTCGCAGTCATTACAGTTGCTGCCGGTAACGCTGCTGGGCGCATTGTCGCCGGGACAGCATCCGACCGCTTCGGGGTCAACCGCATCTTCCTCGTCATCCTGGCCATCGACCTGCTTGCGGCAGTACTACTCTACGCCCCTGGAAACGGTGCGACTATTCTGTTCGCAGCACTTGCGGCAGGGATCAGCTTCGGTGGACCCGCAGGGCTCCTGTCACAACTCGCTACTGCCAGTGCGCCCGATGCACCCCTCTCTGCCTTTGGTTTGTTGTTTGTTGGTTATGCCTTCGGTGCGTTCTACGGTCCCCTCCTCGGTGCGGCAGTAGGTGGGAATGCGCAGGCGTGGTTGGTGTTGGGGAGCCTGGCTATTATTGGTCTCCTTGTGCTGGGGGTTCGTACGATGATAGGGAAAAGATTCGTGGCAAAGGAGTGAATACGCCGCTTTAGACAGAACCCTGGATATCGTATATACTTGTCGAAAGTGGAACGGCCTCTCAAAGGGAGTTGACAGAGGCTTTCATGAGCTTCTCATTAAATGGTTACAAACCAGTTACAAACATTTTACATATTTCTGCCACTTTCCTGAGAACTATATCCTATGCTAAACACATGCTAAGAAGCAGTACGAAGCAAACTTTCAAGAAAACTGGAGATATTATGGAAAGCAATGCGTATGATGTTCCACTGAGCTGGCTGCCGCGAGAGTACCAGGTTGACACGCCCGACGATCTACCTCTCCCTCCAACACAGGTATATTTTGGACCTACCCCAAAGGCTCGAGCAAAATCGCCAGAACCAGCGCATCCCTCCTCGAAAGGTAGGCCCATGCTAAAGGCGCAGGCGCTAGCATTGCTGCGCTCACTGAAAAAATCTATTGTTGTCGCCAGTATCGTAGGATTCGGTGCTCTGAGTGGTTTAGCGGTGAGCCATGCAGTAGGAAACTCAGGAAACTCGGCGAATCAGTCGTCACCCACACCAGCAGTGAATACCCCATCGCCAATCACGCCATCTAACTCGGGTGGCTTCTTTAACCAGCAAGGAGGGGGGTATGGTTTCGGATCCGGCAGCACCTGGCAGCCTCCCGCCAGCAGCACTGGTGTCTCCTGAACTCGTCATGCCTGCAGGCATGGTGCACGAGCAATTTCATGCTATGGGCACGACCGTTACTCTCTTGCTTCCTGAAGAGCAGGCGGGGACGGGAAGTAGACTGGTGCGCGCACTCTTCACAGAGTGGGAGCAGACCTTGAGCCGCTTCCTGCCAGAGAGCGAGTTGTCACAGATCAACGCACATCCTGGCGAACCTGTCACAGTCAGCCAGTTGCTCTACACGGTGTTAACCATGGCCCTCACAGCGGCGCAGGCGACTCACGGGATATACGATCCGACCCTATTGGACCAGTTAGCCCAACTGGGCTACGACCGTTCTTTTGACGAACTGCCCTCCGCTCTTCCTGAGGCGGCCTATCATGGGCGGCCAGGCGGCGGCTGGCACCAGATCCAGGTGAACCCCGGGCTACATTTCGTAATGCTCCCGGCAGGAGTGAAACTGGACTTCGGCGGGATTGCCAAAGGAATGGCTGTGGACGCCGCGCTGCAGAAGTTGCAGCAAGCGGGTATTGACGTTGCACTGGTTAACGCAGGCGGTGACCTGGCAGTGCTTGGTTTACCACCGCAAGCTGATCACTGGTCGGTTGCTGCACCGTTGAAGGATACCTCCTGGACCATACCGCTGCATCACGGTGCCATAGCTACCTCCGGTATAGCGCGTCGTCACTGGTCGCAGGGACACGACTTGCGCCATCACCTCCTTGACCCGCGCACCGGCATGCCTGCTTCCAGCGACCTGTGGTCCGTGACTGTCGTGGCAGCTCGTTGTGAACAGGCCGAGGTCGCCGCCAAGGTCGCGTTTATCCTGGGGCCGGAAAAAGGAAAGGCGTTCCTCCAAGAGCACCAACTGGCCGGACTATTCGTGGATATGGATGATAGGTGGGAAACGGTAGGCCCATGGCCTATTCATCTTGTAAGAAAACAACTATGAAGAGGAAACAACTATGAGTATATGGCAAGCTGTCACCTGGGATGTAGCACGAGCAGGCGGATTTACCGCCTACGTGTTACTCACGCTGGCGGTTGCAATAGGTCTGGCGCTTACGGCGCAGTTACAATCGCCCAGCCGCTGGCCCCGCATTCTCAATAACGAACTGCATAACTTTCTTACACTGCTCGCCCTGGTTTTCACAGGCGTGCATGTGCTGGCAGTCCTGGTTGACCCTTTTACTCATTTTGGTTGGAACGAAGTATTCATCCCATTTGTCAGCCACTATCGATCGATGTGGATGGCATTAGGCATCATTGCGTTATATCTGGGCATCGCTATCGGCATCAGCACCTGGGTGCGCCCCTTAATTGGCTATACATGGTGGCGTCGGTTACACATTCTGACGCTGGGTATCTATGCGCTTGTCACGGTCCACGGAATCGCCACCGGGAGTGATACGCAAACATGGTGGGGACTGGGCATCTACGCGGCAAGTGTTGCCCTTGTGGGAGGCTTGCTCTGCAGGCGACTGCTTGTTCCGGTAAACGAGCGTGGTCGCCCACATCCTGTCATCGCGACACTGATGGGATTGGCCGTACTGGTTGGCATGATCTGCACAGCCGCCGGTCCGCTACGCCCAGGCTGGAACGCCTTCGCCAACGGCATTAGTTCCGGGACCAACTTGTCTGAGGTCATAGCGTCATCCACCTCACCGAGCAGCACTTCCAGCGATCCCTTTGCTGCTCCTTTCACTGCCGCTTTGCAGGGAACCATGGCACAAAGCGGCCCTGATGCCAATGGCGCAGAGATACTGCGCGTGAATACTACTTTGAGCAATGGTGCACAGGGCGTCCTGACCATCGTGCTGCAGGCCAGGCAAGATAACTTCGATGATGGAGAACGTGGGCTGTCTATCACCTCGTCACAGGTGACGCTTGGCAAGGATGCTACGGCCTCGCTCTACCAGGGGCATCTGACAGCTCTGCGCGGAGATGATTATCGTTGGCGCATGATAGGGCTGCTGGCGAAAGATGGGACGACCGCAGTCCAGGTAGGTATACGAATTGAAATGCAGGTAGATGCCTCCAGGCAGGTTACGGGGGAGATTCAGGGAGCACCTGTGCAGGGCTCGCCGTCCTTCCCGGGAGCTCAGCAGGCGTAGCTGTTGCTGGCTGGCTGCCCTTAACACCAATCCATTTCTTCAAAGAAGAGACCGTCTCGCTTTGTCATCCCTTCGCTTCGCTCAGGGCAGGCTCTGAGCGCAGCGAAGGATCTCTGTCCGGCGGGAGATCCTTCGCTGCGCTCAGGATGACAATCCTGCATCGGCTTCGTTTGACTCGCAAAACGTCTTCTTTGAAATGTATTGGCCCTTAACACTCTACCTCTATTGTCTCCCCTCCACGCTCGGCGGATCGTTTCGCTGCCTCCATCACCACAATATTGCGCCGAGACTCTTCCGGTGGCACAGCTAGAGGCTCGCCGCAATGTAAATGGTTAGCCAGATTTCGATGGAAAGCGTAGGGCGGTGGCTGGGGTAGCATCAAGTGTTGTTCGTGAATGGCACCGTCCAGCTCGCGTGTAAAGACCGACAGCTCTGGTAAGGCTTCGGAGGGAGCCAGCCGCTCCTCGATCAGGTCACCCGACCAGCGGCGTGTCTTCACAGACTCGTGCCGCCAATGCCCTACAATCGCACCGCGTTCACCCAGAATATACCATTTCGGTTTGAGCGCTGCCGCGATATCCGAATGCATAAACTCGGCCTCCTGCCCGCGAGCAAAACGCAAATAGACACTGGAGTGGTCGGCATTGGTGACATCATGCCAGACGCGCTTATGCTCCACGCCTCGCACACTGACGACAGGATCGGGGATCAAATTGAGCATCCAGTCCAGATAGTGCGACCCCCAGTCATAGAAGACACCGCCCGAGATTGGTTCGTGCGAGTGCCAGTAATCACAGGGATGGGCATAGCCACCAATAAACGTCTCCATGTGGAAGACAGGCCCGATCGTCTCGCGCTTGAGGACCTGCTGGATAGCCAGGTAATCGGGGTCCCAGCGCCGAGACTGATAGACCGTCAGTGCCCGTCGCTGTTCCTGTGCGAGCTGGATCATCTCATCGGCCTCAGCAGTCGTCAGGCAAAATGGCTTCTCCGTCACAACGTGTTTCCCTGCCCGCAACATCTGCATGCAGATGGTCGCATGGGTATTGGGTGGAGTGGAAACGATGACCAGGTCGATCGTGGGATCTTCTACAATCTGTGTCAGATCGGTACAAGTGCTCACCCCGGGAAAGGCCTGACGTGCCACAGCTAAACGCTTTTCATTGCGGTCACAGACGAGGGCATACTCTAATCCTGCTACGTTACTAATGGCTGTGCCATGTTCAAAACCAATCACGCCATAGCCAATCATCGCCACACGAGCAGTACGTTCCTGCATATCCACCCCCGAGACATAGCGCGTGCCACGTGCTACCATCTGCTGAAAGACAGGATGTGCATGGGTCTCCCGCATACTGCCTAGCGTGGTGCAGAAGACATGGCCCTGACCGTGCGTGCGCGCATACGCCAGGGTATACGAGACATAACGCCAGGCAGTGTGCCACAATATGTCAGCATCAGCAGGAACGACATCCAGCAGATAGACGGCCTCAAGGACTGCAAAGGATGGATCAACGCGTCGTGTCATGTAATGGTCGTCAGTCGCGACACGTGCAATGATTTCACTGCGCTGCGAGCAGATGCCATGGATATTTCCCAGCACCTCACCTAGCAGTTCGTACTCTTGGTACACCTCTGCCGCATCGCCAATGCACACCAGCCCGCCTCCTTGCTCGACGAAAGTGCACAGGGCCTCCTCTTGCTCGCGGCTGAGCGGTCCTGCACTGCCATCCAGCACGACAACATTCTGCATCGTCAGGTGGGGAAACAAGTGTGGAGCAGTGACAACGGAGATACCTTCAACGGGGACGTTTTGAAGATGAAACATGAATAATACAGCTCCTAAGCTACCAGGGCCCACAGACGCAGTCCGGGGGACAGTGTGCCCCGGACTGCGTCCACAAGGGCCATCCCCACTCTACCCCGCCGCCCTTGCCCCTACTATGATACTGTTGGCGAATGCGATGGTGTCGGCCCCACCCCACCCCTGGGCGCGAAGGAATTGAAACGCGCTCCGCAAGCTCCGCTGAGCGCCTCTACGCCCTGGCCATCGTTTCGCTCGGCCTTTTCCGGCAATTCGCCAACAGTATCTACTATACTACAACTCATGATAGTGAGCATGCTCGTGTGAGTGGTCAGGCCAATGATGATGCATGTGACTATGCATTCTGTCTGCAGCCGGAAGGTCATGCAGCGCGTGTGTGTGTGTTCCTTCCAGGTGACAGCCATGGTCATGACCACGCCACCTGTGCCGTGGATCATAGTTGGCAACCAGCAGACTCTGGCCATGATGCCAGCGGTCGCGGAAAATGTCATAGTTCTTTTTGCTCTTCGTTGCTCGCTCATCCTCGCTCAGACTATACCACTCACGGTGTGGATGTCTTTCGAGCCGTTCAGCCACGAGCGGTAATGCAAGCACACGATAGCCGGAAGTCTTGAAGAAGAAGCTGTAAAAGATATCCATCAGGCGATAAAAGCGGAAGCGTTCATCAATCCAGCCGACTTCTTGCAGCAACGCACGGCGAAAGGCCATCAAGTAGCCTTCAACAGCATCCACATCAGGTCCCTGGTCCTCATAGAATTCTTTCAGATCTTCCGTCACCAGTCCGTATGGCCCCACAACGCCAACGTCGGGATCGGCCAGGGCGGTCGTCAACGGCTCCCAGATGTCGCCTTTGACCTCAATCGAGGTATCCATCAGGATCACATGCTGGCCCCGACTGGCACGCATAGTCGCATTGCGCCCGGCGGCGAACCCTATGTTGTGATCAGCAAAGAGCACCTGCAAGCCAATGCGCTGTCCTTGTCCTCCACGCAGATCACAGGTCCGGCGCCTGCGTAGAATCGGGTGCATCGCTGGAACTGGAAAGCACCACAAATTCTTCCTCTAACCGGCGCGGCAGTACCAGCGAACCCTGCTGTGTATCCCGCAGGTTATACCCAACCGAACGCAGTTCCGCGCGCACATGGTCAGCCTGCCGGTAGTCCTCGCGGCGACGCAACCCATCGCGCTCACGCACCTGCGCCGCCACCCCGGTCGGCACCGCTGCCAGGTATACCTCTGGGTCACGCTTCTTCTGCGGCTGGTCGCTCAGCAAGTAACCCTTCAGATCGAAGCCAAGAATGCGGTCACATTCGAGCAGTAGGCGCAATGTGGTGGTGGGATCATCTTCGTACGCATGCAACATAGTCCATACGACCGCCATGGCACGGGGCATATTCAAATCATCTTCGACTTCTGCCAGAAACGCATCTAGCCAGTGGTTCGGCCCCACCGGCTCATCCGAGAATACTCGCTCCCTATCGGCATGCAAGAGCAACTGATACGCTCGCTCCCGCAAGCGCTCTAGCGAAACCTGCGCCGCTTGCAGAGCACGAAAGGTAAAATTCACGCGGCTGCGGTAGAGGGCCGTGGTGTAGAAGTAGCGCAGCGCCATAGGGTCAAAGCCGCGTGCTTCGATCTCGGAACAGGTATAGGCATTGCCGGTGGATTTCGCCATCTTCTGTCCATCGGCCAGCAGGTGCTGTGCATGTACCCAATACTTCACAAACGAGTGGCCTGTAAATCCTTCGCTTTGCGCAATTTCACCCTCGTGATGGGGGAAAATATTATCCACACCGCCCGTATGGATGTCAAAATACTCCCCTAGATACTTCATCGACATCGCACTACACTCAATGTGCCAGCCAGGGAAGCCACGTCCCCAGGGGCTATCCCAGGCCATCTCGCGCCCAGGCTCTGCCACCTTCCACAAGGGGAAATCCTCGGGATTGCGCCGGTCAGCATCTACGCCTTCGTGTAGACCTGCCAGCATATTCTCAAGCTGGTTGCCCGAGAGCCTGCCATACGTAGGGAAGCGTTTGATATCGTAGTACACATTGCCGTTGCCTTCATAGGCAATGCCCTTGGCCTGCAATCCTTCAATAATAGCGATCATCTCTGAAATGTGCTGTGTCGCGCGCGGGAACACATGCGCTGGCAGAATGTGAAGTTTGGCTTCATCCTGGTGGAATGCTTCAGTATAGAACTGAGCGATTTGCGCCGAGGTCTTTCCTTCTTTGCGCGCCTGGGCTATCACCTTATCCTCGCCACGGTCGAGCATCTCTTGCCGCATGTGCCCAACATCGGTAATGTTTTTGACATGTATCACTTCAAAGCCACGATATTCAAGCGCACGACGCAGCCAATCAGCCATAGTGAACGTGCGCAAGTTCCCGATGTGAATGTAGCGGTAAACCGTGGGGCCGCACGAATACATCCTGATCTTTCCGGCCTCGATGGGAACAATCTCTTCAACACGCCGCGTCAGGGTATTGTAAATCTTCATCTCGGTTTTCTGGACCTCAACCTGGACTAGGAACAAGCATCCCATATGATATGGTACGTATCTACTTGAATTAGGATTACTACCAAACATCCTCACAAGTTTAATGGTAAGGAGAATATCGGTGCTTGTCAAGGAAAGAGGTTGCCCGTTATACACATTTTGAACGCTTGTCCAGAAACCAGAGGTGGAGATGCTACTGCGTCATCTCCCGCACAATACGCTGTACGCGAGCGCCATCGGCGCGCCCCTTCGTCTCCTTAGCAGCTAGAGGCATGACGCGCCTGAACTCAGTACCGTGCTCAGCAACCAATCGAGCCACGATAGCACGCACCTCGTCATCGCTCAGTTGCGAGCCTTGCAAGTAAGTCTGCAAAATTGCTGCTTCGTGCTGTTCTTTCTCGACCAGGTCATTGCGTCCACCCTGCTGATAGAGCGGTATTGCCTGATTGCGTTTCTTCACTTCCTGCTCCAACACGCGCACACAATCGGCTTCTGTTAAGGGCTGCCCATACTCCGGGTTTTTGCGGTCGGTGCGTGCCACTTCTAGATTATGGATAGCGCCCAGGGCCATACGCAGGGTGTCGAGTTTGACCTGGTCGCGTGCGCGCTGTGCATCCTGTATGTCTTTACGCAATTGCTGTTCGATGGGAAATTCTTGTCGTGTCCCGGCCATAGCACATGAACTCCTTGATACTAACAATAGCTACAGTGGCACCAGTATACTACCTGGAGATCCTCCCGTGCAAGTGTTTTAAGGTTTGGCTCTTTCTGATCTGTCGGAGGAAGAGCTGTTCCCCTATGGCCGTAGCATCCCGATCTTGTCCACTTCGGTAAACCAGAGGGAATGGTCGGGGCCCATCACCAGCGCAAGCGGCAAACTCCCCGCAGTCGGAATACGATAGTAGATGAAACGGTGTGCAGCTATATCCAGGCGTGCAAGCACGTTTTCTGCCGGCACCGTCACCCATACTTCACCGGTCGGTGTCACGACCAGGCCGTAGAGCCCGCCCGTCCCAGAACCCGTGAATGGGGCGTAGTAGGAGGTGAAGGTGCCGGTGCGCGGATCGAGGCGGAGCAGCAGGCCGTTGTTGAACGAGGTTGCCCAGATCGTCCCTTGCGCGTCACTGGCGATCTCCATGAGCGGCATACTGGGTCCCGACGGCGTGAAAAAACGGATGCTGCCCGTGGCCGGATCGAGGCGACCAATGTGGTCGTTGCTGGACTCGGTGAACCAGACCATGCCCTGTGGATCGATGGTCACGCCATAGGGATAGAGTGTCTGCACACTTCTTGTGGCTGAGAGGGGGTAGTGTTGCATGAGACCGGTGTGTGGATCGAGCCGGCCCAGGCTATCGCCATTGAATTCGGCGAACCAGACATTGCCCTGGGCATCCAGTGCCAGGTCGTTTGGGGCGCTTGGAAGCGAGAGCGTCTTGCCAGGGTTGCCGAGATCTGGGATTGTGAGCCTGGGCAACGGATAGAGCTGAAAGCGTCCCGTCGTGGGGAAGTAGTGGCCGATGTAGTTGGCGTATTGCTCAGCAAACCAGATCGTATCGTCAGGCGCGACCTGCATCCCCATCATGCCGTAACGCCCATGTGGCGGGGTCATCTGGTGGAAGGTCTGTGTCCGCGGGTCAAAGACGGCCAGGTAGTTCTGACCCATTTCTCCGAACCAGAGACGCCCTTCGTGGTCACTCGCCAGCCGCATGACCTCGCTGTCTGACTGCGGAAGGGGGTACTCACGAAACTGGGGTGTTGCCGTGATGGCCGAGGTGATGGTCGGCTGGGTCTTCGTGGCTGTGGCCGGAGACGTGCGTGGCTGTGTGATGTTCGCCTGTCCAGAAAGAGAAGGTCGCGTCCCCCCATGCGAGAGTGCGAAGATGGTGACCACGCCCAGCAGCAGCGTGCCCAGCAGGAACCAGGCATCACGACGCCGACGGGTCGACCAGCGGCTGGTCCGCCGCTGTGTATGGAAAGCTGCGATGGTTCTCGGCTGAGGAATCTCAGCGTCGTTGTCCTGCTCTCCAAGTGGAGGGGAATGCTGTATGTTGCTCATCATGCTGTCCCTGATGGTATGATCCGGGAATCCTCTTGCTCTCCTCAAGCTGCTCTACACATATATACGTTGGAAGTTACTATTACCGAGTGGAGGATATCTCTCCTATGCTCCGCCACAACAATCTTCCTCATTGATCACTGCCGCTACTTGTGCTGCAGAAAAGTGCCGTGTAGCGATAAGGTGCTTCGCTAACCCCGAATGGACATACCACGCCCAGCATTGGCAGCAGCACCACCCGTTATCATTCGTCATGGTTGCTGCCTGGTTATACGTCGCTTGCTGGGCAGGAGTTAAGTGCATGCTCTGGTCATACTGCAACAGCGTAATAGCAAGCGATGCAGGGACGTTATAGGGATCTGTGGGGATCTGGGGAATATGCGCATAGGCTTTTAGCGCTTTGATTTGCTGTACATAATGGGTCATATCCATTGGGGAACAGCAGGACCCTTGGAGGTAGCTACCTCGTGGCAGATGTACCATGTCAGCATAAATTGCCGGTCTATTGCCTAGGTTCGAGCAATAGTCAGTCCTTGCTTTGCTCAGCACGCTAAACCGCAGCTGCATATTAGAGCTTACTAATAACTCCTGCGGAGTCACCGCCACAGGAGTACTGCTAGGCGGACTTAAGAGCCGAGTCATCGCCATAGCAGTACTGCTAAGCGGATGTCCCATCAGCGTAACGGTCACAATCGCTATACAGAGGACACCAATACTCGTCAGGAGTACCAAGAACACCAGGATAACGTTCTTTCTTTGTTTTGGCATGTCGCGCCTCCTTCCTCTGCTCTGTGAGTGAGCCGGTAATGATTTGTCTCCCTTGCACCAGCGTTTGCATAGTCACTGGCCCAGGGTCTGCTCAACTTCATGGTTGCCATGTCAGGCTTAGCGAGAAAGCAGTTGTAAGTTGCTCTCGAGCGTTTGTTCGGTCAGCTCCCCGATCACTTTGTGGACGAACACGCCGTGACGATCAATAAAGACCGTTTCCGGGACACCCGTGACGCCATAGTTAATGGCAACGGA
>WNFT01004781.1_pt1 | contig 11820 bp, 8 predicted proteins | sample 5400191 | NCBI WGS metagenome assembly WNFT01 (sample SAMN13153359, study PRJNA577476) | soil metagenome | isolation source: 80 cm saprolite under Madrone tree | place: USA:California | collected 2016-06-14
CCCAACACCTCGCGTACAAGCGCTGGTGACGCCGGCGTAAGATCCGATTCCCGCGGGTCGAGCCCGGAGATGATCGCGCCGATCGTATCGCCGCCGCGCGTCCGGAACTCCACACGCGGGGCGCCTTCGACCTCGCTGACAGGTGCCTCTCCCCGGGCTAGGCGGTTCACCAGCGCGTCGACGAACGGGACGAATGCGGGTGCCGCTGGCAGCGCGGTCCAGGCCGTGTCGAGCCGGCTGCCGAGTAGCAGCACGCTGCCGTCCCGCACCAGCCACGGCTCTCCGTTCACTGTCGCGAGTACGGTGGTGTCGTTACCCGTTGCCCGTCCGGCGTCCCCGGTCACGACTTCGATCCGGTACCTCCGCGTCACCTGCAGCCCGGCAGTCGCTGGCACGGCGGCCCCCGCGATCGGGCCCGGCGTGCCCGCCGACCCGAAGCGCCACCGCCCACCCCGCACTGCGAGCGCGCGATTCGCCTGGCCGATCAGCGCCGGCTCCGCGGGCGGGACCACGACGCTCACCAGCGTTCCCGCCTCCGGTCGATCTCCGATCGCGACCTCGGTTCCTCGCCGGACGCGCTGCGCCTCCTCCAGCACGGCCAGCGCTGCGGCCACGAACGGACCTCCCCCCGTGCTCGAGAGCGCCGTGACTCGGGCCGGCGCGGCGACCCGCCACACCAGGAATCGTCGATCGTCGGCCCGCAGCTCGTCGGCGTCGAGCACCGCTTCGCCCACCCACCAGCCCGGTCCGAGCGGCGGCAGCGTGATCGATGCCGTCGATCCGGGTGCGACCAGGGCGCGGCCGACCTCCCGGCCGTGGATGCGCAGCGTCACCGGCGCGGCGCCTCCTGCTCCCGCGGCTGGAGTCCCGACGATGTCCACCGCCGCAGCGCCGTCGGTCACCCGCGCGGCACCCACACCGCGGTTCGCCGGCGCCCGGCTCGGGGGCGCGAGGGCGAGCACTCGCACGCCCCGCAGGACCCCTGCCCGGCCGGGGCCGAGCGCCGTGCGCTGCAGGTCACTCACCACGTGTACCTCGCGTGCCGGGAGCGGCTCGGCGTCGACCAGCCGGGTCGCTGCCCGGACGGCGGCGGTGAGGTCCAAGCGGCGAGCCGAGACGCCGGCGCTATCCACGGTCGCCAGCAGCACATCCGGCGTCCCCGCCCGCGCCACGCCATCGGCAAGCACGAGCCACAGGCGATCGGACGCCGTCGCGCGGGCCAGCGAGCCTCGCGCCATGGCTTTCAGGCGCTCGAGCGCGGGACGTCCGTCCACCACGAGCCCGGACGACACCGAGTTGTCGAGGATCACGGCGACCGCGGTGGGCTCGTGCAGCGACCCGCCGCTCGCCTGCGTGGGGAAGAGCGGCCGCGCCGCGGCCAGGACGATGAGCACGATCAACGCCGTCCGCAGAATCAAGAGCAGCAGGTGTCGCAGCTTCAAGCGCCGTGCGTTTTGCCGCTCCGCCTCGCTCAGATAACGGAGCGGCGGAAAATCGGCTTCGGGCGGCACCCGACGCTCGAGCAAGTGGAGTAAGGCGGGGATCGCCGCGGCGGCGAGCCCCACCAGCGCCAACGGATGCAGGAACGTCACGCGAGCAGCCGCAAAGCCATGCCGAACGGCATGTCGGTCAGGATGTGGTGGTACGCGATGCCGTGCCGCCGGCACGCCGTGCGCCATGCGTCGACCTCCCGACGCACCGTTGCCTGGTAGGCCCGCGCCAGCTCGCGCGGCCGAACCACCACGGTCGCCGCGGATTCCGGATCGCGGTACCGCACCTCGGGCGGACCGGACAGCTCCGCCTCCGCCGGATCCATCAGATGCAGCACGATCACTTGATGGCCACGGTGACGCAGGTAGCGCAGGGCGGTGAGCGCCAGGTCACGGTCGAACAGCAGGTCGGAGACGAGCACCACGAGCCCGCGGCGGGCGAGGAGCGACGTGAGGCGCACCAGGGCGGCCTGCGCCGCCGTGCCCCGGCCGTCCGGCGTGTCGACCAGACCTCGCACCAGTCGGGCCCACTGTCCCGCCTTCACTCGCGCCGGCACGACCTCGCGCACGACTTCGTCGAACGTGATCAGCCCCGTGGCATCGCGCTGTCGCAACAAGATCAGCGCGAGCGCCGCCGCCAGCCGGTCGGCGTAGGCCCGCTTGGTGAGCCGGGTGGGCGCGCCACGCCACGCCATCGACCGGCTCGCGTCGACCAGAATCATCGCGCGCAGATTCGTCTCCTGCTCGAACTGCTTCACGAACAAGCGGTCAGCCCGGGCGAGGATCTTCCAATCGAGGTAACGCAGCTCGTCGCCGGGTTGATACGCGCGGTGCTCCGTAAACTCGACGGAGAACCCGCGAAACGGCGAGCGGTGGATCCCGCTGAGAAAGCCCTCCACGACCCCCTGCGCCACGATCTCGATCCCGCCAAAGCGAGCCACCTCGGCGGGGTCTAGGAGATCGATGCGCTGAACGTCGGGCATGGCCTCGCGGAAGCTAATGAACAGCCGAATGTCCCGGGTAGAGGACAGCCCGGGGTTGGCGATACCCATCAATTGGCGGTCGAACGTCAAGCGTCATAGCCACTTACCGCCTTTGCCGCCGGGCGTCGGGTTGGCATGTAACCTGCCCCCGTACGGCAGCCACGGAGGCCCCATGTTGCACACCATCTGGTTGCTCAGCCTCATAACCGCGCAGTCCGGAAGCCCCTCGATCCGGCCCGCGTCCGTCGACTATCGCCCGCGCGTCGAAGCCTGGACCGACCGGGGCGACAGTCCCTACGCCGGCGGCCAGGGCGTTCGCGTGCATTTCCGCGCCGACCCGGACGCCTTCGTTACCATCTTGCGCGTCGACACCGATGGCCGGGTGCGCGTGCTGTTTCCGCGCGAACCGTGGGAGGACAACTTCGCCCGCGGCGGTCGCGATTACGAGGTGCAGGGTGGATACGGCCGCGATGCGTTCTACATCGATGACTATCCGGGTGTCGGCTACGTGTTCGCCGTCGCCTCGGCCGACCCGTTCGTCTACGACGGCATCCAGAGTAGGGAGCACTGGGACTATCGGCTGATCGCCGACGGGCGGGTCCGCGGCGATCCGTACGTCGCCCTCACTGAGCTGGCACAGCGCATCGTGCCGGACGGCTACAACGATTGGGATTACGACATCACGCCGTACTACGTCCAACAGCACTACGACTATCCCCGGTTCCTGTGCTACGACTGCCACACGTACGTGAGCTACTCGTCCTGGAGCCCCTACGATTACACCTGTGTGCGCTTCCGGATCGTGGTCTTCGACGATCCGTACTACTACCCGTATCGGTACTACGGCGGCACGAGGGTCGTCTTCACACGTCCTTACCGGCCGGAGCCCCGGTTCATCTTCAAGGACCGACAGGCATCGGATGCCTTCATTACGCGGGTGCGCGAGCGGCCCGTGAACGACGATCGCCGGCGCGACGTCGGCGTGCGCGGTCGTGATCTGGGCGGGACGGGCGTCATCCCGCCGCCCAACATTCAGCCACCCCGGCGTCGCTCAGGCTCCGAGGACCAGGGGAACGACGATCGCGGCCGAGATCGTCGGCACGACCAGCCCGATCGTCGGGACCGGCACGACCAGCCCGATCGTCGGGACCGGCCCGACCAGCCCGATCATCGGGACCGGCCTGACCAACGCGATCAGCGCGACCGGCCTGACCAACCCGATCACCGCGACGAGCCCGGGCGTCCCGAGCGGCGCGACCGGCCTGACCAGCCCAACCGGCCCGAGCAGCCCGTGCGGCCGCCGGCGCAGCCAGAGCGCCGAGCTGTCCCGGAAGAGCGGCGACGCGCTGACCCGCCGCCACCGCGCGCCGAGCCGCGACGCGAGGCTCCCCCACCGCGTGGTGAGCCGCGGGTCGAGCCGAAGCGTGAGCCCCCAAAGGAGAAGCCGCGCGCCGAACCCGAGCTCAAGCGGCGCAAGCCGTGACCGACACCGCAGCGCGAGCGCGCCCGACCGTAGTCCCCCGCGGTCGGGCGCGTTAGGTTTCGCTTCCCCCACCTCAAGGCCTTGAAAGCGATGCGATACCGCCTGGCGCTGCTGCTCGCGGTGCTCTCCGGACCGGCTGCCGCCCAACGGCAGCAACCGGCCGCCCGCGGCGCGACGTCCATCACGATGGCTGACGTGCAGCGTCGCATTGGGATCATCGCCGACGACTCGATGCTCGGCCGTGCCACGCCGAGCGCGCAACTCGACGCCGTGGCGGCCTATGTAGCGGGCGAGTTCCAGCGCTTCGGCCTCAAACCGGGCGGCGACAGCGGTACCTACTTCCAGCACTATCCCCTCGAGGTGCTGCGGTTCGACCCCGAGAGCTCGACCATCCGGATCGCCGGCCGCACGCCCGGGATCTGGCATGCCGGCGAGGACGTGCTGCTCGTGGAGGGACAGGCGCCGGCGGGGGCCGCGCCAGTCCCGGCCGTGGTGATCACCGGTTCTGCCGATGCCGGGGGGACGCTTGATTCCGCCGGTGTTACGGGAAAGATCGTTTTCCTGGCTTACGGGCCCGGGCTGAACGCCATCGTGCCGAAGGTACTCCCGCTCCGACCCCTCGCTCTCATGCTGGTGGCCGGGTTCCCTGACTCGATCTGGGCAAAACTCCCCGGTCACGAGGCGAGCGTGAGCGTGCGCAATCCCAGCGCCGAGAGCGGGCCCGCAGTCCCCGCCGTGTTCGCGGTGCGAACGAAGACCGCCGGGGCGCTGTTTGCGCAGGGGGGCGTGAGCCTCGACTCGCTCCGGGCATGGGGCGACCGCGCGCTGGCGGCTCGTCAATTGACCGGCGTCACGCTGCAACTGGATGTGCGCGAGCAGGCACTCGCGCATGCGTCGGCTCCCAACACGATCGGGATTCTCGAGGGCAGCGACGCGGCGCTGAAGAAGGAATACGTCCTGTTCACTGCGCACATGGATCACATCGGCACGCCGAGCGCCGGGGAGGGCTGCGTACCCCGCGGCGCCGACTCGATCTGCAACGGAGCGGACGACGACGGCTCGGGCACGGTGGCCGTGATCGAGCTGGCGGAGGCCTTCACCTCGGCCCGTGAGCGACCCAAGCGCTCTCTGGTATTCATGACCGTGAGCGGGGAGGAGCGGGGCCTCTGGGGAAGCGCGTACTTTGCCGACCACCCCACGGTGCCGCTCGCGGACGTGATCGCTGACTTGAACATCGACATGGTCGGCCGCAATTCAAAGGACACGGTCGCCGTGATCGGTCGCGAGCACTCCAATCTTGGCGTGACGCTGGACAGCGTCGCCGCGGCACACCGCGAGCTGAACATCAAACCGGTCGGCGATCTCTGGCCGCAGGAAGGGCTCTTCTTCCGCTCGGACCACTACAACTTCGCGAAGAAGGGCGTGCCCATCCTCTTCTTCACGACCGGGTTACATCCAGATTACCACCAGGTGAGCGATTCCCCGGACAAGATCGACGCCGAGAAGGAAGCGCGCTTCGCACGACTCCTGTTCCATCTGGGGCTGGCCGTCGCGAACACGTCCCAGCGACCGCGCTGGAACCCGGACAGCTATAAGCGAATCGTGGGCGGCGGAAACTGACGGCTAGCTGACCGCGGCGAGCAGCTCGGTGTTGGTCTTGGCGCGCCGCAGCAGCCCCAGGAGGGCGTCGATCGCCTTCTCGGGCGGGAGCCCGACCAGGCCCCGCCGGAGCTGCTGTTTGGCGGCCACCGTCGGAGGGTCGGCGAGCAGCTCCTCGCGTCGTGTGCCGCTCGCGGCGACATCCACCGCCGGGTAGAGGCGGCGGTCCGCCAGCGCGCGCGACAGCCGCAGCTCCGAGTTGCCGGTTCCCTTGAACTCTTCGAAAATCACGTCGTCCATCCGGCTTTCCGTCTCGATGAGTGCGGTGGCGATTACCGTGAGGGAACCCCCGTCGGGCACCGCGCGCGCGGCTCCGAATAGCCCCTTGGGCTTGGCCAGCGCGTTCGCGTCCAGACCACCCGACATGGTGCGCCCGCTTCCCCGCCCCGTCGTGTTGTGGGAGCGGGCGAGACGCGTGAGCGAATCGAGCACGATCACGACGTCCTTGCCGAGCTCCACCTGGCGGCGCGCGTGCTCGAACACCATGTCGGCCACCGCGACATGCCGCTCGTGTGACAGGTCGAAGCTCGACGCGATCACCTCGCCCCGACCCCAGTCTATCATTTCGCTCACCTCTTCCGGCCGCTCGTCCACGAGCAGGATGAGGAGGATCGCCGAGGGATGGTTGAGCGCGACTCCTTCCGCCACGGCCTGCAACATCACCGTTTTTCCCGCCTTGGGCGGCGACACGATCAGCGCGCGCTGGCCGAAGCCCAGCGGGCAGATCAAATCCACGACGCGCTGGATCTCGGCCGTGCGCGGGCTCGAAGCTTGGGGGGTCTCGAGTCGCAGAGGACGCGATGGGTGCACGGCACCGAGCTTGGCGAAGTCGGGCCGCTCGCCCAGGTCGCCGGGCGGCAGGCCGTTGACGCTCGCCACGCGCCCGTTCTCCACGGTGACGAGATCGCCGCGCCGCAGTCCGGGGAGGCGCACACCGGGATCGCCCTTGGCGGGCAAGTAGCTGTTGGCGGCGAGCCGTACGGCGCCGCCGTTGGGGGTAGGGTCGAACCAGCCGGTGATGGGAGCCAGGAGAGTTCCTCTCGGAGTATACCGCATTCGCCGTCATCCGTCATCCGCAAGCGACGGGCCACGACGGATGACGGGCGACGGATGACTATATTTTAGCCCCACATGCGCCAAGATCACATCCGCAACTTCTGTATCGTGGCCCACATCGACCACGGGAAGTCGACCTTGGCCGACCGCCTCATCGAGCTCACGGGCACGCTGGACAAGCGCTTGATGCGAGAGCAGGTCCTCGACACGATGGACCTGGAGCGCGAGCGGGGCATCACGATCAAGCTCAACGCCGTGCGCATGAACTACCATGCCCGCGACGGGGGAGTGTACGAGCTCAACCTGATCGACACGCCGGGGCACGTGGACTTCACGTACGAAGTGTCGCGCTCGCTACAGGCGTGCGAGGGGGCGATCCTGGTGGTGGACGCGTCGCAGGGAATCCAGGCGCAGACGCTTTCCAACCTGTTCCTCGCGATGGACGCCGGGCTGGAGATCATCCCCGTGCTCAACAAGATCGACCTCCCCGGAGCCGAGCCGGACCGACGGGCGCAGGAGCTGCATGAGCTGATCGGGGCGAAGCCCGAGGAGATCCTCCGCCTCTCCGCCAAGGAGGGCACCAGGGTGCCCGAGCTGCTCGAGGCCGTGGTGCAGCGCATCCCTCCGCCCCGTGGCGTGGCGGACGCGCCGCTCCGCGCCCTCATCTTCGACTCCTACTACGATCGTTACCGCGGCGCGATCCCCAGCATCCGCGTCGTGGACGGCACCATCCGGCCGGGCATGAAGATCGCCTTCGGCGCGCACAAGGAGGACGTCTACGAGGTGGACGAGGTCGGGTACCTGCAGCTGGGGCACAAGCCGACCGAGCAGCTCGAAGCCGGCGAAGTGGGCTACTTCGTCGCCAACGTGCGCGGCGTGCGCGACACCCGCCCAGGCGATACCGTGCTCGACGCGGACCATCGCGCCGTACCGCTCCTGCCCGGGTACCGCGACATCATGTCGATGGTGTTCGCCGGCCTGTACCCGACGAACGCCGAGCAGTTCGAAGAGCTGCGCGACGCGCTCGGCAAGCTCCAGCTGAACGACGGGTCGCTGCACTACGAGCCGGAATCTTCGGTGGCGCTCGGCTTCGGGTTTCGCTGCGGGTTCCTCGGCCTGCTCCACATGGAGATCGTGCGGGAGCGACTCGAGCGGGAGTTCAACCTCGATCTGATCAGCACGGTGCCGAACGTGGAGTACCACGTCCACCGGACGGACGGCACCGTGGAGCTGGTCGAGAATCCGAGCCTGATGCCGCACGGCTCGGCGGTCGACCACATCGAGGAGCCGTACGTGAAGGCGCGGATCGTGGCACCCGCCGAGTACATCGGCGCCATCATGAAGCTGGGCCAGGAGCGGCGCGGCGTGTACCAGGGCATGCACTACGTGGACCCGACGCGGGTCGAGTTCAGCTGGGAATTCCCACTGGCCGAGATCATCCTCGACTTCTACGACAAGCTGAAGACCATCTCCCGCGGTTACGCGTCGCTCGACTATGAGTTCCTCGAGTACCGCCCGGCCGATCTCGTCAAGCTCGACATGCTGCTGAACGGTGAAGCCGTGGATGCGTTCTCGGTCATCATCCACCGCGACAAGGCGTACGAGTGGGGCAAGAAGATCGCCGAGAAGCTGAGGGAGCTGATCCCGCGCCAGCTGTTCGAGGTGGTGATCCAAGCCGCGATCGGCACCAAGGTGATCGCCCGCGAGACGGTCCGCCCGTTGCGCAAGAACGTGACCGCCAAGTGCTACGGGGGCGACGTCACGCGCAAGCGCAAGCTGCTCGAGAAGCAGAAAGAAGGAAAGAAACGGATGAAGCAGGTGGGAACCGTCGAGATCCCGCAGGAGGCATTCTTGGCGGTCTTGCAGGTTGACTAGCCTCGTCATCCAGACCGCCTTCCTGGGAGACGTCGTGCTCACGACGCCGCTGCTCGAGGTGCTGGCCGCCCGCCACGGACCTGTGGACGTGGTGACCACCCCGGCGGCCGCACCGCTGCTCGAGACGCATCCCGCGGTCCGGCGGGTGATCCCGTACGACAAGAAGGGCCGCGATCGCGGCTTGGGGGGACTGTTCCGACTGGCCCGCGCCCTGCGCGCGGAGCAGTATGAATGCGCGTATCTTCCGCATCGCTCCTTGCGGACGGCGCTGGCGGCCTGGCTCGCCCGCATCCCGCAGCGGGTCGGTTTCGACGACGGCTGGCGGTCGCTCTATACCGACGTCCGGCAGCGGGCGACGCAGGGTCACGAGATCGACCGGGTGCTGGCACTCGCGGGCGTGGCGGTGCACCGTGCCCGCCCGGCGCTGCACGTCACGCTCGCTGATCGCGCGGCGACGGAGGGCTTCCTGCGAGAGCACGGCATCCGGGAACGGTTCGTCGCGCTCGCGCCGGGATCGATCTGGGGCTCGAAGCGCTGGCCGTACTATAGAGAGCTGGCGGAGCGCCTGGCGGAGAGAGCGGGGATCGTGGTGGTCGGCGGACCCGAGGATGCGGGCCTCGCCTCGGAGATCACCGCGGCAGTCGCGCGATCTGGTGGTCATGCGGTCAGTGGGTGCGGACGGTTGACCGTCCGTCAATCGGTGGAGGCAATCCGGCGGGCGGCCGTGCTGGTGACGAACGACAGCGCCCCGCTCCACTTCGCGCAAGCGGTGGAGGTGCCGACGGTGGCGATCTTCGGGTCCACGGCGCCCGGCTTCGGGTTCGGCCCGCGGGGACCGCGGGATCAGGTAGTCGAGCTCCACGGCCTGCCATGCCGCCCGTGCTCGGCGCACGGGCCGCCCAGCTGCCCGTTGGGGCATCACCTGTGCATGAAGTCGCTCACGGTGCAGGACGTCCTTCAAGCGATCGAGGAGACCGGTGCGCTACGTCGTCGGGATTGACCTCGGCGGAACGAACATCGTCGCGGGAACGGTGGCCGAGGACGGGTCGGAGATGCTGGGGCTGGTGTCGGAGCCGACCATGTCCCAACAGGGAGCGGACGCCGTGCTCGGGCGGATCGTGAAGCTGGCGCGCGCGTCGATGGCGGCGGCGCGCGGCAAGGAGATCGCGGGCGTCGGTATCGGCTCGCCCGGCCCGCTCAACACGAAGACCGGCATCGTGCTGCTCACGCCCAACCTGGGGTGGACGAACTACCCGCTGCGCGACCGGCTGGCGGCCGCGCTGGATCTGCCCGCCACGCTCGACAACGATGCAAACTGCGCCATTTTCGGCGAATGGTGGCGCGGGGCCGCGCGCGGCTCCGACCACGTGGTCGGGCTCACGATCGGAACGGGCATCGGTGGCGGGATCGTGCTCGCGGGACAGATCTATCGCGGGGCCTCGGACGTCGCGGGCGAGATCGGCCACATGTCCATCGATTCCAACGGCCGGCGTTGCAAGTGCGGCAACGACGGCTGCCTCGAGGCCTATGCGTCGGGCCCCGCGATCGCGGCGCGCGCGGTCGAGGGAATCGAAACCGGCGCCGAAACCTCCCTCCCGCGGTACGTGAACGGCGACCTGTTCAAGATCACCGCGCAGATCGTGTACGAAGCGGCGCACGACGGCGACGAATACGCGTTGGACGTGGTGCACGAAACGGCGAAGTTCCTCGGAACCGGCGTCGCCAATATCGTCAATATCTTCAACCCCGAGGTGGTGGTGATCTGCGGCGGCGTAACGCTGGCCGGGGAGAAGTTGTTCGCGCCGCTCCGCGGCGAAGTGAAGCGCCGGGCCTTCAAGCCCGCCGTCGATGCCTGCCGCATCGTCCCCGGGGAGCTCACCGGAACGGCGGGCGTGTATGGCGCCGCGGCCGTGTTCGTCCAGCGCACCTGGGGAACGGTGTGAAGCGACTCGGCGTCATCGGGTCCATGGTGTGGGACACGATCTACGGGCGTGACGCCGCCCAGCCAGCGGTGGAAGAGTGGGGTGGAATCGGGTATTCCCTCGCCGCCCTCGACGCGACCCTGGGTGACGCCTGGCAGATCGTTCCCCTCATCAAGGTAGGGCGCGACCTGGCCCCGCGCGCGGCGGAGTTCCTCGGCACGCTGCACCATGTGGCGCCCGGCGCACGGTTCTTCGAGGTGGCGGCGGCGAACAACCGCGTCACCCTCCGCTACCACCAGCGCGAGCGCCGCTGCGAGCAGATGTCGGGCGGCGTGCCGCCCTGGACATGGCCCGAGCTCGGGGCACAGGTGACGGACCTCGACGCGCTGTACGTCAACTTCATCTCGGGCTACGAGATGGACCTGGAGGCGGCGCAACTGTTGCGCCGCGGGTTCCCGCGCTTTCTCTATGCCGACCTCCACAGCCTCTTCTTGGGGAAGGAGCCGGACGGCACCCGCGTCCCGCAGCCACTCCCCGACGCTCCTGCCTGGTTCGGCTGCTTCGACACGGTCCAGCTGAACGCCGACGAAATGGAACAGCTGGGCCCCGATCCGCTCGCGGTCGCCGCGGGCGCCCTGGCGCGGGGGTGCGCCACGCTGGTCGTCACGCTCGGCTCGCGGGGCGCGGCGTACTTCACCGGCGACCCGGTCCGGACCGCGTTGATCCCCGCGGAAGGCACACCCCTTCCCGACGGCGACCCGACCGGCTGCGGCGACGTGCTCGGCGCCACGGTGGTGGCGTCGCTCGTCGCCGGTGCGAGCCTCGAGGACGCCCTGCGGCTCGGCACGCGCATGGGCGCGCGCAACGTGAGCCACCGCGGCGCCACCGGTCTGCGCGACCATCTATTGGGCCGGCTCTCGGCGGTGTGACCCGGCTCGTCGAAGTCCCGGCCCAGTTCGACGATCGCTCGTTCGACCAGTTCGCGAGCGCCTTCGCCGAAGCGGCGAAAGACGGGGAGCGTCTCCTGTTCGATGCGCATGCGGCCGAGTGGGCGTCACCGTACGGCCTGGTGGGCCTGCTCGCGGCGGGGCAGGCGGCGCGGGGGACGGGAGGCGGGGGGGGAGGAAGCGCGGAGCGACCGCTGCTCACCGCGCCGACGCACGCCGACGTTCTCACCTATTGGACGCGCGCCGGATTCTTCCGTGAAGCCGCAGAGCTGTTCGAGATCCACGGGAAGGTGCCCCGGGTGAAGGCCGCGGAGGAGAGCGACGTGCTGCTCCCTGTAACGCCGGTGCGCGCGGCGGAGGACGTGCACGCCGTGGTCTCGAACATCCAACAGCGCGCGTCTGCCA
>WNFT01004782.1_pt1 | contig 11819 bp, 11 predicted proteins | sample 5400191 | NCBI WGS metagenome assembly WNFT01 (sample SAMN13153359, study PRJNA577476) | soil metagenome | isolation source: 80 cm saprolite under Madrone tree | place: USA:California | collected 2016-06-14
AGCGCTGGGTGAGAGTTGCAATTAATATTCAAAAGCCCGTGAAACGGGCGACAGACGTTCTCCGCGAATTCTGTCGTCCGCTTCGCGGACTCACATCAACAAACATGTCCTTGATCCCAGCGATGAATCGCTGGGCTATTTTCAATCGTCTGTATAGACCGGAGATGGCTCGATCGACCTCAACCAGTCACCGAAAGATCATTGACATGTGTTCACTATGTCTCCGAACATCTGTTCACGATCTCTCCGGTCTATACATCGTCCGCTTCGCGGACTAAATCAACGTGGTCGCAATCTGGCTAAGGTTTCTTCTTGACTGCGGCCCACTTTCCTGAGAACTGCCCGGCGAAATCATAATCGCCAACCAGCTTTCCATTATCCAAGGTCGCCATTAAGGCAATCTGCCCATTCCCTGATTCAAGCACCAGAGCCAGCTTGCCATCTTTCCAGTTCCCGGATGAGATCGTTGAGCTGCCGAGCTGCGAACTACTGCTTCCGGTCACCGTTTCGCCCTCAACCTTTAGCGTGAGGGTAAATGGAAAAGGCTGACCTTGAGCGTCGGCAGCCGCATCCCATTCACCAGATATTTCATCCTTCGCGACTCTCCGGAGATCGACCGATCCCGTCTTTCCGTCCACCGTCAAGTCTCCGACAAGTCTGTCATCCTTCACTCGCAGTGAAAACTTGCCTGTGCTTCCATTGCCTTCAGCATCGAGAGTCAACAAGCCATCAGCATTCTGGCCTTTGATGACTTTGAAATTGCCGTGAGGTGTCGTAACGGTACCCGAGAACTTTCCAGCTTCCTCGACGATCTCCAGCGTCATGGCCATGTCGCCTCCGGGAGCCTTCGCCGTGCCCTGATACTTTCCGGTTAATGACGCAGGCGCTTTTTGCGGGGGGTTCGGACCCTGAGCCGATATGATCAGCGGTGCGAACAAAAACGCCAGTACCGCAACTTGCATACGAACGAGAGTCTTGGTAGCGGGTTTCATAGTTTATTCCTTTCAAGAGATTGTGCCGTGTTGACCGTTCCAAGCTACGCTGCGGCTCGCGCCTGAGGTTTGTCCTCCAAAGCCTTCTTGGCCTGCGTCGCCAGTTCCGCAAAAGCTTCCGGCTGCTTAACAGCAAAGTCGGCCAGAATCTTTCGATCGAGTTCGATTCCCGCCAACTTCAATCCGTGCATGAACTGTGAATAGTTCAGACCGTTCAGCCGCGCAGCGGCGCCGATGCGCACAATCCAAAGCGAACGAAAGTCCCGCTTTTTCAGTTTCCGTCCGGTGTAAGCGAAGTTCAATCCGCGTTCGACCGATTCTTTCGCCGAGCGATAAAGTTTGGACTTAGTACCGCGATAACCTTTAGCTAATTTAAGAATTTTCTTGCGCCGCTCGAGACGCTTATTTCCACGCTTTGCTCTTGGCATGATTGCTTCCTTTCCTGCATGTCCGACAAACTTCAGTTTGTCGAATCTCTTAATTAAACGACCGCCGGTTTTGATCGCGGCGGGTCAGCGACAAACTGAAGTTTGTCGGACATGAATTCTTAATCTCTCCCATAAGGCAGCATTCGCTCGACCCGCTTCTGATCACCGTCCGCAACCAGCGCATCGATATCCAAAAGCCGCTTCCGCTTGTTCGTCTTCTTCGTCAAGATGTGTCGCGCATGCGAGTGCCCGCGCTTAATTTTGCCCGAGGCCGTCAAACGAAAGCGTTTCGCCGCGCCTTTGTGGGTTTTTAGTTTTGGCATGATTACTCCTTGCTTGAGATCGATTGCGATCTTAAATTTGAGATCGTTTTTCCAGGTCCTCAAAGAAACTGGACGACGTGGCCAGAATGGACTAGGTGGACAATGCGTCAAGAGGGACTGGGTTTCTGATTACTGTCTCCGGGCCCCGGCTGCTTCGTTTGCGCCTCCTGTCTCGCGCCTCCTGCTTCTCGCCTCCTGCCCTCTGCCTCCTGCTTACTGCCTTCTGCTTTCTTATGCCGCTTGGGCCCGAAGATCGTAAACATCTGGTTGCCTTCCATGCGAGGCCGCATCTCTACTTCAGCAACGTCCAGCAAGTCTTTTTCGAGCTTCTCCAGAATGCGCGCGCCCAACTCGCGGTGCGTCATCTCTCGTCCGCGAAACCAAATCGTCGCTTTGACCTTGTCTCCATCCGTTAGCCACTCGCGCGCGTGCTTCATGCGATAGCTGTAATCGTGCTCATCGGTGCCCGGACGAAACTTGACTTCTTTGACTGTGATGACGACCTGTTTCTTCTTGGCCTCGTTCGCCTTCTTTTTGGCCTCGTACTGGAACTTGCCAAAGTCAACGATCTTGCAAACGGGCGGCTCCGCATTGGGCGCGACTTCCACCAGGTCCATTCCCCTGTCGCGAGCGAGGCGAACCGCGTCTCGCGTATCCATGACGCCGAACTGTTCGCCGTCATCGGTGATCACGCGCACCTGAGGCACGCGAATCCGTTCGTTAATTCTTGTCACGGGCGCGCGGCGAAAATCGGGACGACCGCGGCCTCGAAAACCTGTAGCTATTGCTGCACCTCCTTAGTTAAGGTTTCAGGTTCAAGGTTTCAAGTTTCAAGTTCGCCTATGGAACCTGAAACCTGAAACTTGAAACCTGAAACTACGTGTTCGTCAGCGCTCGCGATTCAACTAAACGCTGCGCTAACTCCTTGAATTCATTCAGCGGCATCGCGCCTAGATCACCCTTACTTCTCTCACGCACCGCGACCTTGCCTTCCGCCATTTCGCGGTCGCCAAGCACTAGCATAAAAGGAATCTTCTGCAACTGGGCGTCACGAATCTTGGCGCCAATCTTGTCATTGCGTCTGTTTACTTCAACCCGCAAACCCGCGGCGCGCAATTCCTTCGAGACGCTCTCGGCATATTCATTGATGCGATCGGTAATCGGCAACACCGCAACTTGCACCGGCGCCAGCCAAAGGGGAAACGCGCCGGCGTAATGTTCGATCAGCACGCCAAAGAAACGCTCAATCGAGCCAAACAGCGCTCGATGGACCATCACGGGGCGATGCGGCTTGTTGTCTTCGCCGATGTATTCCAGTTCAAAGCGCTGGGGCAGATTGAAATCCCATTGCACCGTCCCGAGTTGCCACAAACGCCCGATTGCGTCTTCAATCTTGAAGTCGATCTTCGGACCATAGAATGCCGCTTCGCCTTCGATGCGCTCGTATTGAATGCCACGCGCATCGAGTCCGGCCGCCAACGCCTTCTCAGCTTTTTCCCACTCCTCGTCAGCACCGAGATACAACTTGCTCGTATCGCTTCCCTTCACCGAAAGTTCAAATTTGATTTTATCGAAGCCGAACGTCTTCAAGACTTGATAAGCGAAGTCCACGCAATCATCGATCTCGCGCGGGATTTGTTCCGGAGTACAAAACAGGTGCGCATCGTCAACCGTGAATCCGCGTACGCGCATCAGTCCGTGCAGTGTGCCCGACAATTCCGCGCGATAGACAGTTCCCATCTCAGCGTAACGCTGCGGCAGATCACGATACGAACGCTGCTGTGATTTGTAGATGCCAATATGAAACGGACAATTCATCGGCTTGAGACGGAACTCCGTCTCCTCCAGCGTCGTCGGCGCAAACATCGAGTCGCCATAGTTCTGCTCGTGTCCACTCAACTGCCACAATTCGCGCTTCGCGATGTGCGGCGTGTAGACAAAGCTATAGTTCCGTCGAATCAACTCTTCGCGCAGATAATCCTCCATCTGCTGCCGAACGATGCCGCCCTTCGGATGCCAGAAGACCAATCCCTGGCCATACTGTTCCTGAATCGAAAACAGATCGAGTTCGCGCCCGAGACGCCGATGATCGCGCTTTTCGGCTTCTTCACGCTGCTTCAACCACGCATCCAATTCTTCCTGCGTGAAGAAAGCCGTGCCGTAGATGCGCTGCATCTGCGGCCGTTCGGCGTCACCCTTCCAATAAGCGCCCGCCAGCGACAACAACTTGAACGCGCGCAAGCGATTCGTGTTTGGCACGTGCGGTCCAAGACAGAAATCGATGAATGGCGAACCATCGATGTAATAAACGCTGACCGTTTCGCCGGCCTTTTCGTCGATTAGTTCACACTTCAAGGGTTCGTCGCGTTCAGCAAAGATGCGCAGTGCTTCCGCTTTGGAGATCTCGTCACGGCGGTAAGGCATGTTCCGTTTTGCGATGTCGCGCATCTTCTTTTCGATCACCGGAAGATCGCCTTCGGTCAAAGGTCGCAGCGCGATGACATCATAAAAAAATCCGTAACGCGGATCGTCAAGCAATGCCGGCCCAATTCCCAGCTTCGTCCCCGGAAAAAGTTCGAGCACCGCAGCCGCGAGCAGATGCGCGGTCGAATGACGCAGCACTTCGAGGCCTTCAGGTTTCTCAGGAAGAATGGGTTCTATCTGGACGGCTGAATCACGTAACAATGAATCGCGTAACCATCCTGTCCGCTTCCTCAGATGGCCAACTGAACCCAATTGTCTGGTCAGATCGACCTCTTCCCCACCTACCTTAGCGGCCAAGGCATGTTTCGCCTGATCCCGATCCAGCCTTTTCAGAGCCTCGGCGACAGTTGTGGAACTCGAGACCTGGACGGCAGCGCCATCTTTGAGTTGTACGTTAATCTCACTCATTTCTTGCCAAACTCCGCGCTCTTCAAATCGTTTTGTGGGCTGGCTGTTCCGGAGGCGATACCGACTCAGCTCCGTTAGGAGCGAGATGTTTATAGCCCGATAATCTTATGATCACGTCAAGCTCCTTTAGGAGCGACATCTAATCTCGCGCTCAATAAACCCGATCCCACATTACGCTCCTAAAGGAGCTTAGCAATCTTGAGGCGCTTGGTGTCTATATACATCCGGCCCCTACGGGGCTAAGCCCTTTCCGCAACCAGTAACAGAGCCGTGGAGGACCGCGTTATTGGCGCTCCTCTCACGATTTACGAATCCAGGAATTTATTAATTGCCTTTTCAGATCGGATTCGATAGGAGCGCCTTCGCCGCCAGCCCCGACTTGTCGGGGTTCGGCAATCAAAATGTGAATCGAGTAAATGTTCGATTCATGACGAAGGTCTTCCGGAGCATCCTATCAAAACATGTGAACCAGACAAGTAATCCACTCGTCCGTCTCGATAATTACGAAGACGAATCTTAGCAAAGCCGATTATGCGGACGCAAGCAGGGTCCGGGATCGTGAGGATGAGATGAGTTACGCGCTGGTCCTGTTGGCGGTTGGCTATCGGATTCGACGTTTGGAGATCAAATACGGCGGTGATTTATCCTGCGCTCGTAGCTGCGCACGCCGCCTCAGTGCGACGATCTCTGTGATCTAGCTTATTTCGCTTTCAGAAAGTGGCTCATCTCGACGTGCTGCCGGGCGATGAAATCATTGGTGGAAAGCGTGACCGCACCGGCGACGGCTGCCTGAATGCCACGGGTGAATTTGGAACCCGGCGCGCTCAGGCCGGCATAAGCTCCGAAGACTGCGCCGAGTAGCGCCGCCTTCTTCTCCGGCGCGGAAGTGACAATGCCGGCAATCGCAACGGCCAGCGGACTCGCGGTCTTTCGGTTCTCTATTCGATCTGCCTCTGCCGTGACATCCTCATCGGCGAAAGCCAGCCGCGCGAGTTTACGCAACTGTTTCTGATCTTCAGTGCTCAGCCCCAGCAAGCTCAAACGCAGCAACATGTATTTCAGTCCAAGGCGGGCATCTTCAAAGGCGAGACCTCGAGCATTAAGGTACTGGTTGGCTGCCTCGCGAGCGAGTTCCTGATCATCAACAGAGTTTCTTGTTTGACTCATCTTATACTCCTGATTTGTTTTGGGGCACTTCTGAGCCCGTTAACAGTCTTGATGTGGTGTAATAGCGAATGCAAAGCTGGACATGTTAATCGGCTTGTCCGCGCTCGTGGCCGCTCCACTCAGTTTCTCCACATCCCAACTACTGCCTCCTAGAGAAACTAGCCATTTATCATGACTTACGTCTTGTACGTGCCAGCCATACTCAGAACCCGGCAAAGGCTCACAACGTCGCGTTTGCCGTTCGGGAACAGTCTCCCAGGTTGTATAAGTCGCACCAACGCGGGGACACTTTGCAAGCTCTGGGTTGTGTGGCATATAAGGGTCGCTAGCGACCTCGTAGTCGCTGCATGTATGCACCTTCGGTTCTTGCCGGTGTGTAGTGACGTCATGGGTCTTGGCTTCGACGTTGCGGCGCACCGCCTCTACGATGTTCTCGCGAGTTGGAGGCGCAATGACGGTTGGTGTCGATGGCGCGTAACGCGGGCTACCGGTGCCTCCGCACCCAGCCAATAAAGCTAAAGCGACGGTGCAGATTGTTGCGAGCCCAGGCATCGACCAGCGTGACCCTCGCTCATCCCGCTTAACCCGGGAGCTGAGCAGGGCCAGTTTCTTAGCTTCCATACGGTCCTCCGTCTTCTTTAACCACCTTTGAAACCTTTCATCTGCGGCGGATTAACGTGTCGTCAAATTCAGACCTAGCTCCGAGGGTAGCACCGCACTTCCAAAACAGAATCCAGCAACCCTCACTGACCAAACAGTCGTCGCAGGCCAGCTTCGTCGCCGTTGAACTTGTCCCTATCGCAACGGCCAATCCGCGGCACTGGCGGCCTCGAATAAGGAAATCTTGACGAAAGCCCCAACAGCGGCGTTCGCTCTCTTACAACAAGACTCTTTCTTTGAGCTTTGCCGGCAACTATCGCTTTATCGCATAGAGTCCGAAGGTTCTTCCGCCCCAATACGTCGTTCCCGCTAGCTTGCTCTTGTCCCAACTGAAGATGTAAGCGTCGAACTTCTGACGGTTATCGCGGAAGTTAATAAAGAAAACCATATGCTGCCACCGATCATCGATTCGGTCGATGTTTCCGCTGAACGAGGCGCCTTCCGAGTCGATATATCTCAACGTCAGCGAGCACCAAGCCGGCCCTCCGCAGTCCATCTTCGAGTCGGAAATCATCAGGGTACCCACATGCCCGTCATGATTCATCGACCACCTCCCGACCCATTCATTCAGATTGGCGTCCGCAAGGGATGCGAGGGGAATAAGTAACAAACCCAGAATGGTCAACGTCATCGCTGCTTTTTTCATCAGCTTTTCCATATCGTCCTCCGTTCATTTGTCAGTGACTCGTTGTCTCTTGTTTCGGATGCTTCGTTCGAACATCGACGAATACGCATTCAAAGAGAGACAACCCATTTGCGTCGGCACCTCATGGCCAACTGGCAAGTCTTTTTTTTGCCGCCTTCATACACTAAGGCGAAAACTACTCATGGTTACTATCACGGCGTGGAGAAGATTTTGGGAATCACCGAGCCGGCGGCTGCGAGTTCGGCAGGGCGAGCGGTGTTATAATCCGCCGGTTCAGTTTCTGGTGTTGACTTTCACATTGGTGGCCTTCTAAATGACCCCCTCGTCAGAATCAATTACCCAACTGCTCACTGAGTGGCGCGATGGGGATAAGACGGCGTTGGACCGTCTGATTCCTCTGGTTTATGAAGAACTTCGGAGGTTGGCTCATCATTATCTAAGGCGCGAGCGCCCCGGATACACCCTTCAGACGTCGGCTCTGGTCAATGAAGCTTATCTGCGACTCGTTGACCACAAAGGCATGCGGTGGCAGAATCGAGCGCACTTCTACGCAGTGGCCGCTCAAGCAATGCGTCGCATTCTGGTAGATCACGCGCGGTCGCGTGACGCGGCCAAGCGTGGTGGCGGAGCGAATTTGATTGGACTCGACGAAGCGGCTACCGCAGCTCAGATGCAGGCCGCCAATCTGCTCGCACTTGACGAAGCACTGAACCAACTGGCACTCATCGATAAACGCAAAAGCAGAATAGTCGAGCTGCGATACTTTGGCGGGATGAGCGTCGAGGAAACAGCCGAGGTGATCGGAGTCTCGCCCGTCACCGTGATGCGAGAATGGAGCAGCGCCAAAGCCTGGCTGTTGAGAGCTATCAGCGCCTAACGCCAGGCAAAATTTTCTCCGATCGTTTGAGAGATCTCAGCGAGAGATTCCGCCTTAACTAAATAGCGACAAACGGATGACGCCGGAACGTTGGAAGCAAATCGATAACCTATTCCAGGAGACAGTCCACTGTCCCGTGGCCGAGCGCGCGAGCTTGCTTGATGCGGCCGGCGCCATCGACAAAGATCTGCGAAAGGAAGTCGAGTCGCTGCTCAGTTTTCGGGAGCAGGCCGACGCTTTTCTCGAAGTGCCAGTCCTTGAGGCGACTGCCGAGCTAATTTGCGAAGGTCGACTCGGATCGATATGCGGTCAGGTTATCGGCCCCTACAAGATTGAAGCGCCACTAGGCTTCGGCGGAATGGGAGAAGTCTACCTCGCGGAGGACCTCAAACTGGATCGCAAGGTGGCTATTAAATTCTTGCCTTCTTATCTGGAAGCCAACGATCTAGCCAAGAGACGCTTGCTCAGAGAAGCTAAAGCCGCTGCCAAGTTAGACCACCCAAACATCTGCGCTGTGTACGAGGTCAAGGAGGAACCGGATCGCAGCTTTATCGTCATGCAGTACGTAGCGGGCGAGACTCTGGCCGACAAGATCAAGACTGAACCAATGGAGCTGCGGCAAACCCTGGACGTGACCATCCAGGTTGTCGAAGCGCTTGCCGAAGCCCATTCACGGGGAATCGTGCACCGGGACGTAAAACCCGGAAACATTATGATCACTCCGCGCGGACAGGTGAAAGTCCTGGACTTCGGCCTCGCGAAGATTATCGACGCTGCCCCAGACGAGCGCCCGGCGACCGGAAGTCAAACTATGCTCTCCAAGCCTGGTGACCGTCCGGGCACACCTCCGTACATGTCTCCCGAGCAGGCACGGGGCAAGACCGTCGACGCTCGAGGAGATCTCTTCGCGGTCGGAGTGATTCTGTACGAAAGCGTCGCCGGAACGCGGCCATTTCTTGGCAACACCACGAAAGAGATCCTCAACCAGGTTAGGAACTACAATCCCCCTCCTCCATCCAACTTCAATCCGCACGTTCCTCCGCTGCTCGATGCCCTAACTCTGAAGGCACTCGCGAAAAACCCAGGCATTCGTTATCAATCAGCCGAAGAACTTCTTGACGACCTAAGGGGCGTGCGGGCTTCGCTTCAAACTCAGGACCAGGCGCCTACCAGACCTATTCTGCTCAAACGCGACACGTCAAAGCTGTTATCGGTTTTGACCACTCTTTCGAACGCGTTCCGGCGACGACCCATTTTCATTTCCACCACTGGCGGGGTGCTCTGTCTTGCCCTGCTCGCCTTCTTCGTCGTCGTGATCGTCGCGCCAAGATTACGTGGTTATCAGCCCGCGCCGGCGGCTGCGCGCTGGTACGACGTCGGGACCAGCGCCTTGCGCAATGGCGCATACTTTGAAGCAAGCAAGGCCCTGCGTCAGGCGGTCACGGCTGATGATAAGTTCGCGCTCGCGCATGCGCGCTTGGCAGAGGCTTATACCGAACTCGATTACAGCGATAAAGCAAAGGATGAAATCATTCGCGCCGAATCGCTCGCTCGCGAGCTACCGTTGCAGCGGGCAGACTCACTCTATCTAAAAGCCGTTACCAACACAGTGCTGCGCGATTTTTCTCCCGCAATTGAGAGCTACCAGCAGATTGCTCGTCAAGCACCAGACAAGGAACGAGCAAGCGTATATTTGGATTTGGGAAGGGCATACGAAAAAAATGACCAGTTAAGAGAGGCCAAAGAGAATTATCAAGAGGCCACGAAACTTGCGCCGCAAGAGGCCGCGGCCTTCCTCCGTTTGGGTGTCGTTTGCGGCGAGCTACATGACTTTACATGCGCCTCTGAAGCATTTCAAAAAGCGGAATCGCTATATCAGAATCTCAGCAACCTCGAAGGTGTTACAGAGGTATTCTGCCAGCGGGGCTTCCTATTCATCTACGAGATCAAGCCACCGGAGGCCAGAGCACAATTAGAGAAAGCCCTTGAGATGACGAAGGCCAGCGGTAATCAGTTTCAGTTAATCAGGGTGTTGCTGGCGCTCAGTAGGATTTCCGAACTCGAAGGCCACATAACACAAGCGCAGCAGCAAGCAACCGAGGCTATACAGTTGGCTCGCAATTACGGCATAGAGAATCAAGCAACAGGCGGCCTCGTATGGCTCGGCAACACATTTCTGCTGCGAGGCGATTACGGTAACGCTGAAAAGTATTACCAGCAGGCGTTGCAGCTCGCCCAAAGAGACAAGATGCTTTTCAATGAGGCCTGGGCCTTGACACAACTCGGAAGCCTGCGCTCTATGCAACACAAGACGGAGGAAACCTTGAGCTATGTTGAGAAACCGTTTGCTTTCTTTAAGGAGCGGGGCTACCGCAAGATGCTTGCCTGGATCTTGACCTTAATGGGACGTGCTGATCGTGACAAAGGCGATTATGATGCAGCGCTAAAGGCTTTCAGAGATCTCCATCAACTGGGAGAACAACTAGGCGATCAGGCCCAGGTAGGGCTGGCAGACGACGATATCGGCAACATACTTTCATATGAGGAACAGTACTCGGAGGCACTCCGCCATTTTAATGAGAGCTACGGAATCTTCAAGTCGCTGAAGGTTGACGTTTATATGGCGTACGCGGCGCAGAGTCGGGCTAGCGTGCTATGGCAACTGGGTCGTTCCGAAGAGGCCAGGGCCGCCCTCGATGAAGCCACATCGATAGCACAAAGAGCGGAACATCCGGAGGAAACGTACAAGCCGTTGTTAGCATATATCCATTTGACTGACTCCCGGCTTGAACTAAGCGCTTGGCAGCTTCAAGAGTCTAAGGTTAAGAGTCGAAAAGCTCTTGATCTCGCTGGCACGCAATATCCAGACATTGCTGTTGAGGCAAAGAATACGCTGGCGTTAGCCCAGGTTCGTTCGGGTGCCCCGCGGACAGGCATGGTTCTCTGTACAGAAGCGTTGGAGATCGCAAGAGGCACCGGTGATCCCCAACTACTAGCCGATTCCTTGTTGTCATGTGCAGAGGTCATGCTTGTTAGTGGTGATTTACAGCGCGCATTGGATACTGCATTACAGGCGCGGGAGACCTTCGCGCGTTTTGGCAAGCAGGATTCGGACTGGCGTGCGTCTCTGATTGCTGCGCAAGCCGGGAAGCGACTGGGCAAAGGAGCCGAGGTGCGCGAGTACGTCACATACGCAAATAATCGCTTTGCAGAACTTGAGCAGAAATGGGGATTGGAGGCTTATCACGGTTATCTTCAAAGGTTGGACATAATGCATTTCCGTAATCAACTCGACCAACTTCTTAACCCCTAAACTCGAAAGGAGCACGAAAATGGCAAATCCTGGCGATATTCCCGTTGAAAGTGGCGGCGTTAACGATACGGGAACTAACGAGACGTTCACGCTAAAGGCTGGGAAGGAATCACTAACGGTCAGAACCGGAGGCAGGCCCTTAAAGATCACTGTGAAAAGTGGCGATAAAACATGCACGATCTCGCCTATTGATAAGGGGAATTGGAGCCTGAAAATCGAGCCAGTCTGATAACGACCCCAAGTACCCTCGTTTCTTTTTAGAAGGACGCCAACCGCTTGGATGGATGGCTGGCTGTTCCTGGTGGGGTGGTTTTCGGCCACTAACTCAAGTGATTACCCGTCCTTCGCAAGGGTGTGCTCCAGCGCTATCCTGCGAAGCCACACATAGCCGCGGGTCAGGCGATCGTTTCAAGAACTGACGATGACACCTCAGTCGATTTGTACCGCCGGTTTAGTCTGCTGGGTCTGCCAGGCCGGGGGCTACTGAACGCTCACTCTGCGCCCCGCTTTGCGTTAGTATA
>WNFT01009121.1_pt1 | contig 11819 bp, 7 predicted proteins | sample 5400191 | NCBI WGS metagenome assembly WNFT01 (sample SAMN13153359, study PRJNA577476) | soil metagenome | isolation source: 80 cm saprolite under Madrone tree | place: USA:California | collected 2016-06-14
ACTTCCGCGCCGATGACTCCCGCGATATCGGTGCGGCCCATGGAACCGGCAGTAGCTTCGGAGAAGTCAGCAATAGGCTGCGGGATAGTGAAGCAGCCTAGCTGAAGCGCCGTAACGTGGCCCGTCCAGTTCTTCGATTTGCCCCCGACGCCAGTCAGTTCCCTCGGCAGAACGCGCTGGCCGTTCTTGCGCGCCTCGGCCAGCATGCCGTTTTTCTCGCTGAAAGGCGTCGCGACGTCGAAGCCTTGCTCGAAACTGCGCGCCGACGCCAACTGCAGATGGAAGACAATTTTCCACGACAGTAGAGGCACATGCCGTGATGCTCGTGGCTGGTGTCTTATCGTCATTATTACTGGCAATGCGAGCCGCGCGCTTAGAGCCAATACACGTGTTGCGCGAAGAGTGACGGTGTCCGGTAACGGGACGACCTTTCGCGAAACCGGACAGTTCCGAAAAACCGAATCTTCGTAACTCCCGTAATCTACGTTAAAACATCTTTGGAATCCGACTCGCTAGGAAAACCCGAGGCTAATGGACATGCGGAATCTTCTGTCGAACACAATCCAGGATGTGCGCTTCGCATTGCGAACACTTCGCAAGAATCCCGGCTTCACTGGCGCGGCGCTGCTGACGCTCGCGCTCGGCATCGGCGCAAATGCGGCTATCTATACGGTCATCGACAGTGTGCTGCTGCATCCGATTCCGTTCCCGGAACCGGACCGGCTGGTGGCGATCTACCAAAAAACGGGACGCGTGGAAAAAGCCTCCATCCCATATTTGAACCTGCTGGATTGGCAACGTCAGACTCAAACGTTTGAAGCCATCGCGGGGTGGCGGTCCGATGGATTTGCTCTCACGGGACGCGGAGAACCTGAGGAAGTGATGGGTTCAATGGTGTCTGAGAATTTCTTCTCGGTTTTGCGTGTCCAGCCGCTCCTTGGAAGAACGTTTACAAAGGACGAAGACCAACGCGGCGGGCGCCGGGTCGTCCTCCTTGGCGAAGACTTCTGGAAGCGGCATTTTGCAGCCGATCGCAATATCGTCGGTCAGAATTTGACACTGGAGGGGCACGATTACACGGTAATTGGCATCGTACCGCGAAGTATCCGGCTTCAGCAGATCAACAATACGTTTCAAAATGACGTATTCACTCCTATTGGCCAATACGAGGGATTCGAGTTTTATAGCCACGGAACCGGAAACGGCACCCTTGGCCTGGGACGTCTCAAGCCCGGCGTGACACTGCCTCAGGCTCGCGCTGAAATGGACACGATCATGCGAAACCTCGGCGCGGCATATCCCAACGAGGTCGGTCCAACGAGCGCTGATCTGGTTTTGTTCAGGGAGGACGTGGTTGGCAACTTGCAGCCGATCCTCCTGGAATTGGCTGCCGCGGTAGGTTTTGTTCTGCTCATTGCGTGCACCAACGTCGCCAACCTGGCCCTTGCACGATCGACCAACCGGACAGACGAATTCGGGATCCGGCTTGCTCTTGGGGCCGGCCGCGGAAGAATTGTCCGGCAACTGCTAACGGAAAGCGTCCTTTTGTCGGTTGCGGGCGGTGCCATCGGTGTCCTGATCGCTTCCATGGCCACGGATGCCGCGATAGCGGTACTACCCTCCGCGTTGCCTCCACTCGCCGAGGTCCAACTCAACGATCGTGTACTCCTGTTCGCTTTCGGATTGTCGCTGTTAACCGGAATCGTATTTGGATTTGCGCCGGCGCTGAAGGTGGCGCGGTTCGATCTTTACGACACGTTGAAGCAGGGTGGCCGCGGAACGGTCAGGGGCCATCATCGTACGCAGCGCGTCCTCATCATTGCGGAGGTCGCACTCACGTTAGTACTTCTGGTAGGCACCGGCCTGATGATCCGAAGTCTGCATAATTTGTGGAATGTGGATCCCGGGTTCAATCCCAAGGGTGTCCTGACGTTCTATATCGGCCTTTCACCTCAACGTGCTTCCAGCCCCGAGAAAGTTCGCGCATCCTTCCAGGAGCTGAACGACAGGCTGGCAGCGGTTCCAGGAGTGGAGTCGGCGAGCCTGCAAATCGGAGGTCTTCCGTTCATGGGCAATACAACCGTGGGATTTCGGTCCGAGGATGACGCTCAGACTACCAGGCCGGCCGAACTGAGGTCGGCGCGATTCTATGGCGCAGGCGCCGACCATTTCAAAGTCATGGGCATTCCTATTTTGCACGGACGCTCCTTTACCAACAAGGACAATGCGACGAGTCCACTTGTGACGGTGGTCGACGAAGAGCTGGCACACACGGTTTTTCCCGGCGAGGATCCAATCGGCAAGCACATTCGCGTTGGATTGTTTGGACCGGCACGTCCTATCGAAATCATAGGAGTTGTCCGGCACGTGAAGCATACAGGGCTGGATTCCGATGCAACGGACAAGGTACGTTCGGAATTTTATTTTTCGCTCCATCAGGTTCCCGACCGCATTTTGCCGCTTGCTGCTACGGCGATCGCCGGCATCGTGCGATCTAGAGCCGCGCCTGAAGCTCTCTTGAATTCGATTCGAAAAGAGCTTGCTGCTTTCGAAAGTGATCGTGCGGTCTCTAATGAAAAGCTGATGACAGATGCGATCGCCGCTTCGCTCGCACGCCGGAGGTTCTCCCTGATCGTGCTCGGTTCTTTTGCCGCCATCGCCGTGGTTTTGTCGATCATCGGCATCTACAGCGTGATTTCGTACCTTGTGAATCAGCGGACCGATGAAATAGGCGTCCGGATGGCCCTCGGCGCGAAGCCGCGCGACATCTTACTTGGTGTCCTTCGCGAAGGCGCAGAGTTAGGCGCTATCGGCGTGACAATTGGCCTGCTGGGAGCTGCCGCCCTGACACGCCTGATGATCAGTTTGCTCTTCGCCACAAGCCCGACGGATCTCTTAACGTACACTTCCGCCGCTGTCTTGCTTTTGGGATTAACGCTGATGGCCTGCTACATCCCCGCCCGCCGCGCTGTCCGCATCGATCCAATGGCGGCTTTGAGATGTGAATAGAGAAGCGTGGGTTCTAACCTCCAAAAAACGCCCTTCTTCACCGCCGCAGGGGCGATCTTCTACCGTTTGGGTGCCGCTCGTGGCCAATTGAGGAACCAGACGCGAGAAGATCGTCACCGAAGATCAGATAGAAGGCGCAATTCCTGGCACCGGCGTTCAGCCGTGATTATTTTGGCTTGAATCAACGGCAAGGGAGGTCAGCCGATCATGGACCACAACCCGACTTCTGCCACGGCGCGGTTTCGGTACTCTCTCTCTAGACTTCAATCCTTCAATTTCCAGCTTGCCCTCCGACCTCCAGTTCGCGATCCACTCTTTCAAATGCGTCGTCGAGGTCAGCGGGAATGACAATGCTAGTTCTTCTACGTTGTCGTATGAAGCCCGGCGGCTCTGTTCTAAACAACGCTCGACCGCGACTTTGGCTTTTCCGTGATATCGCTGGACGAGAGAAATGTCGTAATTGCTGGCGAGAACGCCTGGATCAAATAGGTCCCGCATTCCTGTGGTCGCCAATCGTTTCTCTCTGGCGACCTCAGAACGAAGAGCCTCCTGCTGAGAGTGAGCTTTGGATTCAACTTCTCTAAACACGCGCATTCCTTCTGGGTGGTGCGTCGCATAGACGAGATGGTAATAGGTTTGGTCCGAGTTCGGATCGAGCACGACTGAACTTCCGACAAACGAATAGTTTCCACTTTGCCTTAGTCGATGACAGTAGGCTTGAACAATCGCGTCTTCTCTGTCTAAGCCAACGAGTCCAGCCCAATCATTTCGATAGCTCTCGTCACCGAACAAATCTCGAAATCCTTCAAGGAGGGCGGGGTCTCCGGTATCGACAAACCTATCGATGAAGTTAGTCATGAAGTTGATCAAGAGTTCAGAGTAGCGGTTGGAAAACAGCGGTTGCAGCTTGCTCATCGGATAACCGGTCCATCCGGTCGGATCGATGAAGAAAAAGCCAAAGGGAATGTTACCTTCCGATGCGAAGGCAGCTGCCTGAGGCACGAGGTTCTCAAACTCGCCTTGAAGCGTCTTAATCTCGGCATCCCTTACGGCCATCGCGGCAGCCTGAAGCTTTCTAAAGGGTTCCGACTCCTTCTCGATGAAGAGGCATCGGAAGTTAAACTGTCGGTTCCTTTCACCTAGTTCCGCTTTCGTGTTGCGTAGCTTCTCGATCGCTATGAAAGGGGAAGTATCCTGTAACTGTTCGTCTGCATGTTGCCACGGTCCAGAGAACCCATCAACATAGTTGAGAGTAGATCCGGGGACACTCATTCCGATTTTAAAGGCAAGGCGTTCAAGATATCTCTCGAGGACATAATGCTTAACAAACGTCTGCTCGCGTCCCTTGTAGAATTCTTTCTCCAGCAAGATGCACCGCTACGCAATCTGTATTTGTGCAGATCTCAGACGTTGAATTCGCTCTGCCTGGACCGGAGCACTCCGCAGTTCGGTGGTGGGACATTCATCATACAGCCTGCCATTCAGAGTCCGGCCAGCCTTCTTCTTTTGCACACCGCCCCACTGTTTGAAAAAGAAGGGAATCTCCATCGCCCGGCATTGACGAAGAATTGAATTGATCCAATGCTGCTTCAGCGGACGGGCGCCATAACCGCTCTCCCCACCAACTATCACCCAGTGGATTCCCTGGAGGTCTATTTCGCCAAGATCCTCTAGAAGTGGTTCAATGGACAAGAACCGGATTGCAGCCGGTGTTTCCTGAAGATGTTTGATCCGAGGAATGCCATGGTTCCTATCTTCGACACTAACTCCGAGCCAAATGTGTCGCGAGTTGTGAACCGCAGGAAGCTGTGTGTTAACCAAGCCTTTCATACGCTCTGGACGTTTCGTAAGGACCTGATACGTGTGCCAATCCGCCGCCAGCATCACGTCAAAGGATCGGAGAATGAAGTCATCTGGCACTCCGTCCTGAAAGAGATCGCTCATCGAATTGACAAATATCTTTCTCGGCCGAATCCAGGTCAGAGGCTCAATAAGCTTCTCTGGAACCAATCTGAGGTCGAAACCGAACTCGTATGGGTGTCCGAGGATACCGCGCCAACGTTCCGCGAAGACTTCCGCGTAGCAGTTCTTGCAGCCTGGGCTAACTTTAGTACAGCCTCTGACGGGATTCCATGTTGCGTCCGTCCATTCGATGGCACTCGAATAGCTCACATTGGCCTGCACTCTAACATATAACTATCTACCGTACAAATGTATGGTCCCGGCAATGCAGCGGCCGCAACTCTATGTGAAACCAAATCTGTTCGTAGAAGCGAAAGCTAGAACGACCGAGATGCCCAGTTTGCGGAAACGATTGTTGATTTTTCGAAATGCCGATTGTTTCCCCGATCCGGACTTCGGGGGAGTTGGAGAACAGCCCTACCGGCGCGGTGATATGAAGATGAGGAGTTGATTCTAAGCTGAATTCGCCATGGACAGGTCGTCCACCTTGCTCACTGGACTGATCGTACCGCTCGTTTTCCGGTAGCAAGACTAAGCAGCAGTTCTGCCCACGACAGCACACCGGGAGAGAGTGTAAGAGCGATTGAAAACATCATACCGAAGCGAAAGGCTCGGACTCCAAAGACGCCCGTTCTGGCACCGGCTTTGAATTTAGCAAGCAACAGCTCCGCTATCCAGCCACCCGTGGAACAGATATTTGCAATGATTCCGTATGCGAGAATGCCGATAGGAACTAGGATCGGTGGGTCGGGTATCCCAATGGCTTCGCCCACTAAAGGCTCCGCGATGAGGCCGCAAGAGATCATCAGGACACAAGTTACGGTTCCAACGGCGGCTAAGATTTTGTTGTAAAAGCATCGTCGTCTTTCCCACCACGCAATTACCTGCTGTCTTGCTGGAGAAGATCGCGGTGGTAAACGGAACCGTCGAAGAATCTGTGGAAATCACGGAACAAGCACGAAAGATAACATACCGCTTTGAAGTCATCAAAACCCGCTCAACCAAGACTTGAGTTGCTCCCTTGAGAACCGACTGCGCAGCCGAGAAAAGAAAGACGGAATTCTCATTGAAGGACCCGGAAGTCGGGGTCTGAGAAGTTGCGACATTTCGTCCGGTCTTCATCTAGTTGTCGGTCTAGTCGCATTTCGGATATGTGACCTCACTCGGCTTTACCGGCGACAAGAAAAATAAGTGAGGCGCGTAGCTCGAAGTCGAACCGGTTGGCTTGAAGACCACGTACATTCTGGACTCGCTGCGTCTTGCGGCGCTATCAGGGCAGAGGTGGGTGAGACACGCCATTTTCGCAATTCGGGTCAGACCCAAACAACAGTGGCAGTCGCATTCCTCTTAACATTCGCGGAACTCTTTTCCAAGAGACTGTGTCTAAGGGAAAGGGAAAGAAGAATGCATGAGAGGTTCGATATGCACGAATACTGGTCTAAGGTTTTGATCCTTGTCGGGTTTGCTTTTCCCGCCCAATTAGGAATCGATCAGAATAAGCCTTCCACATTTCCCCTACAACCCGGTCGTCCCATTGAACGCACCTTATCGGTTGGGCAGTTGCACACCTACACTGTCAACCTGGAGAGGGAGCAGTTTGTGCAGCTCGTCGTCGATCAACGTGGAATCGATGTCGTTATTCGCACGTTTTCACCGTCGGGGCAAAGACTGGGCGAGTTCGATAGCCCGAATGGATCGAATGGGCCCGAAAACGTAACGATCGCGGCGAGCGTTGCCGGCCAGTACCGATTGGACGTGGCGCCAATCGACCCATCGAGGAATCTGGCGCCGGGCCTGTACCAAATACAGATTGTCCAGGTGCGGAAGGCGACGGAAGAAGAGTTGAAAACAACGAGAAACCAGGAATTGCTCAAAGCCAAAGGTCTGGACCTGCTGCAGGACGTCGCGCGGGCGGCGGATCAGTTCCGACGTCCCGCGACCCGAGCAGGACTGCTGATCAAAGCGGCACAACAATTGTGGGACTCGGACGAAATGCACGCGAGGCGTTTCATGGAGCAGGCGATCGATAATGTCAAACAAGTTGTTGCGAACGCCGACATAAACGATCCGAACTATTTTCAGACCTTCCAGTCGGCAATGCAGCTCCGGTCGCAGGTCGTCGATGTGCTTGTCGCTCACGATCCCGAAATGGCACTCGCCTTCCTCCAATCCACTCGCACGCTCGTGAATCCTGAAGGACCGCGCGGTGATGCGCAGTACAACCGTGAACTTCAGCTCGAGCTGTCGATAGCCAATCGGATTTCCTCGAAGGATCCTAGATCGGCGTTTTTGATCGCCGAGGACACACTCAAACGAGGCGTTTCCATGAACATCATGGACACGTTGCACCGACTTCTGCCAAACCATCCGGATCTGGCCGCGAAGCTCGCCAATGACATCGCGTCGAAGCTCGCCAATGAAAGCTTGCTTCAACATCCGGAGGCAGCCAATTTGGCAAGCGCCTTCCTCCAAATGAACACAACGGCGTCGTTTATCCCCGAAAATGTATATCGGAATCTCTTTCAAAAAGTGATTGGCGAAGCGTTGTCATACACGGTCTCGTTTCCAAATTCTTACTCGATGGAAAGAAATTCAGCGCAAAACTTGCTTAATGGTGTGAAGTCCATGTCTCGGCAGTTGCAGAACTACGCTCCCGACCAGCGCGAAGCGATCGAGAACAAGTGGCTCGAAGTGAGCAATCAGAATAATTCGCCTTTTCAGCTCTATCAGAACGTCATCAATAGCTCGACGATCGATGAGACGCTGGATGTGATCAGTCGCGCGCCTTCGGATATGAGGGAGGGACTTTACCAGCAGGTAGCAACCAAGGTTGCGCAAAGCGGAGATATGCCGCGGGCGCGACAAATCATCGCGGAGCACATGACGAACGTCCAACAACGTCAACAAGCGCTCAGAAACGTGGAGCGGCAAGTCGTTTCCAACGCAATTTCGCAGGGTAATTTGGACGACGCCCTCCGCAACCTGATCGATTTCCAGCCCGCCGGTGAACGAGCGCAGATGCTCAACCAGTTTTTGAATCGCATCGGCTCCGGTGTTAAAAGGGGAACGGCGATAACCTACCTCGATCAAATTCGCAGCATGCTTGGCTCATCTGGGCGTGCCGAAGACCAGCAGCAGATGATGGCGTTGCTTGCGCTTGCGCGCGCGTTTGCGCGCTACGACTCGAACCGGACATTTGGAATCGTCGAGCCGTTGATCGATCAATTCAACGACATCAGCGCGTCCGCTGTCGTACTCAATGGGTTTTTCCAGAAGTACTATGATGACGGCGAGTTGATTGTCGATAACGGCAATCCCGTCGGCGGCGTCGCAAACGATCTGGCCAATACTCTCGGCGATCTGGCAGTGAGGAATTTCGATCGGGCAAAGTCACTGGCCGACGGGATTCATCCAACGGATATTCGCTTGCGGGTATACCTGGCGATTGCGGAACAAGCCATCCAACCTCGCTACTGAGTGCCGCGCAGGACTTGTTCCCATCCGATCAACCGGCTTGAGTTTTATAACGGCTTCTGTGCCAAACGCTCAAAAATGACTATCAGAATAAGAATCTCGAAGGGTCGGGCTAGGCGGGAACGGCATCTTGTTCGGGTCTAAACTGCAGCGGTGCTTGTAAGGACCCACAAGTCGGCTTCTGGTCCACGAAAACACTTTCCACTATGCTGACTCGTTACTTGAAGCCGCTTCTCACTGCTTTCGCGAAGGAAGCGTTTTCTTAGCTGTTGTTTCGCCGAAACTTGCTTTTCCTTATTCGTACCGGAGAGCGATCATGGGGTCGATCTTGGTTGCACGATGCGCCGGAATAGTGCTGGCAATGATCGCTACGACTATCAAGAACAGGGCTACGGCGCCCAGGGTGACCGGGTCTGCGGGGTTTACTTGGAACAGCATGCCGGCGAGCAAGCGCGTCAGAGCGAAGGCGCCTGCTGTTCCAACAACGGCTCCGAGCGCCGAAAGAAAGAGCGCATTGCGCAATACCATGTTGAGGACGTCACGACGTTCGGCGCCCAGGGCCATCCGGATACCGAACTCATGGGTGCGCTGATTGACGGAGTATGACATTACTCCGTAGATACCCACCGCAGCGAGGATCAAAGCCACGACTGCAAATATCCCGAGGAGAGTCGACGTGAAGCGTGTCTGCGCGAGCGAAAACCCAACGACCTCTTCCATCGTTCGAATGTTGAATGTCGCCAAGTCCTTATCGAGCGATGCCACTTCCCGACGAATCGGATTGGCCAGACCCGCCAGGTCGCGCCGCGCCTTCACCACCAGCCGTATGTTCGGATTTGGATTTTGGAGAATTGGAAGATAGATCAATGCTCGTTGAGTTTCGCTGAGGTTCACCTCCTGGGTGTTGCGAACGATGCCGACAATCTCTTTCGGAGGTGCGTTCGGCGCCATGATCACGCGTTTCCCTAAAGCTTCCTCGCCAGGGAAAGCCCTCCGCGCGAGCGCTTCATTAATAATAACGACCGGCGATGCCGTGCTGCCGTCTTGAGGCGTGAATTCACGCCCCTGCAAAAGTGTAATCTGCAGGGTCTGAAACAATTCGGGCGTCACCCAACGAATCTGGGCATTCGGCCAGTCTTGTATGGCCGCAGGAGCGCGACCGTCGATCGCATAAATCAGAGTTGCGCCGGGGCCTGTGAGCGGGAGCTGGCTGGTGGTTGCCGCGTGCGTCACGCCGGGCAGGGCGGCCACCCTTTCAAGCAACCGATCGAGAAATGGGGGTATTTCCTGTGGTCCGTATCGCGGCGACGGCAGATTCAACTGAACCGTCAGTATATTTTTCGGATTGAAGCCCGGATCGACGCCTTGCAACTGATTCAGACTCTGGATCATCAAACCGGCGCCTGCCGTCACGACGATTGTCAAGGCGATCTCAGACACGACCAGCAGCGAGCGAAGACGATGCCTCTCGGCGCCGCCACTCGATCCCCGCGTTGCGTCTTTCAACGTTTCACCGACATTGCCACGGGATAGATGAAGAGCCGGAAAGATACCGAACACGATTCCCGTCAACATGGAGAGCAGAATAGTGAAAGCCAGGACCGGCGCATTCAACTCGGTCTCATTCAGGCGCGGCAGGTTCGCCGGCGCCATGGACAGCAAAGCGCGGAGTCCGATCCACGCCAGCACGATACCTAATGCACCTCCGGCCAACGCGAGCACAATGTTTTCCGTAAGCAGCTGACGCAGAACGCGCAGCCGTCCGGCGCCCAGCGCTGTGCGCACCGCAATTTCCTTCATACGATCGGACGCGCGCGCCAGAAGGAGGTTTGCGACGTTCGCGCACGCGATCAGCAGGACGAAGCCAACCGCACCCATCAGCACAAGCAAAGTCCCGCGCAGGTCTCGAACGATAAACTGGCGCAGGTCGAAAACCAGCGTGGTCCAGTTCTCGTTCGTTTCCGGATACTCTTTCTCGAGTCGTCCAGCGATCGTCTTCATTTCCGCGCGGGCGGTCTCCACCGTGACTCCATCCTTCAATCGAGCAATCGTTTGAAGCGTGTGTCCGCCGCGCACAGTGGATCCGGCAAGCCGCAGTGGAATCCAGATGTCGGTATTCGCCGGATACATGAAGCTCTCCGGCATCACGCCCACGATCAAGAAGCTGCGGCCGTCCAGCAAAATGTTCCGGCCGAGCACCGAAGCATCGCCACCGAACCGATTGATCCAATATCCGTGACTGATTACGGCAACGACGTCTTTGCCCTCCTCGGCGTCTTCGCGAAGGAGTGTTCGGCCAAGCTGTGCAGGCGTGCGCACAACTTGGAAGAACTGGTCCGAGACGGTGGCGCGCGTCACACGCTCAGCAGTGCCATCAATGCCTGTGAGTGTTGCCGCACCGGCGTTATATGCCGAGATGCCTGCGAATACAGTGTTCTGGTTCTGCCAGTCGAGGAAGTTGGCCGGCGAAGCAGTGAAGATTTCCAATCCCGCCTTTGGATTGCTTTCCCAGATAATGACGACGCGTTCGGGATCATCGAAGTTCAGCGGCTTCAGGAGAACAGCATTAACGACGCTGAACATTGCGGTCGTTGAACCAATTGCAAGCCCGAGCGCAATGATCGCAACCACAGTCACCGCAGGCCGTTGGCGCAGTGTACGAAGAGCAAAGTGAAGGTCTTGGATGAGCGGCATAGCCCAATTCAACTCCCGACGGGTTTGGAATACGTGAGCGCCAGAATGTTCGTGACCAAGATGTGGATTCGACGAAGATACTATCCCATTTCCGAGCTGTGCCGCGAGCAGAACGCAGGTAGCGGCCAGCATTATTGCACTTCGAATGTGATCGGCCCGCTGCTTCCATCTTCGGTCGTAGGGAAAGCGGTCGGCGTCAACGCTCCCTCATTCTTGCGAAATCAATCGAAGAGAAACCGGAGGATTCACTGTCGCGATTTTTCACTGGAACGCCGAAATCTTCGTAGCTTGCAGGTAATCCGAACAACTGGCATTCCCTCGATATGGTGCCAATTCCACCAGAAGTCCGGTTGTGGTCCAAAAGCACAACTTCCGCCATGCCGACTCCCAAGGAACAAAGCGTTTAAGTCATTGAAAACAATGAGGGGCGATGTAGACGCGTTTTAGGAATTAAATAGAGATAGGAACTGTTCCTTCCGATCCTGTCCGGCGCCGCCGGTTGCACGCTTCGAGGGAGTTGAGATCGGATAGCTAAACCCTGCGGCGTTACTCGCGAGTGATCTTGCCAAAGACCTTCGCAACTCCTCAATAAAAAGCCATTTATGGTGCCAGTTTACGGCCAAGTGGCACAGTCCTTCGCGCGCATCGCATGTAGATTTTGAAACCCGTTACAACCGCAC
>WNFT01005107.1_pt1 | contig 11816 bp, 13 predicted proteins | sample 5400191 | NCBI WGS metagenome assembly WNFT01 (sample SAMN13153359, study PRJNA577476) | soil metagenome | isolation source: 80 cm saprolite under Madrone tree | place: USA:California | collected 2016-06-14
ACGGGGGTGATCTGCATCATCAGGTCGGCCCGCTGCCAATCCCGATCGGCCTCATTGAACTTGCGCAGCTGGTAGTCCTGCGCCGCGCTGCCCGAGAAGCCCGGCGGCGCCCCTCCGTTCTCCTTCAGGAACGCGTTGGTGTTGTACGCGTTCCCCCGGCGGAACGACGGCTGGTAGGTAGCCCGGATCAGCAGCCAGTCGGTGGGGGTCACGTCAAGCGCGGCCTTGGCGATGGCCTCGTCGGTTCGGCTGACCTCCCAGTTGTCGTTCCGGTTCCAGCCTTCCCATCCCACCCCGAGGGTCAGCGCGGTGAAGCGGTTGAGCTGGTAGCGGCCGTTCAGGTCGGCGTTCTGGCGCATGTAGTCGTAGCGCCCGGCCCGGAGCGGCGCGTTGGTGATGGCGTTCTGGTCGTTGATGACAAATGCCTGGAACGTCGGGGTGCTGCTGTTGTCGACCAGGTCGTACACCCGGTACTTGAGCGAGAAGGTGAGCGGCAGCGACAGGGGCCGACTCGTGACGTCGAGGTTGCCCAGGAAGGTCTGTACGTTGCCGTGCAGTCTCTTCTCCGGCAGCTGAAGGCTCGGATTGGCCGCGACCAGACCGTTGGAGTACGTCTGCTGCTGGAAGTTCTGGTTCTGCAGGCGCAGGCTGTAGGTGGCGGACGCGTTCACCCGCGTGCGGAGGGGCAGGTTGATGCCGCCCGCCACGTTGAAGGTGTGGGCTTGGTTGTCGGGCGGCAGCGAGGTGGTGCCGAACTGCCCCTGGGTGCCCACCGCGGGACACGCGCCCGCGGGCGCCGGCAAGGGATTGCACGGATTGTCGGCCCGCACCCAGCTGAAGCCATTGTCGAAGACCGACGCGGTATAGCCCCACTGGAGCTGATAGAGGTCGGTGGCGTAGGTACCCCGGATCCGGAAGTCGTGGATGGTCTGGTCGATCGGCTGGACCAGCTCGAGGAAGATACCGCCCGGGCTGCCGAACGCCATGCCGAAGGGACGCTGGCCGTCCTTGTGGATGCGCGTGTACTCGGACACCAGGTCGAGGTTCGGCGTCGGGGAGAGCTTGAAGAACACGCGCGCGGTCTGCCACTGCTGGCTGATCTGGCCGTCGCCTTCCTGGTTCGTTCCTCGGGACGCCTCGCTGTGGCTCCAGCCGGGCGCTCCGTTCCACGTCGATAGCGGCGGACGCGTGTTGGGCAGGATGAAGACATTGCCGCCGAAGACCTTCAGGAAGGTCTGCGCGTCGGTCGAGTAGATGTGGCGCATCTGGTCCCACTCGAAGCCGGCCTGCCACAGGCCCAGCCGCTCGCCGGACAGGCTGTACTCCTGGGTGTGGAGCCCCCAGTCCTTCCCGCTGAGCTCGACGGAGTACTTCTCGTCGGGGCGGTACAGCCGCAGCCGCAGTCCGTCGAGGTAGAGCCCCTGGTTGATGTCGCGGTACTCCTCGAACTTGCCGTCGGCCTTGCCGGGGGTATGCTTGCCGTTCGGGTTCTCGAGGAAGAACCGGACGCCGGGCTCCACGTAGCCCTCGAGGTTCCACCCGCCGAGCTGAGTATCGGTGTTGGTCTGGGCCGGAGCCGGCCCTGCCCCGGCCAGCAGCACCAGTGTCGCGATGAGAAGTCGTGCGCGCGTCGTCCGTCGCATGGCGCCCCCCCTCTACCGTGTCAGCCGGAAGCCGGCGGGATGGTTGGAGCCGTGGACGGCCACGTGGCAGTCGTTGCAGGACCGCCCCATCACGAACTTCTGCGAACCGGTGTCGCGCCCGAACGGCCGCGAGACGTGCCCGGACTCCGTGTGGCACTGCTGGCAGATGCGCGGCTTCGCCAGCTTCAGCATCGCCTCGTGGTTCGACCCGTGGGGATCATGGCAGTTGCTGCAGCTCTCGACCACCGGCTGGTGGCTCCACAGGAAGGGTCCCCGCTTCTCGGCGTGGCAGGTGAAGCACGTGTCGTTCGGCGACGGCTCCTTGAGCAGGGCCGGAGTGACGGAGCCATGGGGATTGTGACACGACGAGCACGTCATCTTGCCTTCGCGGAGCGGCATGTGGGAGCTCCGCATCGTCTGGGCCCGCTTCTGGATGTGGCAGCTGCCGCACGTCTCGATCTCGGTCGGCTTGGCGAGCTGGCTCTTGGGCGAGACGTCCTCCATTACCTTGTGGCAGTTGGTGCAGGCCACGTCGCGAGACTCGTGCGGGCTCCCCTTCCAGAAGATCCGGGCGCTCTTGGTGTGGCAGGTGAGGCAGACCTGGTTCCGCTTCTCCACCGGGGTGGGGTCGTTCTTCGCGAAGGTGACGAGCCCGCCCTTGCCCTTGCCTCCGCCCGCTTCCACGTGGGCCTGCCCGGGACCGTGACAGCTCTCGCAGGCGTTGCCTTCCTTCGGATCGCGGGCCTGGTGCAGGAAAAGGCGCCCCATTCGCGTCTTGGCGAACGTGTGGAAGGCCTCTTCGTGGCAGCCCTTGCAGGTCTCCGCCCCGACGTAGCCGCTGGTCGGGCTCGCGGTCCCGCCGGCGGTCGGCGCCGCGGAGGCTGGTGATGGGGAAGGGGGTGTAGGGTGCTGCGCGCGCGAGGCGAACGGCATCCCGAGCACGATCCCGACGCCGAGGGCAATGGCCGCGCCGGCGATCACTCCGAGAAGCCTCCGAGGCTGCGCGCTCATGCTGGGCCCTCGCGGTGATGGAGTACGCAGACAGTCGAGGCGTACTCTAGGTCGTCGGCCAAGATCCAACAATAGTGCGTTTAGCTCATTCCGCCTTCGGCCTATAGAATCTGCCTGGCCCGCAGCTCGGCCAGCACCGCGCCGATGAGCAGGACGAGCGCGGCCGCGAATAGAGGCTGGGCCAGGAACATGAACAGCGTGAAGATAATGGGCGTGGCCCGCACCAGCGCCAGCAGGGCCATGAGGTTGAAGACGAGGGCCAGGACGATCGCGATGCGCAGGAGCCGGAGGCGCCGCGGCTGGTCGGTCACCGGCGGGCCTCCTTCTTCTGGACCGGATGGGCGGGTCCGTGGCAGGTCAGGCAGGGGGTCTGGCCGCTCATCAGCTCGGGCAGCATCGGCTTCATCGTGGGCGAGTTCAGGAATTTCTGCGACTCACCGTGGCAGCCCAGGCAGCGGAAATTCGGATAGGGCTGCGCGATCTTGATCGGCACGTCGTAGAGCCCGGTGGTGTAACGCCATACGTGGCCGAGCCCCGCGAGCTTAGCCTTGAGCGTTCCCCCCAGCCCGTAGTCCGAATGGCACGTGTAGCACTGACTCTCGCGAATGAACCGGTTCTTGAAATGGGTGGCCGCGAGCGTGTCGCTCTTGACGTCCCGCAGGTCCTGGACGAACGGGGTCATCACGTGGCACGACCCGCAGGCCGCCACGGTCGTGGTGCTCTCGAGCCCGTGGGCGAACGTCATGAACGCCACCATGATCGGCACGAGGCCGAGGGTCACGAGCAGCCAGCCCCACATGTTCGACGGGGCATCGGCGGCCCGCAGTCGGCGCCACGCCAGGAGGAGCAGGATCGCGTCGAGGACGACGAACGCGACGCCGAAGCCCTGGATCCACTGGCTGGTCGTGCCGATCCAGCCCTGCGGTAGCGGCACGCCGGGGTCGGTGGCTGCCGTCGCGCCGGAAGCCAGAAGCGCTCCGGCGAGCGGCAGCAGCCCGCTCACTTCTGCTCCTTGCCTCCCGGGTAGGCCTTGAGCCAGTCGGTCTTGATGTCGTTGGCCTTCTGCTTGTCCTTCTCGGTCATCAGGTACTTGCCGCGATCGTTCAGGTCGTCCGGCTTGAAGCTATCTTTCTTCGGCAGCTTGGAGACGTGGCAGTACTGGCAGTTCTGGGCCGGCATGCCTTCTTTCTTGGCCTCCGAGAAGAGCTGGGGAGTGGCCGCGACCGGGGCCGCGGAGAGAGCGCTCACGAGCACCGCAGCAACCGCGGCAAGCAGCGTCGTTCGGTTCATCCCGGTTCCTCCTTGCGATCTCACTGCGCGCGTCGGATGCCCTGGAGCAGCGCGACGAGATCCGCCATTTCCTGCGACTGGAAGGTCGGCCAGGGCGCCTTGCCCCCGCCCGGAGCGGGAGCCGTGACCGTCGTGTGGTTCCACAGCGCGGCCAGCACGCCCGCCGGAGACTCCATGCCCTTCGCCCGGGTCAGGTCGTCCGCGGGCTTCCCCCGCTCGCCGTAGACGCCGTGGCACGAGAGGCAGCCTTTGGCGGACAGCGTCGCCCAGCCGCGGCTGGGGCTTCCCGCGGCCGCGAAGTAGCCCGACGAATACAGGTAGGCCACGAGGTCGGCCATCTCTTCCGGCTTCAGCTGCGGGATCGTGATGTTCCGGGCGGCCATCGCCGCGGTCATCGCGGGCGCCTTGTTCCAGATCGCGGCTGCGAACTCGAGCGGGCTCCGCCGCACGCCCTTGTCGGTGAGCGAGGGCCCCACGCTGCCGCCGGCGCCCCCGACGCTGTGGCACTGCACGCACTGCTTCTCCGCGAAGAGGAGCCGCCCGCTCTCGGCGTTGCCCGGGAGGACGAACACTGCTCCGGCGGCGGCCCCCGTGGTGGGCGACAGAAACGCGATGAGATCGCGGAGCTCGGCGGCGGCGAAGGTGGGCCGTTCGATGCCCTTGACCTTCATCACGTCGGCCATCTGCGGGCCGTGGTTCCACAGGGCCGCGGCCGCGTAGAGCGGCGACCCGAACTGCTTGAGATGATCCACGGTCGGGCCGGGCCCGGCCGGCCCGTGACACTCCACGCACCGCTTGGCGGTGAAGAGCCGCTTGCCGCTCTCGGTGTTCCCCGGGCGGTCGAAGTAGCCGAGGGTGTACAGGAAGCCGACGAGGTTCTTGGCCTCGTCGGGCTCGAGCTGGGGTCGGGAGATGCCGAGCTGCTTCATGCGCTCGGTCATGCGCGGGAGGTGATTCCACATCGCGGTGGCCAGGTCGTAGAAGGAGTGCGGCCGCGAGGCGCGGGCTAGGTCCGGCCCGACCTTGCCGCCGGAGCCGTTGAGCGCGTGGCACTTCACGCATCCCTTCGCGTCGAACACCCGCGAGCCGGCGACCGGATCCTGGCCTGGACTGGGAGACTGCGCCCACGTCACACCGACCGATCCTGCGAGGAGCGCTGCCGTTGCGACGAGCGAGCTGAGAAACCGGGTCATCGATGACTCCCTAACTTCGGTCAGAGACACGGCAGATCGCGCGTCGATAATTTCTAACCGCAAGGGATGTTAGCGGACGGGTCCGACCACCGACAATGATGCAAATGCACTAGTACGAGAAGGCTTCGCCCGACCGTGCGGCGTTCGGCGGGTGGTAGTGAAGAGCCGAAGACCTGACACTCTTGAGTCGAGATGGTGACCCTGGTGGAGTGTGATCGCTGGCTGAGCCGATCCTGGAGACTGGGGCGTCGGGCGCGCTCTTCGGCCGCTCGATCATGACGAGGCAGAGTGGCCGAAGCCGCTTTGCCGTGTGGGAGAGAGGAAGTGCTACAAGAAATTCGTCGGGATGTTGGGCCCTGAGGAAGGTCAGCGACGACTGGGTGCGCAGCCCGCTCCTCAACATGAACCGCGCCTACCAGAGTGCCACGCCCTCCCCGAGCAGGAGCTCCAGGAGCGGCGCCTGACAATCCAGGCCGCCCACGCATCCCAGGAGATGGCCCGAATCCTCGGCGAGGCCATCGACTACGCACACCGGGGTCAGCTCGAGGCGACACGCCCGGTCTGCAAGCGCTCGGCGGTGGAGGCGTGCTTTCTCTTGACGCTCCGGGCCGTCGCCAAGGCATCGAAGGTCGATCTGCGCCGGGAGAGGACGGTGGACTGCCAGAATGGCGTCACGCGCTTCACCGAGATCGTGCGGCGGCCCCTCCTCGAGCTGGTGTCCGGCAGTGATCGCGATCGTGCGCTCCGGGTGCTCGAGGCCCCCCACCCTTGGGAGGGAGAGGGCGGGGTGAAGAAGAGCGAGCGGCGCAAAGGAATGACGCCTCGCGGCAGGGGATGCGCTCCTTCGTCTGCGGGCGGGTCCTGAGCATCCAGAATCGTCATCACGCGCTGATCCAGCGGGTCGCGAAGGCGACGGCTGACATGCCGGACGCGATCGTGACCGCGAAGAAGGCCGGCGGGCCGCCGAGAGGTCGATGGGCTTCCATGCGCCGCAGGAAGTGGCGTGGGTCCTCGGCGAGACCATCGACTACGCCAGGGGCCAGCTCGAGGCGCCACGCCCGGCCCGGACGCGCTAAACTAGTTCTTGAGCGAGCGCAGGTACTGGACGAGCGCCCAGCGGTCGTTCTCCGGCAGGTGCTTCCACGACGGCATGGCGCCTCGCCCGGTCGTGATCTTCCAGAAGATCTCGCCGTCCGTTTTGTCCTGAACCTTCTTCGAGGTCCAGTCGGCGGGCTTGGGGCTGAGCGCCATCGCCGCGGGGCCGTTGCCCTTGCCCGTGTTCCCGTGGCACGAGGCGCAGTTGACCTGCGCGACCTTCTTGCCCTGCTCGACGGCCTTTGGGCTGGCCGCGACCGGATTCTTCTTGTTCTTCTCCGAATCGGGGGCCGTCCAAGGGGTCTGGGCCCAGGCGCCGCTTGCCACGAGCGCGAACCCCAGGCTCATGGCCACCGCGATTGCCCGGCAAGGAAGCTGGGACATCATCGACCTCCGCCTGCGCAACCCTCTCCCCCGATCGAGGGGAGAGGTAGTGAGCGTTGATCGGACGGGGCGCGTTGCCTGCCTAGTGCCCGCCCGTCCCGTGGGTGCCCGGCACCAGCGTCTTGAAGACGCCGGGCTGCTCGGCGCCCGCCACCGCCAGCACCCCGAGCGCGCCCTTCTCCATCGCCCGCACGATGCTGTGATCCACCAGCAGGAAGTTCCCGGGCACCTGCACCTTGATCTCGACGATGGCCGCCCCTCCGGCCGGGATTAGGGTGGTCTGCACGTTCTTGGCGGGAACGCCTCCGCCGATGGCGCCTTCCGGGTAGACGGTATCGAAGATCTCGCCGATCACGTGGAAGGAGGAGATCAGGTTCGGCCCGCCATTGCCCACGAAGAGCCGCACGGTCTCGCCCACGTTGGCCTTGATGGCGGAATCACCCAGGAGGGCACCCATCTTGCCGTTGAACACCACGTACTCGGGCCGCTCCGCCGTCAGCTTGGCCGGATCGATCACCTGGAGCCCGGGGGCCAGCGTCTTGCCCTTGGTGTAGAACTCCCCCTGCATGACGTAATACTCGCGGTCCACGCGGGGCAGCCCCTTCTCGGGCTCGACCAGGATCAGGCCGTACATGCCGTTGGCAATGTGCTCGGGCACGCTCGGGGTTGCGCAGTGGTAGACGTAGAGGCTCGGGTTCAGCGCCTTGAACTCGAAAGCGCCTTCCTGGCCTGGTCCCAGCTGCGTGACCGCCGCGCCGCCACCCGGCCCGGTCACCGCGTGCAGATCGATCGAATGCGGGTGCATGCTCTTCTCGGCGTTCTTGAGCCGGATCTGCACGATGTCGCCCACGCGCACGCGCACGAACGGTCCCGGCACGGTACCGCCGAACGTCCAGAACGTGTACTGCACGCCATCGGCCAGCGTGCCTTTCACCTCGGTGGTCTCGAGGCTGACGATCACCTTCGCGTTGCCCGGCCGGTCCACCGGCGGCGGCACCGCCGGCGCCGAGGTGAGGATCGCCTTGACCTCCGGCAGCTCCGCTGTGGCCCCGGGCACCTTCTCCCGTGCTTTGCTCTGCCAGAGTTGCGTCCCGCCGATCAGCAGCCCGGCCACCGCCACGCCCGCCATCACCGTCAGCCCTCGTCTCATCGCTCGTTCTCCTTTGGGTCTCTCACCTTCATCCGTCTTGATGTGCAACGCTGGTGCCGGAAGCCACGAGGCCGCCAGACCACCCCCATGACGAGAGGATGCGGTCCGGTGCCCGTGACGCGGTATGACTCCGGTCATAGAGGCCAACCGTGGTGGAGGGGCGACGACGCCCCACATGAGGCCGTAGGGCCGCACGGCCGCGATCTAGCGGCTCGCGTCGCGCGCGATGCGATCCGGCGTCCAGGGCGGATCGAGGGTCACGGCCACCTGAACCGCTTCCACGCCGGGGAGCTCCCTGATCGCCCGGCGGACCCATTCGGCGACGGATTCATGGATGGGACACGCCGGGTCGGTCAGGGTCATGGTGATCCTGACGCGGCCGGCTTCGATGTCCACCCCGTAGATCAGGCCCAGGTCCACGACGGACATGCCGAGCTCGGGGTCGAAGACGGCACGAAGGGCCTGCGTGATCTGCTCGTGGCTGATGGTCATACGTCACGCCAGCGACTGCAGATTGGGGGAGTGCGGGGCCATGTCTGGGCCCCCGCGTACAGATGTCCGAGAACTCGCGAGAGCGCCGCCGCAAATGCCAGTGAGCCCAGCGCCAGCACCGCGCCCGCGGCGCGGATCCAGTCGGCCTCGCCCACAAGCGCGGTTGTGGCCAGCAGGCCAACCCCGCCGGTGAGGAGCAGGTAGGCGAGTCCTTCCGCCGGTGGCCAGGAGAGCTGCGCCAGCGTCGGCACCGGCTCCCGGCCCGCCCGCGGGCTGTACGCGCGGTACCAGACCAGGAACGGGACGATCTTGAGCATCATGCCGACGATGGTGAGCGAGATCGAGCCGCCAAGCGTGACGACAGCGTAGGCGAGCGCCACGCGAGGCCCCACAAGGCGATCCGTCGCCATCGCTACCCCGAGCAGGGCGGCCGGCGCGAGGAACGCGGTGGCGGTGAGGACGAAGCGGAGCCCCCAATCGAGGCCGGGCCGCTTCCGCCCCCACGCCATCTCGTAGATCCAGGCCGCGTGGGCTCCGGCCGCTGCCGTCATGGCCAGCGCTCCGGCGACGAGCAGGCCGGGCACGCCGAGCAAACCCAGCACGACCGCCGGCGCGCCGGCGGTCAGGCCCCACAGCTGCAGGAAGGAATGCCAGGGCCGGGGCGCGGGGGCGAGGAAGAACATCGGGTATACGCGCGCGGTGACGGCGAGGATCATCGGCGCCACCCAGCCGAGGAGGGCCAGCTGCACGTGAGCGTGCAGCGTCGGGAAGAACTCACCGGGCAGGAACGGCCACACGTGGCTGACCGCCAAGGTCAGGCCGAACACGGTCGTCAGCGCAAGTCCGCCGTATGCCAGGACGACGAGGCGGGCGGTGAATGTCCACCGAGTGAAGCCCCGCAGGCTCATTCCGATATTGAGCAGATGGAGCGCGATGCCCACGGCCAGCAGCCCCGCGGCCGCGGTCAGACCGGGCCAGCTGCCGAGATGGAAATGCGCGACCATGCCCGTCACGGCCACGACAAGGATGGCGAGCTGCCACCGGGCGAGCCGCTCGCTCCAGATGGGGCGCTCGAGCACGATCGGGATGAGCTGGTAGCTGGCGCCCATGATCGCGAGCGTGACCCACCCGAGCGTGACGGTGTGGGTGAGGGCGAGCAGCCGCGGATGGTAGTAGTGGCCCGCGAGCTCGGGCCCGAGCCACACGATGCCCAGGGAGGCCACGAGGAAGGCGGCCGCGGCGCAGACCAGGTAGCCGAGCGGGACGAGCGGCGAGATGCCGCTCCCGGGCCGCGGCCGCCCGGGCCGGCTCACGCCGCTCCCCTCCGGATCAGGATGCGGACCAGACCCGGCTCCGGCTCATCCGTCTCGTGAATCAGGCCCCGCTCGTCGAGCTGGGGATAGAGGAACATGGGCCGGCGGTCGTGATGCACCTCCAGCTCGGCGCCCGGGCCGAGCCGGTCGATCTCCTCGAGCACACGCACCATCGGCTGCGGCGGCTCGAGGCCGCGCACGTCCAGCACGGTGCGATCGCGCGCAAGAGCCCCGGCCGCCGCCGCCTCCTCGCGGCTCGGCGCGCGGTCACGGTAGAACCCGACCGACCAGTCGTCGGCCGCGCGGCACTCGGCCCAGTGCGCGAAGCCACGCTTGCCGAGCACCTTGTAGAGCGGGATGGGCTCGAACGGGACGCGGAGCACCAGCGCCTGGTCAGCGGCCAGCGCGTTGACGGCCGCCATGATCCGCGCGAACGGCTCCTCGCCTCGCTGGATGACCTCGCACACGTCGAGGTGCACCCGCGCCGCCGGGATTTCGCTCGGCATCATGCCGGCGTCTTGCGCGGCTCGTTCAAGGCCGCGAGCAGCGCGTCGAGCGGGATGCCCGCCGCCGCGGCCGCCTCGCGCAGGCTGAGATGGGCCCCGCAGCAGTGGTTGATCCCCATCTCCTTCATGGTCTCGAGCGCCACGGGACGGCGCTGCACGACCTCGGCCACGGTCTGCTCGGCCAGGACGGGCGTGAGGGGGCGTTCGAGGACATCCGGCGAAATGTGGTGGCAGCAGCATTCGTGAGCCATGTCATTTCCTCCTTGTTCCACCCTATCGCCGAATGACGAGCCTCCTTATGACGGCAGTCATAGTCGACACCGCGCCAGTCTAGGGGAGCGGATGGACGCTCAGGATGATCGCGTCGATGCGGTCGAGTGCCGGGTACGCGGCGATCACTCGCACGAAGTATCCGTCGAGGTTGTGCCATTCGCGGCGATCCCGCCTGACCAGATCGGGCCGTACCCCGGACGGAAGATTGACCGCTTCGAGGGCGGCTTCGTACGTCTTGGGGGCTACCGTGACGTCGGGAAAGGCGATGACCACCGTGGTGCTGCGCTCCTTCTCGAAATCGATGTCGAATCGAGTCCCCCGGCCGTCGTAGGCTCGCGAGGTGCCGCCGTCGGGCAGGTACACGTCCCCCGAGGGCACCCCCTTGATCCGGACCGGCCGTCCCAGGGTCCCCTGGATCGCGGCCGGCGACCGCTGGAGCACGGTGGGCGCGTCGATGAGTGGTGCGGCTCCGGCCCACTCCGGTGTTGCGGCCATCAGCCCGATCAGGAACAGCTCCGCGAGTCCGCGCATCGCTCGTTCTCCTTGGCAAGTTCCCGCTGCACGCGCGGTGCCAGTAGAGACCTTCGTGAATCCGTCCACTTAGGGGCGCAGCGCTCCCCGGCCGATGGGGCAGCGGCTCCGCACCCGGGGCAATCTCGCGACAGGGGCCCCGTGCTATCCTGCCGACGATGTCCGCCAAGGAGATCGCGGCGTTCCTGGGTGGGAACCCGGTGTTCGCCGGCGTCCCGGAACGCGAACTCGAGACGCTGGCCCGGATCGCGCAGGAGGAGACGCATCGAGCCCGCGGCGAGATCTTCATGGAGGGCGACGCCGCGCGCTGGGTCTACCTGGTGAGATCAGGCCACGTGAAGATCGTGAGGCATTCCAGGACGGGGAAGGACGTGGTCCTCGAGCTGCTGGGGCCGGGGGAGATCTTCGGGGGTGTGGCGGCGATCGAGAAGCGCCCCTATCCGGCGAGCGCCCAGGCCACCGAGGCCACCGTGGTCCTCAAGATCCCTGCGGACCCCGTGATCGCATTCGCCGAGCGCCACCCCGCGTTCATCAAGGAGATGGCGCTCATGATCGCCCGGCGGCTGCGCACCGCCCACGACTCCGTTCATCAAGGAGATGGCGCTCATGATCGCCCGGCGGCTGCGCACCGCCCACGACTCGGTTGCGTCGCTCGCGGTAGATCCGGTCGAGGCGCGGCTGGCGGCGACCTTGCTCCGGCTCGCCAAGCGCGAGGGGACACGGAGTGCCAAGGGCGTCACGCTGCCGTTCCATCTCACCCGGCAGAGCCTGGCCGACATGACCGGCACCACGGTGGGAGTCGTGGGCGGTGCGCAGCCGCCGGGCGATCATGAGCGCCATCTCCTTGATGAACGCGGGGTGGCGCTCGGCGAATGCGATCACGGGGTCCGCAGGGATCTTGAGGACCACGGTGGCCTCGGTGGCCTGGGCGCTCG
>WNFT01004785.1_pt1 | contig 11814 bp, 8 predicted proteins | sample 5400191 | NCBI WGS metagenome assembly WNFT01 (sample SAMN13153359, study PRJNA577476) | soil metagenome | isolation source: 80 cm saprolite under Madrone tree | place: USA:California | collected 2016-06-14
GCGGGCCCTCGCGGAGGACGTGGACGTGGTGCTCACCTCGCTCCCCGGGCCTCCCGAGGTCGAGCAGGTGGCGCTCGGGGCGGAGGGGCTCATCCACGGCATGCGCGCGGGCACCGCGCTCTTCGATCTCACCACCAACGCCCCGGCCCTGGTGCGGCGCCTGCACGGGCTCTTCGCGGCGCGCGGGATCCATGTGCTCGACGCGCCGGTGAGCGGCGGCCCGCTCGGGGCCAAGACGCGGAAGCTCGCGATCTGGGTAGGCGGAGACCGCGCGGTGTTCGACCGCCTGCGCCCGGTCCTCGAGGCGATGGGCGACCAGCCCTACTACGTCGGCCCGATCGGGGCGGGCGCGGTGGCCAAGCTCGTGCACAACTGCGCGAGCTTCACGATCCGCACGGTGCTGGCCGAGGTGTTCAGCATGGGGGTGAAGGCGGGGGTGGCGCCCGAGCTGCTGTGGCAGGCGGTGCGGCAGGGCGCGACCGGCCGCCGCCGCACGTTCGACGTGCTGGTCGACAAGTTCCTGCCCGGCGAGTTCGAGCCGCCGTCCTTCGCCCTGCGCCTGGGCCACAAGGACGTCTCCCTCGCCACCGCGCTCGGGCGCGAGCACGGGGTGCCGATGCGCCTCGCGAATCTCGCGCTGGAGGAGATCACCGAGGCGCTCAATCGCGGCTGGGGCGACCGCGACTCGAGCAGCTTCATGCTGCTCGAGGAGGAGCGGGCGGGGGTCCAGATCGCGGTGCCGCGCGAGCGGCTCCAGCAGATCCTGGAGCAGGACGGGCGGTGAGGCGCCCGGCCAGGGCCGCCTCGCTTGCTGCGCCGCGTTACCTTCCGGTGTCTCGGGGGTATAAAGCGGTCGCATGCTAACTTTTAAGTCACGATGCCGTTCACCGCGGGCCCGACCCGGCTTCCGATCCGCACCCGGATCACCCTCGCCTTCGCGCTGGCGTTGGCGGTGCTGGTGGCAATCGCGCTGGTCGCCTACCGGAGCGTCGGGGTCCTGGTCGAGACGAGCGCGCGGGTGGGGCACACGCACGAGGTGCTCGGGACGCTCGAGTCGCTGCTGGGAGGGGTCATCACCGCGGAGACCGGGGTGCGCGGTTACGTGCTCACCGGCGAGGAGCGCTTCCTCGGGACCTACTGGTCGGGGATGCAGCGCGCGGAGATCGGCCTCGCGGCGCTCCGGCGGCTCACCGCCGACAACCCCGAGCAGCAGGACCGGCTCGCCCACCTCGAGCCGCTCCTCGCGGAGCGGCTGCTGGCGCTCCAGGAGATCAACGCGCTCCGCCGGGAGCAGGGCCAGGACGTCGCCGCCGAGCGGGTCCGGCTGACCGGCGGCTCGGGGCTGGACGCGTCCATCCGCGGGTTCATCGACGAGATGCGGGCGGCCGAGCGCGTGCTGCTGGACGCCCGGGTGGCCAGCGCCTCCGCGATGGCCTCCCGCACGCGGTGGATCATCGCGGGAGGCAGCGCGGTGTTCGTGGTGATCACGCTCGGTTCCATCCTGCTCATCGGGCGCGAGATCGAGCGGCGTCGGCGGATGGATCGCGGGCGGCGGGCGGCGGAGGCGCGCTACCAGCAGCTCTTCGACCGCAACCTCGCCGGGATGGCGCGGACACGACGGGAGGACGGGACCGTGCTGGAGTGCAACCCGGCGATGGCGCGGATCCTGGGCTACCGCTCGCCCGAGGAGGTGCTCGGCCTGAACGCGCGCGATCTCTACGTGGACCCCGCGGATCGACAGCGGATCGTGTCCAGCGTCCCTCCGGGCGGCGGGCTGGTCGACCAGGAGGTTCGCTTCCGGCGCAAGAGCGGTGAGGTGATCTGGGTGTCCATGACCTCGGTGGAGGTGGAAGACGACGGCCAGCCGGCCTTCGAGGCCCTCGTGCTCGACGTGACCGATCGGCGCAACGCGCGGGAGCAGATCCAGGGACTGAACGCCGCGCTCGCGCGGCAGGTCGGCGAGCTCGACGCGGTGAACCGGGAGCTCGACGCCTTCAGCTACTCGATCTCGCACGACCTGCGCGCGCCCCTGCGGGCCATGCAGGGCTTCTCGGAGGCCCTGCTCGAGGACTACGGCGATCGCCTCGACGCGGCCGGCCACGACTACGCGCAGCGGATCGTGGCCGCGAGCCGGCAGATGGACACCCTGATCCAGGATCTGCTCGCCTACAGCCGCCTCGTCCGCACCGAGATCGCGCTGGATCCGGTGAGCCTCGAGGCGGTGGTGGACGAGGCGTGCGCGCCGCTCGAGCAAGAGGTCAAGGAGCGCGGGGGCGAGATCGCGGTGGAGCGGCCACTCGGGCGGGTGCTGGCCCACCGCACCGTGCTCGGCCAGATCGTCGCGAACCTGCTCACCAACGCGCTCAAGTTCACGCGGCCCGAGACCCCGCCCCGCGTCCGGATCCACGCCGAGCGGGGGCCCGACCGGCTCCGTCTCTGGGTGGAGGACAACGGCATCGGCATCGCCCCGGAGCACCGCGAGCGGATCTTCCGGGCCTTCGAGCGGCTGCACGGCATGCAGCAGTACCCGGGCACCGGGATCGGCCTGGCCATCGTGCAGAAGGGCGCGCAGCGTCTCGGCGGCCAGGCCGGCGTCGAGTCCGAGCCCGGGACCGGGAGCCGTTTCTGGGTCGAGCTGCGCGAAGCGCAGGCGCCCGCCGCATGAACGCCGCCGCCCTGCCCATCCTGCTGGTGGAGGATTCCCCGGACGATGCTCTCCTCATTCAGCGCGCGTTCCGGAAGGCCAACCTGGCCAACCCGGTGCAGCACCTGAGCGACGGGGAGGAGGCGGTGGCCTATCTGAGCGGGACGCCGCCGTGGAACGACCGGGCGAAGTTCCCCCTGCCGGTGTTCATGCTGCTCGACCTCAAGCTGCCGCGGCGCTCCGGGCTCGAGGTGCTCGAGTGGGTGCGCCGGGAGTCCACCGTCAAGCGGCTGCCGGTGGTCGTGCTCACCTCCTCGCGCGAGTCGGTGGACGTCAACCGGGCCTACGACATCGGGGTGAACTCCTACCTCACCAAGCCGGTCGGCTTCGAGGCCCTGCTCGAGATGGTGAAGAGCATCAACCTCTACTGGCTGGTGCTCAACGAGCACCCGGAGATCCGACAGAGGTGAGCGCCCTCGACGACCGGTTCCGCCTGCTCCTGGTCGACGACAACCCGGACGACCGGCTCCTCATCCGTCGGGCGCTGACCCGCGAGTTCGCCGAGCTCGAGATCTCCGAGGTCGGCGACCCGACCTCGCTCGCCCGCGCCATCGAGGCCGGGCCCTACGACCTGGTCATCACCGACTACGGGCTCGGGTTCACCGACGGCTTCGCCCTGCTCGAGTCGCTCAAGTCCCAGTGGCCGGAGTGCCCGGTGATCCTGTGCACCGGCACCCTGAGCGAGGAGATCGCGGTCGAGGCGCTCCGCAAGGGTCTCGACGACTACGTGCTGAAGGATCCGCGGCGCTTCATGCGGCTGCCCGCCGCGGTGCGCAGCGCCATCGACCACGTCCGGCAGCGCGCGGCGGCCCGCGCGGCCGAGACCCGCTACCACGAGCTCTTCGACGGCGCCCCGGTCGGGCTGATCCGCTCGCTCCCCGACGGCCGCATCCTCGCCGCCAACGCGGCGGCGGTGCGCATCGCGGGGTACCCGAGCGTGTCCGCGCTCCTGGACGCGAGCGTGGCCGACCTCTACGCGGAGGGCGGCGACCGGGCCCGCGTGATGGGCGCGCTCGAGCGAGGCGAATCCCACCAGAACCTCGAGATCCAGGGCCGGCGGCAGGACGGCACCGTGATCTGGGTGAGCGTCAACGTGCGACCGGTGCGCAACGCGGCGGGAGCGGTCGCGCACTACGAGTGGAGCTTCGCCGACATCACCGAGCGGCGGCAGCTCGAGTCCCAGCTCCGGCAGGCCCAGAAGATGGAGGCGGTGGGCCAGCTCGCGGGCGGCGTGGCCCACGACTTCAACAACCTGCTCACCGTGATCGGCGGCCGCTGTTACCTGATGCTGGGCAAGCTGGGGGCAGACGATCCGCTGCGCCGGGAGGTGGAGCTGGTGCGGGGTGCGGCGGAGCGCGCGGCCCGCCTGACCCACCAGCTCCTGGCCTTCAGCCGCAAGCAGGTGCTGGAGCCGCGGGTGCTCGACCTCAACGAGACGGTGAGCGGCATCGAGCCGCTGCTGCGGCGGCTCATCGGCGAGCACATCGAGATCTCGGTCATCCAGGGGCCGGGGCTCGCGCACGTGAAGGCGGACGCGGGGCAGCTCGAGCAGGTGATCCTGAACCTGGCCGTGAACGCGCGCGACGCGATGGGACGCGGGGGCCAGCTGGTGCTCGAGACCGCCAACGTCACCCTCGACGCGGCGGCGGCGCGGCGCTCCCCGGATCTGGAGCCGGGCGCCTACGTGATGCTCTCGGTGACCGACAGCGGGCACGGGATGGACGCGGCCACGCGGGCCCAGATCTTCGAGCCGTTCTTCACCACCAAGGAGGTGGGGAAGGGGACCGGGCTGGGGCTCGCCACCGTGTACGGCATCGTCAAGCAGAGCGGCGGGCTGATCGAGGTCGAGAGCGAGCCCGGCCACGGAGCCTCCTTCAAGGTGTACCTGCCCGCGGTGCAGGCGCCGGTCGAGGCCGCCGAGCCGGCCAAGGCGCCGGGCACGCGACTGCGCGGCTCGGAGACCGTGCTGCTGGTCGAGGACGATCCGAGCCTGCGCACGCTGGCCCGCGAGATCCTGACCGTGCAGGGCTACACCGTGATCGAGGCCGCCTCGCCCCTGGAGGCGATCCGCATCCACGAGCGCCACGCGGACGCGATCCACCTCCTGCTCACCGACGTGGTCATGCCGGAGATGAACGGGCCCCAGCTCGCGGCCCAGCTGCAGGCGGGCCGGCCCGGCATGGAGGTGCTGTTCATGTCGGGCTACACCGGGTCCGCCCTGGCCCTGGAGGGCGGGGGCGAGTTCGGGGGCGCGTTCCTGGCGAAGCCCTTCACGCCGGACGGCTTGAGCCGCCGCGTGCGCGAGGTCCTCGACGCCTAGCCCTTGAGGCCGCTCAGGCGCACGCCTTCCACGATGCGCCGGTTGGCCACCACGAAGACCACCAGCAGCGGCAGCGCGCTCAGCGCCGCACCCGCCATGATCGGCCCGTAGGACTCGGAGCTGTAGGCGCTCCGCAGCAGGGCGAGCGCCACCGGCAGCGGGAACATGTCGGGCTTGTTCACCGCGATGAGCGGCCAGAGGAAATCGTTCCACGCGGAGCGGAAGGCGAAGATCGCGAGCGCGGCCAGCACCGGCTGCGAGAGCGGCAGGATGATCCGGGAGAAGACCTGCCAGGGACCTGCGCCGTCTATCAAAGCCGCGTCCTCCAGCTCGCGCGGCATCGTGAGGAAGAACTGGCGCAGGAGGAAGACCCCGAAGGCGAAGATCATCGCCGCCTCCGGCACGATCAGACCCTGGTAGGTGCTGAGCCAGCCGAGCCGCTGGGTGAGCACGTACTGGGGGACCAGCAGCACCGCGTTCGGGATCATCAGGCTGCCTACCAGCACCACGAAGACCAGGTCACGCCCGGGGAAGCGCATGCGGGCGAGCGGGTAGGCGGCCATCGCGCTGGTGGCGAGGACGACCAGCACGCTGCCGGTGGCCACCACCAGGCTGTTGGCGAACGCGCGCCCGATGCGGGCGGTGCGGGAGGAGCCGAGGAGCACCTCGTGGTAGTGGGTCAAGGTCGCCGGCCACGGGATCCACTCGGGGGGCAGCCGGATGATGTCGGCGCTCGGCTTGAGCGAGGTCACCACCACCCACGCGATCGGCGAGAGCCAGAGCACGGCGAGCGCGAGCAGAGCCAGGGTGAGCGCCCAGCCCTGCCGGTCCAGGAGGCGGCCCGCGCGCGCCATCCGCTCAGTACTCGGTGTGGCCGCGCAGCAGGCGGAACTGGAGCAGCGAGAAGGCGAGGATGACCGCGAAGAGCACCCACGCCATCGCGGAGGCGGAGCCGAACTGGAAGAAGTTCTGGAACGCGGTCTCGTACAGGTGCTGCACCACGGTGCGGGTGGCGTCGCCGGGGCCGCCCCCGGTGAGGACGAAGACCTGGCCGAAGAGCTGGAACGAGCCGATCACGTGGGTCACCACCACGAAGAGCAGCACCGGGCGCAGCAGCGGCAGCGTGATCGCCCAGAACGCGCGGCCGCCGGAGGCGCCGTCGAGCGCGGCCGCCTCGTACAGCTCGCGCGGGATGTCCTGGAGCCCGGCGAGGTACACCACCAGGTAGTAGCCGGTCACCCACCACACGGTGGTCAGGATGATTGCCCACATCGCGGTGTGCGGATCGGCGAGCCAGGAGCGGGCGGGGGCGCCGAGCGCGCGCAGGTAGTAGTTGAAGGGGCCCACCACCGGGTCGAGCAGCCAGAACCAGGCGAGGCCGACCGTGACCACCGAGAGCGTGAACGGGAAGAAGAAGACGCTGCGCAGCAGGGTCTTCAGCCGCCCGCGGTTCAGCGCCAGGGCCAGCACGAGCGGCACCGCGAGGATCGGCACCGTGCTGGCCACCGTGTAGAACGCGGTGTTCCAGAGGCTCACCTGGAAGCGGGTGTCCTCGAGCAGCCGCGCGTAGTTGGCGAGCCCGACCCACTGCTGGGTCGGGCGGCCGAGCCGCGCGTTGGTGAAGGAGAGGCGCAGACCCTCGAGGAGCGGGTAGAGGCGGTAGGTCGCGAAGAGCAGGAGGCCCGGCGCCAGGAAGGCGTAGGCGACGCGGGTCTGGCGCGACACGCTAGTCGGGCAGCGCGTTGATCTGGCGCGCCAGATCCTCCATCGCCGCCTTCGCGGGCTTCTGCCCGGTGTAGACCGCCTCGATCACCGGGCGGGTCAGGTTCTCGGCCGCCACCCACTTGGGAGTGGGCTGGCCGACCTGCCAGCTCGGGGCCTGGGAGAGCAGCGCGCGCAGCACCGGATCGGCGGTGACGCGCGGGTCCGAGTGCGCCTTGCGGCTCGCCGAGACCTGGCCGGCCTTGAGCGTCCACTCCGCCACGTGATCGGTCATCCAGCGCACGTGGGCCCACGCCGCGTCGCGCTTGGCGCGATCGGCGGCCTTCGGCTTCGGGAAGGTGTACTGGTGCGGCATCGCCCAGACCACCGCCTGCTTGAACAGGCGCGGCACCGGCACCGCCACGAACTCCACCTTGGCCTCGCGGAGGCCGGTGAAGTTCCAGGAGCCCGCGATCCACATGCCGAGCTTGCCCGCGATGAAGGCGTCGCGGCAGTTGGCGTTGGCGGGCGGGGCGATCTTGTGCTGACCCTCGAGCGCGGCCCAGAACTCGGCCACCTCGAGGGCGGCCGGATCGGTGACGCCGGCCTTCTTGAGATCCGGCGCGTAGACGTTGGCCCCGTTCTGCCAGAGCAGGTTGTGGAAGCCCCAGGTGTAGCGCCCGGGGCTCACGGTGCCGATCGCGAAGCCGAAGGTGTCGGCCTTGGCCGCGATGCGCTTGGCCATGGTCACCAGCTCGTCGCGGCCGGCCGGCACCCGCGGCCGCCCGTCCGAGCCCGTGAGGCCCGCGTCCTTCATCACCTTCACGTTCATGTAGAGGATGTGCTGGGGCACGTCGAGGGGCAGCGAGTAGCGCTTGCCCTGGAAGGTGCCGCCCTGCCACATGGCGGGCAGGTAGTCCTCGCCGCGGAAGCCCTTGCCGGTGGCGGTGGCGTCGTCGATGACCTCGAGCACGCCGTCGCTCGCGAAGTGGGGAACCTCGACGGTGTGGATGAGGGCCAGATCGGGGCCCTCGCCGGCCGGGACCGCGACCTGCAGCTTGGCGTAGAGGTCGGCCCAGGGCAGGCGCTGCTGCTCGATGCGGACGCCGCTGTCGCGGGTGAACTGATCGATCAGCTCGTCCATCACCTTGCCGTCGGCCCCGGTGAGGCCGTTCCAGTAGGTGATGGTGGCCTTGGGCTGCGCGGCGGCCCGGCGGGCCCACGCGGCCACGGAGGCCGCGCCGGCTCCGGCCACGAACGCGCGGCGGCTGACGCCCGGGCGCCGCGCGCCGCTCCGTGCGCCGGCTCCGCCATTCCGATCGCCGCCCGCGACTCCGTTGTCGTGCCCGCTCATTGGCGTATCCTCCGGGCGAGACTGTACGGCCCCGCGCCGCACACTGTCAAATTGACAGGCCCGGAGCCCGCTCCTAGACTCTGGCGCCATGACCACGCGCATCGCCATCGACCTGCGGCGGCGGCTCGGCACGGTGGACCCGCGCATCTTCGGCCAGTTCATCGAGCACCTCGGCCGCTGCATCTACGGCGGCATCTACGACGAGGGCTCCCCGCGCAGCGACGCGCGCGGTTTTCGTCTCGATGTTCTGGAGGCGGCGCGCCCGCTGCGCTTCCCGGTCCTCCGCTGGCCGGGCGGCAACTTCGTGAGCGGCTACCACTGGCTCGACGGGGTGGGCCCGAAGGACGCACGGCCCCGGCGGAGCGAGCTCGCGTGGTACGCGGAGGAGTCGAACCGCTTCGGGACCAACGAGTTCATCGAGTACTGCCGCGAGATGGGGACCGAGCCGATCATCTGCGTCAACATGGGCTCCGGCACCATGGACGAGGCGCAGGCCTGGGTGGAGTACTGCAACGGCGTGGGCGACACGTCGTGGGCCAACCTGCGCCGGAGCCACGGCTACCCGGCGCCGCACCGGGTGCGCTACTGGGGGCTCGGCAACGAGATGTACGGGGGCTGGCAGATCGGCAGCCTCGAGGCGCACGATTACGTCAAGAAGGCGCGCGCGTTCGGCATGGTGATGAAGCGCACCGACCCGTCCATCCAACTGGTGGGCTGCGGCCAGAACGGCTGGAGCCAGTGGGACGAGGTGGTGCTGGACGGCCTCGCGGAGATGGTCGACTTCCACTCCATCCACCTCTACACCGGCGGCGTCGACCACTACACCACGGTCATGCAGTCGCACCAGGCGGAGCGGGCGGTGCGCATCTGCGCCGCGCTCATCGAGCGGGTGCGGCACACGCGGCAGATCGCGCACCCGATCCACATCGCCTTCGACGAGTGGAACGTGTGGTGGCGGACGCGGAGTCACGCGGACCGGGTGGGCGGGGTCGAGGAGCGCTACACCCTGACCGACGCGCTCGCGGTGGCGACCTATCTGCACGGGTTCATCCGCCACTGCCGGGTGGTGCGCATGGCCAACTTCGCCCAGCTCGTCAACGCGATCGCCCCGATCTTCACCAGTCGCCAGGGCCTCTTTCTACAGACGATCTACCATCCGCTCCGGCTCTACGCCGAGCACACGCGGCCGGTGGCGCTCGACGTGCACGTGGACGGGCCGCAGTACGCGCTGCCGCCCGAGCGCGAGACGGACGAGGGCGGCGGGCGGGTGCACCACGTCTCGGATCTCGGGCCGTTCGCGCTGATCGACGCGGTCGCGAGCTGCGACGAGGCGGGCCGCGAGATCACGGTGGCCCTGGTCAACCGCGACCGCGATCGGGACCTGTCCGCGACCATCGAGGTGGCGGGCGCCGACGTGGCGGGGGCGGTGAGCGGCTTCGAGGTGAACGGGCCGGAGGTGGGGGCCACCAACTCGTTCGAGCACCCGACCCGGGTGGACGTGCGGGAGCGCCAGGCCACCGCGCGGAGCGGCGGGCTCGACTACGTCTGCCCGGCCCACTCCATCACCCTGCTCCGCCTGCGCGCCCGCTGATCCCCCGCCCCTCACCCTGCCCTCGCCCCTGGGGGAGGGGGTTAGGGTGAGGGGTCAGGCCTCCGCCGCGACCTGCCGGAACGCCCGCTCGCTCGCCTCGAGCGTCCGCGCCACGTCCTCCTCGGTGTGGGCGGCCGAGACGAACCAGTTGTGGGCCGGGTGCGCGTAGGCCCCGGCCTGGGTGACGAGCGAGCACCAGCGGCGGATGCGCCGCCGCTCCGGATCCTCCTCGAACCGGATCACCGGCATCGCGGGCTGGCCGGGCGGCAGGAGGGGGACTCCGTGGCGCCGCGCCTGCTCGGCCTGCACGAGCAGGCCCCCGATCCGCTGGATCTGCGCGATGGCGTCGGTGCGCTCGAGGACGGCGAGGGTGGCCAGCGCGGCCGCGAAGGCGCCGCTCGCGAAGAAGAAGGAGCCGGTGAAGTAGATGCGCTCGGCGGCGCCCCGGAGCGCCTCGCGCGCGAGCGCGGCGGACAGGGCGTGGCCGTTGGCGATGGCCTTGGAGTAGCAGATGAGGTCCGGGGCGGCGCCCCAGTGCTCGCACGAGCCGCCCAGGTGAAAGCGGAAGCCGGCGCGCACGTCGTCCATCGCGAAGAGCGCGCCGTGCTCGTCGCAGAGGGCGCGGAGGCCGGCGAAGAAGCCGGGGGGCGGGCGCGGCCCCGGTCTGATGGTCGAACGGCGTCGTCATCACCACCGCGATCTCGCCGGGATGCGCGGCGAAGCATGCCCGCAGCTCGTCGAGGTCGTTCCACGCGAACTCGAGCAGATCGTCGCGGTGGTGGGCGGGCACGCCGGGCAGGTGGGGGAGGGCCCAGGGGCGCGCCGCGTGATAGGCGCCGCGCGCCCGGACGATGCGCGGCCGGCCGGTGTGGGCGCGGGCCACGTCCACCGCCCAGCTCGTCGCGTCGGCGCCGTTCTTGCCGAAGACCACCAGGTCGGCGCGCGGGGTGAGCGCGACCAGGCGCTCGGCCAGCTCGACCATGCGCGGGCCGGGCAGCGGCAGGCAGTCCCCCGCCGCGACCTGCTCGGCGACCGCCGACTCCACCGCGGGATGGCCGTAGCCCAGGATCATCGGGCCGTAGGCGCACATCCAGTCGACGTACTCGTTGCCGTCGACGTCCCACACCCGCGCGCGCTCGGCGCGGGCGAGGAAGCGCGGGTGGCCCTCGCCGAGGGCCGCGCCGTTCTGGTGGCCGTAGACGCCCCCCGGCATCACGCGGCGAGCGCGCTCCCACAGGGCATGGCTCGCGGCCTGACGTGGAGGCGGGGTTTCCATGGCCGGGCATGATAGCACCCGGCCCGCCCCCCGCGGCGTCGGGCCGAAGCTACTGCTCGAGGCCCAGCGCGGTGAGGGTCGTCTGATCGGGGCGGCCGGTCACCGGCAGCCCCTGGCGGCGCTGGAAGGACCGCAGCGCCTCCGCGGTCGGCGGACCCATGGCGGCGCCGGCCGGGCCCGCGTCGTAGCCGCGCTCCCGCAGCGCCACCCGCACCGCGTGCAGGCGGTCCTCGTACCGGCTCACCATCACCGTGGGCTGATGGCTGCGGTAGTACTCCACGCGCGCCATCAGGCTGCGGTCCCAGCCATCGGCGAGCACGAGCCCGGTCTGGATGACGCCGTAGACCGAGAGCACGGCCACGCCGGCGAGGAGCGGGAAGAAGACCACCGGGCGCAGGATCCGATCTCGCAGCGAGTCGAGCCGCAGGTTGCTCATTGCCGGCGACAAATGCAACCGATGTGCCGCGAGCGCGCCGAGCTGATCTGGCGGAAAAAACAGGATGGACCGGCTGCGAGCGAGGCCGGCACGCGAAGAAGCTACCGGGTCGGAAGTTCCGGCCCGCTCATCGGCGGCTCAGAGATGCGGCAGCACCGCGGCGGCGAAGAGCCAGGTGCCTTCCGGGCGTGGCACGTCGGCGAAGTTGACGGTGAGGCGAGCCGCGCCCTGCGCGACGATGCCCCGCAGCGCCTCGGTCACCTGGGCCGGCGTGCCCACGAGCTGGATGTCGCTGAGCGAGCGGGTTCCCGGGGCCGCCTTGAGGCGTAGGACCTCGCGCTCGCTCTCCGCGATCAGGATGCCGACGCGGACCACCTGCTGGATCAGGTCGTAGTCGCGGCCGGCCTCGCGGCAGTGGGCCTTGAGCACCTC
>WNFT01006793.1_pt1 | contig 11814 bp, 7 predicted proteins | sample 5400191 | NCBI WGS metagenome assembly WNFT01 (sample SAMN13153359, study PRJNA577476) | soil metagenome | isolation source: 80 cm saprolite under Madrone tree | place: USA:California | collected 2016-06-14
CCCCATGTGCGCGGCGTGATTCCGCGAAATCGCATACCTTCGACTCCCGCGCCGGTCCTTACGCCGCCAACGCAGCAGTAATTGGTTGACTCGCGTCCACCTTTTTGGGCTCGGATCGATGTCCCTTCGGCTTCCGCAGGCTCGACTCTCGATCTTGCCGCGCGCCTGTTCCTAATCACCCCAATCGTCGTCGGTCGTGTCCGGTTTGCGATCCGGTCCCGCGGAGTAAAGGTCGTATCCGTTCGGATTTTTTATTCCCGGGCAAATGTAGATGTACTTACTCTGCCAGGGATCTTTCGGTGGCTCTTTATATAATTGATACCAGCGTGTCGGCTTGGGATCGGTATCCGGCTGGACCACGAGCGCCTGCAAACCCTGATCGGTGGTCGGGAAAAACCCGTTCATGCTCTCATAAAGCTTGAGCTGTGTGTTGATGCCTTGAATGTCAGCCGCAACTCGAACATGTCGCGAGTATTCCACGTTGCCGCCCAATTTGTAAATCGCGGCTCCGAGCAACAGCGCGATGATCGTCACCACGAGCATGATCTCGAGCAATGTGAAGGCAGATCGATTCTTTCGTAGCGCCATTTTGTTATCTAACACAGACCAGTAACGTGGCCTTGCGGTTCAATTAGTGGCTGGGTTGGAGTATGTAATCCGATTTATCCCAAAGATATTTTAATTGAATTTGGGTCGCCCGGATTGCTGAATTCCCGCCACCGCTGCCGTTCCGCACGATCAAATCGTTGGTTCCGACCTTCAAGCTGGTGATCGGCACAATTTTCTGCGCGCGCAACCATCCGGTGTATCGGAAATGCATTTGCTGAACCAGCGGTTCCATTTCGCCACGATACGCCGGGTCGGCCAGCTCGGGCAAACTGAACGTGACTGGAACGACAGCTTGGCCATTAACATAAACTTCCGGTGGCGCATCGATCCGTGGGCTCGCTACTTCGAAGGTAAGCAAGGCCAGGAGAGGTTGCGATTCGATGCCGAATTGAAAGACGGCACCTTCCTGAATGTCTGAACCGATATGAATGGTATCGGCTGCGAGCGTGGCGGTCACGGTCCCGAATTGTTCCGTATCCTCGGCGGGCGAATGCAGCGGCGGCATCACCGAGAACGGCTCTGCAATTATATCTCGATGTTCCACGTTGAGCGGATGGACCACATCGCTGCTCGTCATCCAGTCCAGATACGCGCCGCGCACCGTTTTTCCATCGCCGGGAACTTCGACGTCGATGGAGGAAATTCCGTTCATAGGAATCATCGCGGAATCGGAGCTCGCCAAACCGATTCCGGAGCCGAGCTCGCCCGAGCGCAAAACTTGCCCGCCGGATTCATCGCGCGCGATCAATTCCGGTCGGCCCTCCGCTTTGTCGTCGAAGAGCAAGCGGAAAAAGAGGACTTTGTAATCTCCGGGCGGGTGTCCCAGTTGAATGTGAAAAAATGTTTTTGATGTTTCGCCATTTGCTTCGGCTGCGGATGTCATCGTCACGGCCTCGACCCAGTCCGGCGCACTTTGCATGGTCGAATTCGCGCCCGCATTTTGGCGTAAATCAAGCCACGCACTTTCCGGCCGCGCCTCATTTGGTTTCAATTGCGCCTCGAACGCCCGCGCACCCTGATCGGCTGGAAGTTCAACCGCCCACTCAGCGTGGTAAGTCGGAATTTCAACGGTCGGCTCGCCCTTGTCGGGACTTGCGAAGCTGCTCTCATTCAACGGCAGCAGCGCATCGTTGACGGCTTCCTGGCCACTGCCGGGAACTGTTACGCCAATGAGCAGCGCACACGCGACGACGCGGAAAACCATTTGGCCGGCGAGATTATCTTAGTGCGGACGCAACTGCAAGCTGTGTGTCATCTCGAAAACGGCCGAGAGAATGCTGAAAACAATCAGAGCGACGACGATTGCGATCAGCACGATGATCAAAATTGGAATCAGCGCGGAAATGATGTTTACCGCTCGATCAAGCTCACGCTCGTAGACGTTGGCGATCGCTTGCATTGTTTCCGCGAAGCGTCCCGTTTGTTCGCCCACTGCCATCATGTCGGTGAACAAATCGGGAAACAGATGTTGGGCGCTCAGCGCTGCCGACAATGTCGCGCCATCGACTACGGCGCGCTTCGCTTCCACCAGCTTTGATTCGAGAAATCGATTGCTCGCGATCTCAGTCACGAGATCAAGCGAACGGAGGAGGGGGATTCCATTTTCCATGAGCGTGCCGAGCGTGCGCGAAAATTGCGCGTAATAACGGTGGCACACGACGCGACCGTAGCCGGGAATGGCAAGTCGAAAACGGTCCCACAGAAGACGGCCTTCGTCGCTGCGGACAAAGGCGCGAAATCCGACGCTCACTCCGATTGCGAGCAGCACGCCTACCCACCAGTAGACCGTGATCATCCGATGCACCTGCAACAAAATGCGAGTTGGCAAGGGAAGCGCCCCGCCTGTCTGAGATAAGAATTGAGTGAGCTGCGGCACTAAAAATGTGATAAACACGGTGATCAAAATCAGCCCTGCCGTTGCGAGCGCCGCAGGGTAGATCAGCGCTTGTTGCACGCTGTCGCGCAGATTTTTTGCCTGCATCAAATGTTTCACCAAACGCAGCAAAATTTCCGGCAACGCGCCGCTCGCTTCGCCCGCGGCCACCAGGTTCACGTAAAGCGGTGGAAAAATCCGGGGAAAATCGCGCAGCGCTTGCGAAAAACTCCGGCCCTCGATCAACCCCTGATGCAGCCGCCGCGTCAACTGTTGTACGCGCGGTTGCTTGAGACGCTTTTCCAAAATGGACAATCCCTCATCGAGCGTCATTCCCGCTTGCAGCAGATGAGCCAGCTGCTCCGTAAAGACAAGCAACTGACTGTGTGGAATTTTTAAGTTCTGCGTCGTTCGTTCGATTGTCGATCGTTCCAGTAGCGCCGCTTTCGGTGTTCCCTCTACCGCTTCGATCCGAATCGGGATGCAGCGCTGCTGCTCGATCTGGCGAATGGCGACCGAGCGGTCCGCGCAATCCAGAACGCCTTCAACCAGACCGCCCTGCGCGTCTCGTGCTCGATAGGCAAATTGTGGCATCGCTCAGAGGTTAATTCGAAATTTGAAAAGCGAAAAGTGCCAGTCTGGTTCGGATCAATATTCGACCTCAAATAAAAGATCGACAATTGCGGCGGTTGCCGCTAGGATCAAGCCCCAACGATGAACACGCTTCGTGTTTCAGCTTGGGCTGGCGCCGTCACGGCTTGGTGGTTGCAGTGCTGATCTTGGTTTTCTGCGAAAAATTGACGCTCCTTTCAACCGGTTGGCACGTTTACTGCATCTTACGAATTTTAACATGAATGGTGGACCTCAAAGATTCGGTGCAAAGTTTCTTTGCACCGTGCTGTTGTTCGCGGCTGCGCCGCATTCGTTTGCCATCATTCGATCGCCCTATCCGGCGAAATCGCTGCCGCCTTACCGCGGCCAGGGGATTATCACCGGAGGCGACTCGAATGTGACGCCTGCGAAAAGCGCATCCACGAAACCAGCGAAGTAGTTTTTTTAAAGCGCGGCCGAGATTTTTCTCGGGGCTGCGACGCCACCACTGTCGATGGTTTTCCCGCGCCGATTGTCGTCTCGATCGAGATCGGCACTTAAGAATCGAAAATTGGATGAGGCGGGGCGGGAATGGAGTCGGCGGGGGCCGAGCGACATGGACGAAGCCCGTCAGGGTGAGCTTTCGGGCGATAGCGAATCAATCGAATCGGCCTGTGTAAAGCGGAAGCCCCCGTTATCAAACACAGCCGAGCGCGTTTTGGAGGCGGGGGCGGGAATCGAACCCGCGAATAGCGGTTTTGCAGACCGCGACCTTACCACTTGGCTACCCCGCCAGTCTTGCGCGAGTCATCAGACTAACGTGTCGCCGTAGCGTGTCAAAGCTGGCGAATTGAGCGTTGAACGTTGAGCTTTGAGCGTTGAACGTGTGCTTCTCAAATGGCTTCCCGTTCTTCCGAACTATTTTGCGCGGCGCAAAAACACATTCCCGGTGGAGTGAACTCGCCGGTGCGCGCGTTGCGTAACGTTGGCGGCGAGCCGTTTTTCGTCGCACGCGCGGAGGGCTCAAGGATTTGGGACGTCGATGGCACCGAATACCTCGATTACATGGGCAGCTGGGGCCCGGCCATCCTCGGGCACGCGCCAAAAGTAGTGGTCGATGCCGTGCGCGAAGCTGCGACCCGCGGTCTTAGTTTCGGAATTCCGAACCCGCTCGAAGTGGAAATGGCGGATTTAATCTGCAAATGGTTCCCGTCGATCGAGAAAGTGCGAATGGTAAACAGCGGCACCGAAGCTGCGATGTCGTGCATCCGTCTCGCGCGCGGCTTTACTGGCCGCGACAAAATCATCAAGTTCGACGGTTGCTATCATGGACATGTTGACGCACTGCTTGTGCGATCGGGGAGTGGCGCGCTCACCCATGGAACGCCCGACAGCGCCGGTGTGCCGCGAGCGTTTGCCGAGCTGACAATTTCGCTGCCGTTTAACGATGTCGATCTTGTCCGAAAAACGTTTCGTGAAAACAAAAAGGAAATTGCGGCCGTAATTCTCGAACCGATCCCGGCTAACGCAGGCCTTTATTTTCCGCAGTCAGACTGCTTGTCGCTCTTGCGCGAGGAATGCACCAGGCAGGGCGCGCTTTTGATCTTCGATGAAGTGATGACCGGATTCCGCGTCGCGCGTGGTGGGGCCCAGGAAATCTACCAGATTAAACCTGACCTGACTGCACTCGGCAAAGTGATCGGCGGTGGATTACCGGTCGGCGCGTTTGGCGGACGCGCCGAAATAATGGATCGACTATCACCCGACGGGCCGGTCTATCAGGCCGGCACGCTCTCAGGCAATCCGTTGGCGATGGCGGCAGGTCTTGCCCAACTACGCGAGTTGGAGCGGATCGACGGCTGGAAGTTGCTCGAAGACCTTGGCGTGCAATTTGAATGCGGCGTGCGCGACGCGCTGCAAAAGTCCAAAATTGAAGCAACCTTTCATCGAATCGGATCGATGTTCTGTTTGTTTTTCGCTGGTGGCCCGATTGTCGATCTTGCGAGCGCGCAGCGGAGCGATTTGAAAATGTTCGCAAAGTTTTTTCATGCTTGTTTGAAGCGCGGCGTTTATTTCGCGCCTTCGCAATTCGAGACCGGATTCATTTCGACGGCGCATTCGGTCGCACAGATTGATCGCACCGGTGAAATTATTCGCGAAAGTTTGCGCAAGATTGGCGATGGGTAGGGCGCGACCGCTGGGCGCGCCGCAGACGGCCCGGCGGGCGTCCCTAGCAAAAGCTTTGCGTCTCTGTCAGGCTTGGACTAGGAAGTTGCCGCTGTGAGCGCAAACTCGCGGATTCGCCCAGTCGCGAAATTTCTCTTCGAGGGCGACAAAAAGTTTTTCGTCAAAGGCGTCACCTACGGACCTTTCAAGCCCGACGCGCAGGGAGATTATCTCGGGCGCCCGGAGCAGGTGGATGCCGATCTTCAACTGATGCGCGAGATCGGACTCAATGTCGTGCGTGTTTACCACGCGCCGCCGCGCTGGTTTCTCGACCGGTGTCAGAGAGCGGGGATGCGCGTCTTGATCACGTTGCCGTGGGCGAAACACATTGAGTTTTTGCGCGAGAAATCTGCTCGCAATGCAATTGCCAAGGCAGTGCGTGAATCGGTCAGCGAATATGCGGGTCATCCCGCAGTTTTCGGTTACCTCGTCGGGAACGAAATCTCAAGCACGATGGTGCGCTGGCTCGGGGTGCGCCGCGTCACTGAGTTTCTGGAGAAACTGATTCGGATTGGCCGCGCGATCGACCCCGATGTTCTCTTTTCCTATGCCACGTATCCACCGACCGAATATCTCATGCCGCAAAACGTGGATTTTTTTTGCTTCAACGTTTACCTGCATAATCAGCGCGAATTCGAACTGTATCTGCTGCGATTGCAAAACCTGACGGAAGAACGGCCGCTGATCCTCGGTGAGTTTGGAATGGACACAATCCGGCATTCGCAGGAGGCGCAGGCCGAAATGCTCGGCTGGCATGTCGATAGCGTGGTCAAGCGGGGTCTGGCCGGAACGATTTTCTTTGCCTGGACCGACGAATGGTTCACCGGTGAGAAGGAAATCACCGATTGGGCCTTTGGAATTGTTACGCGCGAGCGCGAGCCTAAAAAAGCTTTCTCCACACTCCGGGAAAAACTTGGCCAGGACAATTCCGCGCTGCCGCATCGCCACCTGCCGCGGGCGCCGCTTGTTTCTGTAATCGTTTGCTCTTACAACGGCGGACAAACACTCGCGGCCTGCCTCGACTCGTTAGGCAAACTGAATTATCCCGATTACGAAGTGATCCTGGTCGATGATGGATCGACCGACGACACCGCTTATATCGCGGCGCAGTTTCCGCGGGTCCGTTACATCCATCAAAGCAATCATGGCTTGAGTCACGCGCGTAACACCGGCGCAACCGCGGCCAAAGGCGAAGTGTTCGCCTACACCGATTCGGACTGCATGGCGGACGGCGATTGGCTTTATTATTTAATCGGCACGCTCATCGGCGGCGATTACGCCGCAGTGGGTGGACCGAATGTCACTCCGCCCGCGCAAAATTGGGTCCAGGCTTGTGTCGCGGCGGCGCCGGGCGGACCCAGCCATGTTTTGCTCACGGACGTGATCGCAGAGCACATTCCTGGCTGCAACATGGCCTTCTACCGCTGGGCGTTTGAAAATATCGGCGGTTTCGATCCCGAGTATCATAAGGCCGGTGACGATGTCGATTTTTGCTGGCGCCTGCAACAGGCCGGTTGTGTCATCGCGTTCAACCCAACCGCGATCGTCTGGCATCACCGCCGCTTCACGCTCCAGGGGTTTTTGAAACAGCAGGACGGTTACGGCGAAGCGGAATCGCTCCTTCGCTTCAAACATTTAATCTTCTTCGGCCCGACGGGGACCGCGAAATGGCGTGGGCAGATTTACGGAGCGCCGCGCTTCAGTTGGTTTCTCAATCGGCCGATCGTCTATCACGGGATTTTCGGCGAAGGTTTTTTTCAATCGATATATCCGACGCCGCAATCAGACCTGGTCGCCTATCTCAGCAGCATCGAATGGTTCGCGCTGACGATCTTTCTTTTTGGGCTGGGAATTTTTTTGCCGGCGCTGCGCATCGTGCCTTATCTCATGTTTGGAGGCACGCTGTGCGTGGCGCTTTCCTACATGGTGCGCGCGCGGATCGAGCCCAAGTTTGATACCGCGCACGCACGGCTGCTGGTCATGTTTCTCGCTTTCGTGCAACCGCTCGTGCGTGGTTGGTCGCGTTATTTCACCTGGCTGCATTTCAAACGGACGCCGCGCAGTGTCATTAGCCGGCATGAACATTTGCCCGCCGGCGCTTCCCCGCCGTGGCGGGGCCGCAGTCTGGGGCGTCGGATTTTTTGGAGCGAGGAGAGTCGGGACCGGCACTACCTCCTCGGCGCCATCTTCGATTTGCTCGAGGAAGAAGGCTGGCGCTATTCCGTCGATAGCGGCTGGAGTGATTGGGACATCCAGATCTACGGCAATTTTTGGTGGAGCATCGTCCTCCAAACCGTGACCGAGTATCACGGCGGCGCCAAATGCCTGACCCGCGTCCGGCTGCGTAATCGTTTTGTCACCACCACGGTCATTTTCAATCTGGTGGCGCTGAGCCTTTTGATCTATCGGCAGCTCAATGCTTCCCATCTCGATCTTTGGTACATCATTCCCTATCTGCTTTTCGTGGTTTTTCTCCTGTCGCGCGCACGCGCTCTGAAATCGCGCGTCGCCGAACTTGTTGATCTCGCGGCGCACCGCGCGGAGATGCAGCGGTTCCTGCGGCGGGGCTGGATCGCTACAGCCGTATCGCCGCTGCGAGTCGATGCCGCGCCGAGTGTCGATCCAGAGGCGCGGGCCTGAATCGCGCGGGCAAAAATGAAACGCGGCCCTCTTCTCCGCCTCTTTTTTGCAATCGCGCTGGAGCTGCTCTTTTTCGCGGCACTCAATTTTTTCGACGACTGGACGCTCGAATCGATGCCGGTGAAATTTGTTGTTGCGGCTTTTCTTTCCGGAATCGCCTACTGGATTGCTGCCTCCAATTTCAAGATCGACATGGGAAAGCGGCAACAAGCAGTCTTTTTTTTCGCGGTGGCGATTGCACTTCGTGTGATTGCTTTGCCTCTTGCGCCGAGCGACGATTTATGGCGCTACGAGTGGGAAGGAAAAATCCAGCGCGCCGGATTTAATCCTTATCTGATTGCGCCCGATGATCCGAAGCTCGACGCGCTTCGGCGAAGTTTTCCGGAGTCGTCAAAAATCAATCACCCTAATGTTCGCGCCAGTTACGCGCCGGGAGCCGAGATATTGTTCCGGTTTTTTAGCGGCGTTTCCGATCGGCCGCTTTTTTACAAGCTCGTATTTGCGATTGTCGATCTTGCCACGGTCCTTCTGCTTCTGCGATTGATTGGCGGCGATGATCGATATCGCCACGCCGCATGGTACGCGTGGAACCCGCTGGTGGCTTATAGCTTCGCTGGCGCCGCCCATTTCGACAGCGTCATGATCTTGCCACTCGTCGGCGGCATTCTTTGCCTCGTTCGATCGACAACCGAACCTGAATCAACGCACAAATGGTCTTGGGCGGTTGGCGCCGCCACCCTTTTTGGCATCGCCATCTCGTTCGAGCTCATTCCAATTTTGCTTTTGTTGCTTTGTATTTTCGCGCTCCGCTGGCGCGCGGTCGTTCTTGCAATCAGCATAGCGATTCCGGCACTGCTCGGTTTGCCCTTTGGATTTCCCAAAGTACGAATTTGGGATTCGTTGGGCCAGCTCATTTACATCCAGCGGCTCAACGATCTGTTTTGGTGGGTGATTGAAGACACCGTCTGGGCCAATCCGCACCAAAAAAATTATCATTACAACGTCATCCTTATTATGGCCGTCATCGCGGTCTCGTTGCTTTTTATTCGGAATTGGAAACGAGGAATGCTTTGGGCGCTCGGAACCGCGCTTGTCCTCACTCCCGTTTTGCATCCCTGGTATTGCGGCTGGATTCTGCCTCTGGCCACGTGGCGGCGCGCCTACGCCTGGCATGTCCTCTCGGTCACGCTTTTTGCCTACTATTTGTTTTGGAATGAACGGCTTTTCATTTTGCCGTGGCACAGCGAACCCTGGATGCGCGCCCTCATCAGCATTCCGCCGCTTGTCGCGGTTTCGATTTCGGCGCTAAGAAAGAGAGAGGACACAAACGCCTCTAGCGTCAGTCTGTGAACGCCAGAACGTACGACAACGGCGCTCATAGAGCGCCGCTACAGCTGTTTCATTGCGTTGGCGAAATCATCGGGTAAAGGCGCCTGGAACACTTTCCATTCGCCCGTGCGCGGATGCCGAAAGCCAAGCTTCCAGGCATGCAGCATTTGCCGCGGGAATTTCTTTGCGAACTTTGGCGCATAAATTTTGTCGCCCAGCACCGGGTGACCGAGGTGATGAAGATGTACGCGAATTTGGTGGGTCCGGCCGCTGTGCAATCGGCATTCGATCAAACTCATTTCGCCAGAGGACCGAACAACGCGGTACTCGGTTATGGCCGCGCGCCCTCGTGACGACGTCACTCTCATTCGTTGTCGATCCGCGGGATGTCGCCCGATTTTCTCTTCGATCACGCCCGCATTCCTGCGCAACTTCCCGGCAACGAGTGCGAGATAAAGTTTTTCCACCGTGCGCGCCGCAAACTGGAGCGATAACCCCCGGTGCGCGTCATCGTTCTTGGCGATCACGATGCATCCGCTCGTTTCTTTATCGAGGCGATGCACGATGCCGGGCCGTTCTTTTCCGCCAATGCCGGAAAGAGTGGAGCAATGACTGAGCAAGGCGTTGACCAGGGTATGGTCGCGATGACCAGCGCCCGGATGAACAACTAGGCCGGCCGGTTTATTGATGACAACGAGATCGTCGTCTTCGAAAAGAATCTCCAGCGGAATCGCTTCCGGTTGATTGTCGAGCTTTTCGGGCGGGGGTTCGCGGAGTTCAATTTCATCGCCGCCGCGGATGAGATCGCGCGGCCGCGCGGCTGCCCCGTTGCGCTTGTGAATGTTACAGTCGGATCGAATGGCTAGTGAGGAAAACCCATCTGCGACGCAAAGGTGCCCGGCCTGCGGCACGGTTATCGACACGGCGGAGGCAGAGCCGTTGGCCCGCGTGACCTGTCCTAAGTGTGGCGAAAAGGTGCGCGCCGAACGCACGTTCGATCATTTCGTCCTGGTCGAGACGCTGGGCGTCGGCGGCATGGGGACGGTTTATAAGGCGCGCGATACGCTGCTCGATCGTTTTGTTGCGCTGAAATTGTTGCGTCAGGACCTCGGGACTGGAATCGATCACGAGGCGCAGTTGCAACAGGAAGCGCGCGTGGCGGCATCGGTCAATCATCCGAATGTCGTGCAGGTTTTCTCTTCTGGAACCGATCACGGACAATTTTATCTGGTGATGGAGTTGGTCGATCACGGGAGCCTGGATGATTTTATCGAGCAGCAAACGCGTTTGCCGGAGGAACAGGTGCTCGAATCCGGCATTCAAGTCGCAAAAGGGCTCCGGGCCGCGCATCGGAAAGGCCTCATTCATTGCGACGTGAAACCGGCCAACATTCTCTTCGTCGATGAGCACACGGCGAAGATCGGCGACTTTGGCCTGGCCGGCGTTGCTATGCAGGGCGCGGAAACACGAAGCGAGATTTGGGCCACACCTTATTATGTCGCGCCGGAACGATTAAACAATGAGCTGCCAGATTTCCGCAGCGACATTTACAGTCTCGGTGCCACACTTTTCCACGCTATCGCCGGTAAAGCGCCCATTGAAGGAGATACCAAGTCCGCCGTTGCGCTTCGGGAACTAAAGAACCGGCCGCTCGATCTTCGCAAAATCGTGCCGGAAGTTTCCGAGGCAACGGCGCGCGTCTTTCATCGGATGCTCGCGCCCGAGCCGGCGCAGCGTTTCTCCTCCTACGACGAGCTTGTCGCGGAGCTTGAAGACGCACGCCGTTTCCTCAACGGGAAAGAAGATGTCGATCTGGCAAAGCCTCAGCAAAACCGTCGACCAATCCTTGCGATCGCGGCAGCTGCGCTGGTCGCGCTGATTGGGATTGCCGGTTTCCTTTTCGTGCGCAAAGCGCAGGAGCATACGACCAGCAATACGCTGCTGTCTTCGACGCTGGAAAACCTGCGAGCGATGACGGGAAAGCTTAAAACGCGCAACGCCGCTTCGGGGGAACCGAGTGCCGAGAAGGAGAGCGCGCGGCATCGTCTCGCAGGTGGGGAAGAGGGGAGAGCTCCAAGCCAGGGAGAGGGTCGAATGAAAATTGTCGATCTTGAAAGGGCTTCGTGGAATGCAGCGCTTGCCAATTACAAAGAACACGTTGCTATCTATGATTTTCGTGGGGCAGGCGCGGCGATCAACGCTGTCCAAATAACCGATTCGGGGTTGAAAAAGTCCCAGACGGCAATGTTAAAAAAAGCGCAATGGCTGGTCGATTGGAAAAACAAACTGATTGTCGATCTTACCCGAGCTCATTTTTCGGGACTGATCGTGGATATTGACGGAGTTCGGTACAACGGAATTGTTGGCGCGGATCCCGAGAAACTGATGTTGAAGACGCGGTACGGAATTGTCGGGCTGCCGTGGGTGAAACTGCAGCCGAAGAAGCTGCTCGCGGTTTCCGCATCCTTTATCTGGCCGGAGGCTCGCGACGCAGTGGATCGACAATGGCTTTGCGCTGTTTTCGCGAGCGAGACTGGCCAGAGAGA
>WNFT01004787.1_pt1 | contig 11810 bp, 16 predicted proteins | sample 5400191 | NCBI WGS metagenome assembly WNFT01 (sample SAMN13153359, study PRJNA577476) | soil metagenome | isolation source: 80 cm saprolite under Madrone tree | place: USA:California | collected 2016-06-14
CATGATAGCCACCTCTATTTCCCGTGGACCCCCATGCATGTCTTCTGTCAAGCGAACGAATACGGTTTCTTAAAGTCCTGGTGCGTCGGGTAACCGGACAAGCGCCCGTCACTGGCCAGAAACGCGCTTCTAGGAAATCGCGGGAGGATGGTCGGCAACCCGGAAGTTATCCAGGTCGGGCCGATCAGTAACGGCTTGTAGGCAGTGATCTCCCCGCTCGGCATCGATTCTGGACGGATTACGGGGCAAGTCGGAACTTATCGGCCGAGATTCTCAGTTTCTTTATTTTGCCGAGTCACCTATAGCTTGGATCAATTGTAAGCCCAACCCAGGAATAGCTAGTTTGTGGCAACCGATTGAATTCAAAAGTTGATCACCAGAAAATCCGCTCCCGCTGATTGCCTAACTTCAAATTTCGCACCACAAAAACAAAACGCCACTAACGAAACTTCACTCGAATTTTTCAGCCATCAGCGGAAAACTGCAGCTTGGCCCTGGCCAGCGACTTCACAACCAAGCCTTCTGCGGATTCCGAGGTTGTATTTCGCGCCGTGGCCATCTTGCTCACCAACAAATACTTGGCGCGCTCCAGCATTTTCTTTTCCAGTTGCCGACAGGGGCTAAAGAGTCCGTGTAAGACCGATCAATAATATCTTCAGGGGCTAAAGCCCGACTTGAAAAGGCACGAGCTACGCGGGAGCTGAAGCTCCCGCCTCCTAAAGAATCGGAGTTCCCACACAGGGGCTAAAGCCCGATCTAATTTGGGGCTAGGGGCGGCACGAATGAACTCGTGCCCTGATACGAAGCTTCCAGCTGGTGATGGCAGGTCTAGTGCGTTTATATTTTCTTGCTTGACAATGCATTCCTGTCCGGAGAGAATCACTCTTGTAAGAAACTACGCCCCGACTGGTTTGGCGCGTTTTTTTTGCCCGCCCGTCCGCACGCGACTGGGGCTGCGCTCTCGTACCGGTCTGAAGACCGGCCACTACACGGAGCTCACAGAGAAAAATCAATCTCCGGAACTGCGTGGTTTCTGTGTCCTCCGTGCCTCTGTGGCAAATTCCGTCTTTTTGTCATCTCTTGATGGCGCCTGCCACGCTTCGAGGCTCAGGGCAAGCGGTCGGCCCTTCGGCAAGCTCAGGGTAAACGGCCGCTACAAAGACCACAAACGCAAGCACAGCGCGCCCCGAGCGGCTAAAGCCGCGTTGATTTTGCGCCGCTTGCGGCACGACCCTTCGAGGCTCAGGGTGAACTGAAGTCGTGCCCTGATACAACTATCACTGAAATACCGTCCCACGTTCTCGCACAGACTCATTAGGTCACCGACCATCCTCGCTGTTTTCTGGACTGAACCATGCCAACCAAAAAACCCAACGCCGAACAGGTGTGGAAACAATTCGAGGACCACCTGGCCCCTCGTCTACGCCTGTCCACCATCGACCGGGTGGTCTACTCTCATCTCGTCCGCCACAGCCGCCTGGAGGGAGAGCTTCGGCTCCAGTTCTCCCTCTCCTGGCTCGCTCGTGGTACAGATCTCTCCACACCGTCCGTCCGCGAGGCGGTGCGCCGCATTATCGGGCACCGCGTGTTGCGCCTGGTGCAACGCAGCAAAGCGGGTCACGTGGTCGAGGTACGCATCCCCAGCGAGGTTCGCGCCGGTCGCCCTAGCCCGATACCGCGTCGTGCCCTAAGCCCGAATCGCGCACTCGATTTCGACAATCTCGACTTCCTGAAATCCCCGGGGCTGCGCCGGGCCATTCACGCCCGAGAAGGCGGGCGCTGCTTTTATTGCCTGAGCCGCGTTACTACCGCGACCCGCTGCCTGGATCACGTCGTCCCGCTTGCAAAGTTCGGGGACAATTCCTGGCGCAACCTGGTTTCCTGCTGTCAGGAGTGCAACTGCAAGAAAAACGATCGCCCCGCGGCAGATTTTCTGAGGTGGCTGCATCGCGAGCGCCGCCTGACCGAGGTCGAGCTTGCCGCGCGCTTCCGCGCCCTGGATGCCCTCGCCGCCGGCAAACTCCGCCCACGCCTCCCTCCAGAGTAGGGGCGGCATTTAGCTCCCCGCCGATCCTCGCTCCTTAATGATATCCTTCGACAAATTTGCGGGGAACGACGCGCGAGGGCACTGCTGCGGACAAATGAAGAGCATCGACTTGAATTGCGACATGGGCGAAATGCCCGAGCACATCTCCGACGGCACGCAGGGAGCCCTCATGCGCTCGATTACTTCCGTCAATATCGCCTGCGGCGGCCATGCCGGCGATGCGCAAACCATGGCGGCGACCATCGAGCAGGCCCTCCGCTACAAACTCGCCATCGGCGCGCACCCCGGTTACGCCGATCGCGCCAATTTTGGCCGCATCGAGCTGAACCTGTCGCCCGAAGAAGTCGCTGATTCGGTTTACGCGCAGGTTCGCACGTTGGCCGAGGTCGCAGCGCGCTACCACGCAAACGTCAGGCACGTAAAACCGCACGGCGCGCTTTACAACCAAGCCGTGCGCAACCGCGAACTTGCGCAGGCCATCGCTGCCGGCGTAGCTCGGTGGTCTCGCGAGACCGTGCTTGTCGGTTTGGCGGGATCTCCTATGCTCGAGGTGTTCCGCGAGAGCGGCTTCCCGGTTGCCGCCGAAGCCTTCGCCGACCGCCGCTACGAACCCGACGGAACCTTGCGCTCGCGAAAACACCCCGACGCGCTGCTTAGCGATCCCGCCGAAGCCGCCCAACAAGCCCTGACCATCGTGCAAGGCAAAGTGATTGCGCGCGACGGCTCCGAAGTGCCATTGCACGCCAACACCCTATGCATCCACAGCGACACTCCCGGCTCCCCCAAAATCGCCGCGCAAGTCGCCAAGGCCTTGCGCGATGCGGGCGTCAGCCTCCGCGCGCTGAAGTAGCACAGCCACTCCTAGCTGTGAGCCTTCCGTCCTTGTGTCAGGGCACGACTTCAGTTCGCCCTGAGTCTCGAAGGGTCGTGCCGCAAGCAGCGCAAAATCAACGCGGCTTTAGCCGCTGGAAGGCGCGCTTTCGTTCTTTGTGTCAGGGCACGAGTTCACTCGTGCCGCCCGGAGCCCAAAAATTACGTGGGGCTTTGTGTAAGCTAGTAACCAAAGATCTCGAAAGCAGATGGAGCGACGATGAGAACGGAATTGCTGCGCTTCAACGGCGCCGTCGAGCGGGATTCCGCCATCGATGCGTGGATGAAGGACCATGCAGGTGGACTCGGATCCATCGCCCATCAGTGGTTTGCGGCGATGCGAAAGTGCGGCGACGAAGTCCGGGAGCTTTTGCATGACGGCTGTCCGGTTGCATGTTTGGGAGATGCGCCCTTCGGCTACGTCAATGTATTCACTTCGCACGTAAACGTGGGGTTCTTTCACGGTGCAGCGCTGCCGGATCCGGCCCGCTTGTTGCAAGGCACCGGCAAGTTCATGCGCCATGTAAAGCTGAGACCGGGAACGGCCACAAACGCCGCAGCGCTAAACAGGCTCATCGATGCGGCGTACTCGGATATAAAGGCGCGCGTCGAAAACGGCTAACTCAGAGAAACGCCAGGTGCCGCACACCCGCCGGTCGGGGCACGCTTTCCGTCTTTGTGTCAGGGCACGACTTCAGTTGGCCCTGAGTCTCGAAGGGTCGTGCCGCAAGGGCCGTAAATCTCTTTTCTTTAGGAGGTCGGGGCTTCGTAGGTCAGGCTTTTAAGCCTGACTCGCGAAGCGACACCAACGCGACTTGAGTCGGGGCAGCGCGGCCTTAAAGGCCGCTCGAAGAAGGCATCGCCAAATTGCGTGCACACGTTTCGGTCTGACGATTAGTTCCGGTTGCCGACGATCCACTCAGAACGCGGTCTTTTTCCTCCCAAAGCGTTCGTGGGAATCCCGGAATATACATACCCATTATGCCAACAAGACGAATTTGCCCAGCAGTAGTACATTTGCAGCGTGCGTACGCTTATCGCCGTCATTGTGGCGTTCTTGCTTGCGGGGGGGCCGCCGCGCAAAAGGCTGTTTCCTTTCCGACCGATGACGGAGGCGTAGTCTACGCTGACGTTTACGGAGAAGGTGACAGAGGTATCGTGCTGGCCCATGGCGGCCCTTTCAACAAGGAGAGCTGGGAGAAGCAGGCTCGAACGCTCGCGTCGACAGGATTTCGAGTGTTGGCGCTCGATTTCCGCGGTTACGGTAGCTCGCGAGGTCCAGGCCGCCAGTCCGAACCGATGAACGCGCCGCTCCACCTGCAGGTACTCGCGGCTGTCCGCTATCTGCGAAGAACCGGCGCGAAGAGCGTGTCGGTAGTCGGGGGCAGCATGGGGGCAGGAGCTGCTGGCGATGCATCAATCGCTTCGAGGCCAGGTGAGATCGATCGTCTGGTATTGCTTGGCGGGGCTCCGAACGGTCCGGCCGAGAAGTTCAAGTCATCCAGCCTGTTCATCGTGGCGCGGGACGATTCAAGCGGGATGGACCCCGTCTTCCCAGGATTCAGGAGCAGTACAAGAAAGCTCCCGAACCAAAAGCACTGATTATTCTTAACGGCTCTGCGCACGCTCAATATCTCTTCCAAACGGATCAAGGCGAGCGCGTAATGCGGGAGATCCTACATTTCCTCTCCGCGAAGTCAACGACCCCGTAGTGTTTGAACCCCAATCTGGTCGTGGAAGACTCTCCGACCAATGAACGTTTAAGCCGCCCGCTAGTGTTTTTTTCCAAAGTAGAATACGTAGCGTGCGAGTACCCGGTATCTTGGAGGAGCAAACATGCTGGAGCGAATCGCTGACGGACGAACGGATCTTGTGTTTGAGTACGTGTCAGGAGGACATCCCTCCAGCTCGAAAACGAAAGACGGCACGTCTCTGATTCAACTTTGTGCCTACTACGGCGATGTATCCGCAATAAGATTCTTGCTCGCGAATGGTGAATCATTGCGGTCCCTTGGAGAGGACACTGGCCTCAATGCTGCCGCCTTTCACGGCCACTGGCGGCTCTGTCAGTTCCTCATCGAAAAAGGTGCCGACGCGAACTCGTGCTTGCCGGATACAGCAGAAACGCCCCTGCACGCTGCCGTTTCATCAGCTCGTCCAGCTCAGCACTTGGTCGTCAAAGTCTTATTGGAAAGCGGCGCCGATCCGAATCGCACGACGAATTCCTCGGTCGAAACGGGAGCTTTCATGCGCGACTGCCGCACTAGGAAAGAAACTCCGCTTCATCGCGCCGCTGCCTTTGCGAGCGAAGAGACGATCCAGCTTCTCCTGGACGCCGGCGCCAAAATTGACGCGCAAGACGCGAATGGCGATTCGCCGCTCGCGTGGGCGAGCTGGCACATCCGTCCTGATTCAGTTCTTAGAAGGCTGTGTTATGGTCGCTTTGCGATCCGTGCGGATAGGCTCTCGATGGATGCGTATCTACTCGGATCACAGCGCAAATAGCGGCTGCGTATCCTTCATGGACTCATTCTGGTTGGATGACGGGCAAACCGGAACTTATCGGCCGAGATTCTCAGTTTCTTTATTTTGCCGAGTCACCTATAGCTGGGATCAATCGTGAGACCAACCCACGAATAGCTAGTTTGCGGCAAGCGTTCGAATTCAAAAGTTGATCACCAGAAAATCGCTCCACGGCCGGGGAAGTGTTTTCATCCACAGGTCCAGAGTCAATCGCGTGGCGGGTATCGAACCTGCTGCGTAGATACGGCCACCGCCGTCGTTCACGCAGTAGCTGATCGTTTTCTTGTGAACGTCCAAACCGATGTAGTACATAGTCTCCATGGAGGAGCCTCCTTGGTTGTATCTGAATCAGCATGGTCGCTGAGTTCAGCTTTTTTACACCAAGCGCTCCTCCATGACTTATTCATTCAAACAATCCGTCCGGAACCGATGCTAAGGCGCGTTATCGGCTCGCCCCTGTATTCGTGGTCACGCTTACGTTCTCTCAGCGATTAGAAAGGCCGAGAGGACGACGCAACCTTGCAACGAGAGACGAAATTGACAAGCTTCATCGGCGGCGTAGCATACTTGGAGGGTCAGCCGCGGCCGCGGAGACTTGATAGCTCATAACGTGCAATCGCGGCTGGTCACAGGAGAGAAAAATGGGATTATCCTGGCAACAAGGTCCGCTCTCACCGGGAGCAGTCGGCCGATTCCTCGTGCCCGAGCCGCTACCGAATAGACTTTTGTATGCCGAACCGTTACGCCGGCGCATGCGTGTGCGCTTCGGCGGGAAATGGATCGCCGATAGCGAGCATGTCCTCCTGCTCTTCGAACCCGACCGCTATCCGATGGCGTACTTCCCGGAGACCGACGTTTCCCCAGATACGCTACAACGCACCGAGCACACCAGCCGGCACACGGACCTCGGGCCTACGTGCTGGTATGCTGTTCGGGCGGGCGATAAGAGCGCGCCGCGAGGGGCGTGGCAGCACATCGATCTGCCCAGTTATGCGAGCGAGCTAAAGGGACGGATCGCGTTCGCCTGGCCCGCGATGGACGCCTTCTACGAAGAAGACGAACGGATCCTCGGGCATGCTGCCGACAGCTACCACCGCATCGACATTCGCCAGGCATCCCGTCAGCTCGTTGTCCGACACGGTGATCGCACCGTTGCCGAGACAAAGCGGCCGGTAGTTCTGTTTGAATCCGGGTTCGCGCCACGCTGGTACGTTGTACGCGCCGACATCGATGAGTCCGGATTGACGCCCGTTGAGCATCATCAGACCTTTTGCCCGTATAAAGGGCTGTGCAGCTACTACGACATCGGCGATGCACGTCTGGCGGCATGGTCGTATCGTGACGCCTACTCTGAAGTGAGCCGCATCTCCGACCTCGTGTCGTTCGAACCAGAAATAGTTTCGGTACAGCTCGATGGCATCCAGCTCCGTCTTGAGCCAGGACAGACAGTGATTCCGCACGGCCCTGATCGCGACCTCGAGGTCCGTGAGGCGCTCCGCGCTGCAAACGCTTAGGCTCCAAGCGAGCAACATGGCTCGATTGCTATCGGTGAACGTTGGACTTCCGCGGAACATCAAGTGGAACGACCGCATTGTGCACACCGGGATCTGGAAGGATCCGGTGCGTGGCCGCCACCGGGTCGGCTGGTTGAATCTAGACGGAGACGGTCAAGGTGATCTTGCTGGCCACGGCGGTGAGCAGCGAGCCGTGCTCGTCTACCAGATCGAATCGTATCGCTATTGGCAGGAGCAGCTGAAGAGAACCGACTTCGTCGACGGACAGTTCGGTGAGAACTTCACTATTGAAGGATTGCCCGACGATGCTGTGTGCATCGGCGATCGTTATCAGATCGGCAGCGCACTGTTCGAGGTCACTCAACCTCGGGTTACTTGCTATCGCGTCGGCACTCGGATGAACGAACCCCGGATGCCGGCATTGCTGACATCCAGCGGACGGCCGGGGTTCTACTTCCGCGTCCTCCAGGAAGGCGACGTGGGCGCCAGCGACCAAATAGTGAAGATGGGAGAGGCGAAGGAGCGAATGACCGTCGCAGACATCAACGCGCTCCTTTATTCGCCTGATCATGCACGTAATCGACTGGAGCGCGCATTGCGGATCGAGGCGCTTTCGCCCGGATGGCGCTCGTCGTTTGAAGCGTTACTGCAAAGTCAAACCGCTGGAGCGAACAGTGGAAACGCGGGGCTCGTGCCGGCAGCAGCTGCGCATCCGGTGGCAGTAGGATTTCGGCCGCTCAAGCTGACGGCGATTGATCAGGAGTCCGCAGATGTCCTCTCGCTGACAATGCAGGCACCAGACGGTCAGGCGCTGCCGGCAGCTCTGCCAGGCCAACGTCGTCTTGCGTCTTCAACGAACCGCCGGAGGCCAGCCGCTCTTTCGCAGCTACTCGCTCTCGGGTCCCCTCTCAACGGAGCGGTATCGAATCAGCGTGAAGCTCGAGCCGAATGGCGCGGCTGGAACTTACCTGAAGGAGCGTATCCGCGTGGGCGATACTCTCGACGTCAGCTCGCCGCGCGGAAGCTTCATTCTGCAGTCCGACGAGCGGCCAGTCGTGCTGCTCAGCGCGGGCATCGGTGCAACGCCTGTTCTGGCGATGCTGTACGCACTGGCGGCCGCCCGCTCGAAACGGCAAGTCCTATGGGTGCACGCTGCTCGTGATCGCCAGCATCATCCATTCGCTACCGAGGTCCGGCGTCTAATACTCGAACTGGCGAATGGCCGCAGCTACGTTTGTTATAGCAGGCCGGGCGCGCGCGACAAGAAGGGTGAGGATTTCGACGCTATGGGTCACCTCTCACAATCGGCCTTCCAAGAGGTCGGCCTGCCCCGAGAAGCAGATGTCTACCTTTGCGGGCCGACTCGCTTCATGGCCGAAATGAAAGGGGCACTCGCAACCTTGGGCATGGCACCGGAGCGGATTCACGTTGAAATCTTTAACGGGAGCGAGTCGATAACCCCTGGCGTCGTCGGCGCATCAGCGCGAGCTCCGCACGTGCCCAAGGACGACGCCACCACGGGTCTGCTGGTATCGTTTGCGCGCAGTGGCATCGCCGCACACTGGAAGGCCTCGGCGTACCAGAGCATTTTGGAATTGGCGGAGGAATGCGATGTTCCAGTCCGTTAGTCGTGCCGCACCGGTATTTGTCACACCTGTGAGAGTGGTTTGGTTTCGGGGGCGGTTGTCTATGGACCGGAACCACTCGATAAGCCCGCCGACGGCAACCTTCTCGTTTGCTGCTCACGACCGATTCGGGATGTCATCATCGATTTGTGAAGCCTGACCGGAATCGATTTCTGACGCGGTGGCCTCGATCCTTCACGATCGCTCGTGTGGAGTCCATAAAGGAGCGCACCAGCCCACTGCCAGGGGCGGCCCCTGGCCGCAAGTGGAGGATTAGGGCGAGGCATATCAGACCGAACCCGAGGCGCGGCGCGACGAGCGCAACCAGCATAGCGGTCGTGAAGCTGGCAAGGACAACGAGTGATCGACGCCTCGCGATGCGACGCGTACTCTCGGGCAACCTCGTGGCGTCCGCGCCGGTCAATACTTCGCGCTCGAAGCCATTGTAGGCAAGGTCGATGCACACGAACAGCCCTGCGTAAAACACTACAGGGGACGACGCGAGCCGGGTACGCGCAATCCATGCGGTCGCAAAGGGCAGGAACGACACCATGAAGAGATGGACGAAGTTGATCCATATCAATCCCAGCGTCGGAGGACCTACGAACCGCATGAGGTAATCGTGATTTATCCAAATTATGGCGATGAACAGGTAGCTCACCGCATAGCTGATGGCCGTGGGCCACAAAGGCCAGAGAGCCGGGAATCCCGGCTGATCCGGTGCCTTGAGCTCCAATACTATGATGGTCACAATCACTGCGAAGACCGCGTCTGAATATGTAGCCAGCCGTTCCGCGGTTATTTTTTCTTCACGCATAGCGCGCTCCTTAGGGTGAGCAAGAGGTCGATCGTCACCTGCGCTGCAATCGGGGGTGTGACACAATTGCCCCAACCGACAGAAGCAACGATGGGACCTTCATGGTAGCAGGCGCAAAGGAGACGTAACCGTGAGAACGCCAACGTTTTCAGTGGAAGTGATCACGCTGCCGGTCAGCGATGTCGAGCGAGCGCTGCGGTTCTATGTCGATCAGGTCGTCTTCACCCTCGACGTCGACTATAGGCCGAACGACGCGTTCCGCGTCGTGCAACTCACTCCGCCAGGGTCCAGCTGCTCGATCCAGATCGGCAACGGACTCACCGACGCGCCCGTCGGTTCAGTCCGCAACGTCTATCTCGTTGTCACGGACCTGGAGGCCGCGCGGAGCCGCCTGCTCGAACGTGGGGTCGACGTCAGTGAGATCCGGCACAAGACGCCCATCGGTGCGTGGGACGGAGGTTTCGCGCCCGGGCTCGACCCTGCGCGCGGAGACTATGCTAGCTTCGCCAACTTCTCCGATCCGGATGGCAACAGTTGGGTGCTACAGGAACGGGGTTACCGCAATGAGTAACGTAGTGTTGAGGCTTGGTGATGTCGAGCATGCGCGGCGCAGTAGAAACACCCAGGGGGAGAGGGGCGGATACGCTTTTCTCGGTCTTATCTTCTCGAACCCCTGTCGTTAATCTCCTTCAGCGCCATTGACTATTCGAGTGAAAGGAGTTCCCATGGGCACGGTTACGTTCCGAAAGGTGGATGTCGACGGCATCGGAGTGTTCTATCGTGAAGCCGGGCCGAAGGACGCGCCAAGGATCCTGCTGTTGCACGGCTTTCCGACCGCCGGCCACATGTTCCGCGATCTCATACCGCAACTCGCGGACCGGTTTCGCCTCGTCGCTCCCGATCTGCCGGGGTTTGGGCAGTCTGACATGCCGGCGCGGAGCGCCTTCACCTATACGTTCGAGAATATCGCGAACGTCATCGATCGCTTCACCGAGGTGATCGGTCTCCGTCGTTTCGCGATCTACGTCTTCGACTATGGCGCACCCGTCGGCTTCCGCCTCACTGTTCGGCACCCCGATCGCCTCACTGCAATAGTCTCCCAGAACGGCAACGCCTATGAGGAAGGCCTGAGCGACGGCTGGAATCCCATTCGGGCCTATTGGCAAGAACCGTCGCTGGCCAACCGAGAGGCCATCCGCAGCTTCCTCGCGCCCGACACGACGCGCTGGCAGTACACGCACGGTGTGCCTGACGTGACCGCGGTTTCTCCGGACGGCTATTCGCTCGACAACTTCTATTTGTCCCGTCCCGGCGCCGACGAGATCCAGCTGGACCTGTTGGGCGACTACAAGAGCAATGTCGTGCTCTACCCGACATTCCAGAATTTCTTCCGGACCCACAAGCCCCGCTTCCTGGCAGTGTGGGGAAAGAACGATCCCTTCTTCCTGCCGCGCGGTGCTGAGGCGTTCGGACGCGATATTCCCGGTGCAGCAATCCGTTTTTTCGATACGGGCCATTTCGCGCTCGAGACCCATGCGAAGGAGATCGCGGCAGTGATCCGCGACTTCTTCGCACGCTGAATCTAAGACCCGACAGATTACATGTGTTGACGTAGCGGTCGCGGCGAGTGGCATACACTCTGCGCGCCGGGGCATTTGACTTCAAGTTGACAGGACACGTCATTGATTCGCATCTCGGAGAGGATTACTCCCGGATGACGGGCAAACCGGAACTTATCGGTCGAGATTCTCAGTTTCTTTATTTTGCCGAGTCGCCTATAGCTTGGATCAATCGTGAGCCCAACCCACGAATAGTTAGTTTGTGGCAAGCGTTCGAATTCAAAAGTTGATCACCAGAAAATCGCTCCACGGCCGGGGAAGCATCTTCATCCACATGTCCAGAGTCAATCACGTAGAAGGTATCGAACCTTCTGCATAGATACCCCCACTGCCGTCGTTCACGCAGTAGCTGATCGTTTTCTTGTGAACGTCCAAACCGATGTAGTACATAGTCTCCATGGAGGAGCCTCCTTGGTTGTATCAACGCTCTGGATTGTCGTCGGGTGGAGGCTTCTGCGGTATGATCGTTCCCTTCGTCAAGCCGGTTGCGGAGCCTAGTTCTAACGCATGAAGGGTCGGGTTCGAATTTGAGTCCATCAAACATTCAATCGGGCGCATCAGAGTCGTCAGTGAGACGAGCGGACCCTTGCGCTACCGCCTTCCGCAGCCTCCTTGGGTGCACAAGATGTCGGCACCTGCCTTCGGTGCAGAGTCTGCTGTTGCCCCTTTTATATCTGAGCCTGTTGTCCGGCGTGGTCACGAATGGAAGCGCGAACGATCGCCGACTCGGACAGGGCGCAGTCCCACAAGCGAGCGTGGAGTCTCGACAGATTCGGCTGCCCATCATCGATGGGG
>WNFT01004788.1_pt1 | contig 11807 bp, 11 predicted proteins | sample 5400191 | NCBI WGS metagenome assembly WNFT01 (sample SAMN13153359, study PRJNA577476) | soil metagenome | isolation source: 80 cm saprolite under Madrone tree | place: USA:California | collected 2016-06-14
TGCCGCAAGACTGCGCGTTTTGTGCGGCACTGTCACGGCGGTAGACGTTGATGCCCGCCGCGTGATCGTAGACGGCCACGCTATTGCATACGACGCGCTCGTGCTCGCGACCGGCGCCACACATGGATACTTCGGCCGCGATGAATGGGCCGCACACGCGCCAGGGCTGAAATCGGTGCAGGACGCTACCAGGATTCGCAGCCGCATTCTGGATGCCTTCGAACAAGCCGAGGCGACGGACGACGCGGTAGCGAGGGAGCGTCTCTTGACCTTTCTCATCTGCGGCGCGGGACCGACCGGGGTAGAGATGGCGGGCGCAATCGCAGAGCTGGCCCGCAACGGGATGGCCAAGGACTTTCGCAATTTCGACCCGGCGTCGGCGCGCATTCTGCTGGTGCAGGCAGGGCCTCGCGTGCTGCCTCAATTCAACGAGCGGCTATCGGCTTTCGCCCGGACTTCGCTTGAGGGTCTCGGCGTCGAAGTGCACGTCGATAGCCGGGTCGAGGGCATCGACGCGGATGGCGTGGTCGTGAATGGCGAGCGCATTGCAGCGGGCACCGTCTTATGGGCGGCCGGCGTGGTTGCCTCGCCCGCAGCTGCGTGGCTGGGGACGGAACCTGATAGGGCGGGCCGCATCAAGGTGGGGCCTGACCTGTCCGTCCCTGGTCTACCCGACGTCTTCGCGATCGGCGACACGGCGCTGGCGCTCGCTTGGGACGGCCAGCCTGCTCCCGGACTGGCTCCCGCGGCGAAGCAGGGGGGCGCCTACGTCGCCTCGGTGCTGCGGGCGCGGCTACGGAACCGCAATCCGCCGTCTCCGTTCCGCTATCGGCACCAGGGTAGTTTGGCCACCATCGGACGCAAGAGCGCGGTCGCCGATTTCGGGCGATTCAAGCTCACCGGCGCTGTGGCGTGGTGGTTGTGGGGCGCCGTGCACATCCTGTTCCTTGTCGGCTTGCGCAATCGCCTCTCGGTGATGCTCGGCTGGGTTTGGTCCTATTTCACGTTCGACGTCGGCGTCCGGCTGATTACAGAAGAGGGGACCCGCCGCTTCTCACCGAGCCCGACTGGCCGGCATTGATGATCGGAATCGACATTTCCTGGCCACCGGTCCGCCGGCGGACCGGTATTCGATCCACCGACGCGACTGACCGCGGGTAACTTGAAGTCGTCGCCAAGAAAGCGGTGGAATTTTTCGATCGCTTGAACCAGCGAGTAGTTGATCGCCATCCAAATCGGCCCGCGCCAGTTGGAATTGCCGCCGAATAGCCCGGAGGTGGACTCGCCCGGCACGTATTCGATCAGGGCGCGACCGATGCCGGGCACGACGCCGAGATCGCGTTCTTCGGCGTGGATCCGGCTCACGCTGCGCACGCCGTAGGGTGAAAGAAATTCGCGTTCGCTCAGCAGCCGCTTCAGAATGCGCAGCAGCATGGAGTGGTCGACAAGAGCCAGAAAGTGCTCGCCGGCTGAAGCTACTTGAGGAAATTCCGACCACGCGGAGGAGCCTGGATGAGTCCCCCCCCCCCCGGCGGCGGGGGGTTCCGACCTGATATTGCGAGCGGCGAGTTGCGATCGTCTCTTCGGCCGGACTGGTCGTCAGAGGCAAACCGCCGTTTCACGGCCGAGACGCCGATTACCTTAGTGCAACCGTCGCCGGTAAACCGTGCCGTCGCGCTGCTCGGATTTCTCGAATTCCTCGAATTCTTTTATAGCTGCTTCCGCAGTATCGGCTCTCGCTCCGTACCAATCGAAACGGCCGATAACATCGGCGGCTTCAGGCATCTTTACATCAATGGCTTTTGGTGCAGAGTCGGGTTCTTCTCGGTATACTATGAATACTCTTTGTGACATCGCGGTTGCTCTTCTCGTACTTTTATCTTTTGGCGGACCCTGCTTTTAGGTGGAATGCTCCGTTTGAAACATTGTTCCAGAGCAAGAGAACGCAGAGTGTCTACGACATAAGGTTTAAATCAGGCGTCGGTGCGGCCGCTGACGCCGGAGGAAATTTGGAAACTGCGGGAGAGGGAAGGGGCCAGCAGGCGGTGTTTGCCCGCTACCTGAACGTAACGACGGGACTGATCAGCCAGTGGGAACGCGGCGAGAAGCACCCGCAAGGCGCGTCCCTCAAGCTGCTGGCGCTGGTGGCCAAGAACGGATTGAACGGCGTCGCGTAGGCGGCGGCCGGCGGGAATTATGATGCACTGACACGAACCGAGCGCATCGCCGCCTGTCGCGATCCGACCGACCACAAATTCCTTCGGGCGGCGGTCAACGCCATGCGGATCTGATTGTCAGCGGCGACGGCGATTTGCTCGCGTTCAACCCCGCTAGGATAATTCCGATCGTCACGCCAGCGGCCTTCGCGCAAGGCATTCCACGGCAGAGATCGCTCCTTTGAAGCGCGCCCCCAGGCACGTCGTAATTTATTTACTCGCTGCCGTCGATTACCTTCTATATCGTCGAGATGGTTGGAGGTTTGAGCCTGAAATGGTACCCGCAGATCAGATCGCGACGCCGCGCGTGCCGCCGATCGTGTTGCACTCGTTGCTGGTACGGATCACTCACTGGCTCAATGCGCTCGCGATCTTTATCATGATCGGCAGCGGGTGGCGCATCTACAACTCGGAGCCTCTCTTTGGCTTCGAGTTCCCGGTGTGGATGACATTCGGCGGCTGGCCCGAAGTGTCACAGCACTGGCACAACGAGGAGGGTCTAGCCGGGGCATTGCAGTGGCACTTTGCGGCGATGTGGCTGCTCTTTGTCAATTTGGTGGTTTATCTCGTCTACGGCCTGATTTCGGGGCATTTTCGCCGCGACTTTCTGCCGTTGCGGCCACGCGAAGTGATGCGAGACCTGCGAGCCGCTCTAGGCGGTCGCCTCGTGCACAATATCGGCGAGAGGAACGCCGTGCAGAGGGCGCTCTATATCGGCGTCATGACGATCATCGTGTTGACCGTGCTTTCCGGGCTCTCGATCTGGAAGCCGGTTCAATTCCAAGAATTGACGGCGGTGTTCGGGGGTTACGATACGGCTCGCTACATACATTTTTTCTGCATGGCGGCGATCGTTCTGTTCCTCGTCGTCCACCTCACGCTCACGGCACTGGTGCCCAAGGTGTTGCCGCCGATGATCACCGGCCGCTCGGGGAGGTAGCGATGAGCCCGCTTCGCAAGACCGACCGGCGCGGGTTTCTCAAGGGTGGTCTGAGTCTCGGCGCGCTGAGCCTGGTGACCGGCTGCGACCTCACCGACAACGAGCCTGCTCAGCGGCTGCTGTGGAACATGTCGTTCTGGAACGACCGGGTGCAAGCCTGGCTTTTCAATCCCAATCGGCTGGCACCGACTTACCCCGAAAGTGCGGTGGACCGCGTCTTCCGCTACAACGCCTTCTATCCGGAAGAACAGGCGCCGCAGCTCGACGCTGCTACCTACCGCCTGGAGCTCAGCGGAGCAATTGGCGACAGGCGAGCGTGGACCGTCGATCAGCTCTACCAGCTTCCGCAAACTTCGCAGATCACTCGGCATGTCTGCGTCGAGGGCTGGAGCCGGATCGGCAAATGGAGCGGGTGCCCGCTACGGATCTTTCTCGAGCGTGTCGAGGCCGATCTCACGAAGAAATATGTCGGCTTCATTTGCGCCGACGGCTATTACACCAGCATCGACATGCCGAGCGCGCTCCATCCGCAGACCATCATGGCCTTCACCTTCGCCGACCAGGTACTGCCGCGCAAGTTTGGTTATCCGATGAAGATCCGGCTTCCGACAAAGCTTGGCTTTAAGAATCCGAAATTCGTTGTTGCGCTGTCGGTCACGAATGATTATCCGGGCGGCTTCTGGGAAGATTACGGATACAATTGGTTTAGCGGCTCCTGAGGGGCGCGTTGCTGCCGGTCAGGGGAGCCGTCATGTCGGAACATGTGTGCGCGGTCGCGATCATGGCCAAGGCGTCGGTTGCCGGGACCGTGAAGACGCGGCTGGTCCCACCGCTGAGCCACGAAGAAGCAGCGGAATTCAATACCAGCTGCCTCACCGATGTCGCGACGAATATCGTGGCCGCAGCCGCGCAGGCGCCGATCCAGGGTTTCGCCGCGTATCATCCGATCGGCTCGGAGCAGTTCTTCGAGGAAGTCCTGCTCGACGGTTTCAAGCTGCTGCCGCCCAGAGAGCCGAGGATTGGGCGCAGCCTGTTCCACGCGGCGCGCGACCTGCTCACCGCGGGCTACGGCTCGGTCTGCCTGCTCAATGCCGACAGCCCGACCTTGCCGACCAGTCTGCTGGTGGAGGCGGTGCGCCGCCTCCAGGAGCCGGGTGATCGGGTCGTCCTCGGTCCTGCGGCCGATGGCGGTTATTACTTGATTGGGTTGAAGCATTTTCACTCGCGTCTGTTCGAGGCAATCGACTGGAGCACCGAGCGCGTCTACCGGCAGACGATGACGCGTGCCGCGAGATCGGCCTCCCGGTCGTTTCGCTGCCCGAGTGGTATGATGTCGATGACGAGGGGAAGTTGGCCGTGCTCGCGCGCGAGTTGTTGCGCGATCCGAATGCGGAGTGCCCCTATCGCGGCGGCTATGCGGCGCCCAACGCGGCCGCCTTCCTCGCAAGGCTCGCCGCGACAAACGGCACCGTGCGGCACCTGATCGGCTGCGTGCCTGCGCCCTCCCGTTGACTGGAGGCTCCTCCCGGGGGAGCGGCGGGGTCTGGATAACGCGGTCATAGTTTTTACTGCCGCTGGCACATCGCCGCCGAGCATGTCGAAGTGCTGACCGGTGAGCTCCGCCGCTATCTCGACCGCCTTTCTGGGGCCACAAGGAGCAATCCGATCTGCGCGTCCGCCGCTACGGGGGGGGGCAACGCAGCGGAGTGACGTGCTCAATCCGACCGCTGCATCCGCTCCACCGAAAGTGTCTGCAACTCTCGCAGATCGCACTCGGAAAGGAGAGCGTGCGCGGCGGCGATGACGTTCTTTACCTCTGCCAGAGCAGACTCATAGATCTCCGTTATGGTCGAATACGGGCAATACTTGATTTTGGTGTCGATTTCCATCGGCGTATATATGTCGGTTCCGACGTTGTGAAAATACAGTCTGACCTTGACTGGCCCAAAGGGGTCGGACGTGTCGGTGTACATTTCGCCGATATTGGGGAATACGAGCGAATAGAACTCGACCACCATGCATCATCCTCCCCTGTTTGACGTGCTTCACACGCCGGCCCCGGACATTCGGGGAACGCCTTTAGAGCCAACAACTACAACAAACCTAGGGAGTGAAGAATAGCGGTTGCCGTTCTGCGCAGGGCCCGCCACTGCACGGAAGGCCGAAGGCGATCCTTACTGCGCCACTCCCTGCACGAAGGTCGCAGACCCAACGATCTGCATGTCTCGCAACGGATTGAAAACAGTCAACACAGAAAAATTTACGGGCGTGCGGTAACGGAAGGGACGGCGATCGTGCCGTTCGTCTACCGCTCGCTCTAAATCTAAAGCCGGAGCCGCTCAACCTCGTCTTGTGTGAGCCGCTCCTTGGTGCGGTCATGAAGCTTGGCGGTCATAAAGCTTGGTCGTGCGCGGGCTCTCGTGCGCGGCCATTTCCTGCGCGCGCTCGAGTGCGCCACCGTTGGCCAGGTAGGCGGTGATCCCGGCCAGATAGCTTGGGCCAAAGAGAACGGCGAACTCAGCGCGAGCAGGCATTTGCCGCCGCTCGCGATCGGGGCGAGCGCGATGGGGGGAGGCGGATTGGGAGGCAAACGAAATTGGATGAGGTTGCGATACTTTTCCTCCGAGCCCTGATTGCGGGGCGAATTGCGCGTAGAAGCGGATCGAACCCCCCGGCATCGAAAGCCGCCGCCCCGATGACCGGCGGCCGTCGGCCGGTGAACAAAACCCTGGATCCAGCTGTTGTCCTGACAGGAGAGAAGCCAACACGCCGACCGGGCTAAGTGTCGTGTCATGTTGCAAGCAGCCGGACCTAGGGGAGTGAGGACTTTGAATGGGAGCGACAGGGCCGCGTCCGGGCTGACGGGATTGGACGACATCCTCGGCGGCGGCTTCGTCCTCGGCCGCATCCACCTCGGGCGTTCATGACAGGCTCCTGCTGCTCCGAAAACAGCAGGATAGTCTGCCGACAGATCACCTTGCGTGAGCCCTAATCCTATAGGATATCAAGGGCAAAGCCCTTGGCTAGTTAGATGAATGGCAGGGGAGCAACGGGCGGAGTTGCTCGCTGGGCAGGCGACTTCACGATAGCCCGGGTCGGGTTGAGCCGGTGAATCTGTCGGGAGCCCTTGCCGACTCAGGCGCGCATGCGCGAGATATCGCGGAGAACGCTCGCTTCCAGCTCCTTCTCGTCGAGGCGATGCTTCACCAGATCACCGATACTCACGATCCCCTTCAGCTCGTTGTCCTCGATAACCGGCAGGTGACGGATTCGCGCTGTCGTCATAGTCGCAAGCACAGCATCCACACGATCGGAGGAGCGACAACTGAGGATGGGTGTCGACATAAGTTGTTGGACTTGAAAGCCGAGTATAGCGGCGCCGTCTCGCGCCATCGCATTGATGAAGTCCCGCTCCGAGAATATGCCGACCGGTTTCATCCACCGATCCTCCACTACCACGGCGCCGATGCGGTGCTCAGCCAGCTTGCGGACCGCAAGTTCGACGCTGTCCGCGGCGTGTATCCTCACAACGTGATGGCCCTTGGACCGCAAAACGTCGGAAATTAGCATGGCTGCCTCCTGTAATCTGGAGCACGCCCCGGACGCTCTCTTGCACGGCGACTCCTCGCGAGCGGTCCCTCCGGCCATCTAGATAGGAATTGGCAATGCAGCAGCCAAGGGATGCAGCCGTCAGCGAAGTCCAGGCAGTATTGCTTTCCTGGAGCGTAGCGCATCGTCAGGGTGAGCAGATGCGAAAGTTGGGCTTAACTTTTCAATCGAAAAGCTTCCGTAGATTGTGCGGGTCATACCACTTCCGGAACGATCTAGCAGCTGCTCGCACCGATCTACGGCTGGTTCACCGAGGGCTTTGACACCGCCGATCTGAAGGACGCGAAGGCACTGCTTGCAGAGTTGGCGTGAGCTGGCAATTGGCGTGTGCAGAAATCCGGTGCGAATGACCGCTTCCTGGTCAACCCGACGATCCGCTGGCGTGGCTAGGAATGGCTCTTAAGGGTCGATTCCGGCGGTTCGGACCGAGCCCCCCGGCTACCGCCGCAGTGGGTGGGCAGCCGCCGTTCCCGATCGGTGCAGTTGTCGTGGCCTCAGCGCCGATTCCGGACGTTCGCACTTACCGAGACGGCCATGACGTGAGAGATTGATCCATCTCAATGTGACCCCTCGCGCGGCTCTCACATTGCTGACGGGCGACGGAGTGTGTTTCAGCACCGAGGCGGGACCCCACTCGTAGACTGGATCAAGATATTGAGTTGTTTTGCAAATTTGCCTCTGGAGCGGGGTCCCGATAGGCGCCGATTGGGACCCCACCCCTGCGGAAATTTTAGGCGATTCATCAACGGAGTAGGGTTAGAATTCCGCGGGGTCCCGGTTCGGTGCTGATTAACACCCTGAAACGGGGCGAGCGTCAAACCGCCACTCCCGGCGGGGAGATGCCTTTCCGTCGCATATCCGCGACAGCGATGTCCGCCATCCTGGAAAATTCCGGTGTCTCTTCAAGCTCGACGACCAATCCACGGAACGTCCCGGTTCGGTTGATGATGTAGGGGGCGTAGAAGGACGGGAATGGGCGTTTGTCGATCTTGGCGGCGATCCGGAAGCCGTTCAGGCCGAAGCTGAAGCCGTTTAGGCCCTGGAAGCTGTTTCGCACTGGCAGTGTGTAGAACAGGTTGACCTTATCACGGAAATGCTCGCTCCGGTAATATTGGATGACGATTTCGAGTTCCCGCATATCGGCCAGGGGGCGCAGCCCGAATAGAATGTCCCGCACGGTCGGCTCATACGGGCCGAGGGAAACGCCCTCACAGGCGGGATGGCCGGTTATCGAGGCTCGCCATAAGATTGCAAGGATGCCCTTACTGAAGGCGTCGCAATCCACCTTGGGATCGGCGAAGTAGTCGCGCTCGCGCAGACCCAGCGTAAGCACAAACCTACGGATCACGTCGTACAGGTAGTCGTCATGCTTACCGAGATGGCCGTCGCAACGCTCGCACAAGATGTCTTTATCAAAAATCCCTAACTGAGCCGGTTTGACACGCGCGAGCGATAATTCGAGGTTGTGCTTGTTGTTGCGGTTCTTGTTCATCCGGGCGAACGCACCCGGGATTATATGGGCCCTGATGAGCCGTGTTTCCTCGCAGGAAGGCCCATGACAGTGATTCGTAGCCGTGCGCACAGATCTAAAATCCAAGGTTGTCCTTCTGGAATAGACAGATATGGCGTTCAGCGTCTACATCGTCGAGGCCGACGCGCCGGAAGATTTCGTTCTGAATCGCTCGGACGGGCCTTGCGGCCGGCGAAGTCCTCAAGATTCGCAGTATCCCGAGCCGATACAAGATCGTGTTCACCGAGGCGACGCTAGAGCGGGCTATCACGGACGCCTAACCGAGCAACAACCCGCCTTAATGAGCCAGCGAAATCTCGCGCAGGGTGCCGCCCCTCGTCCGGGGGCAGTTCAGCGGAGGTAACGGCTCGCGCACGGGCTCCGGCCGGATCTTGGCGCGGATTGCCTTCAAGGTCTTGATGCGCTGTGACATGAAATAGCGGTCGCCATCAATGAGGCCGTCCAGCGCGCGAAGCAGGGCCGCCGCTTCGTCATCGCGGGCTCGATCCCGCCAAAGACATTCATTGGGTGACCGGCGCCGATCGCGGGACCGACCCACTCGAATTGTTCGTGCAGGGCAAGATCGACGCCTTCCTCGGCTTTCCCCCGGAGCCTCAGGAACTGCTGCACGGCATGCCGGTCACGTCATCCTCAATACGACAACCGACCGTCCATGGTCGCAGTACTTCTGCTGCATGCTGGCGAGCAACCGGGATTACGTCCGCAAATACCCCGTCGCGACTAAGCGCGTGCTGCGAGGGTTCTCAAGGCGGCAGATCTCTGCGCCAGTGAGCCGGACCGCGTCGCTCGGCGGATCGTCACCGGTGGCTTTGCCGAAACGTACGATTACGCATTGCAGACCGTGAGCGAGAGAGACTCGCCGCTGGAGCAAGCGGGATTCGAACCTTCGGTCCCCCTCACGACGAACTCGTCCTTCTCGCGAAAGGCGACGCCCCTGAAAGATGAAACGGAAAGTCTCGTAAAAGCGTTGTCTCTCTTACGAGGGGCCGAAGGGACGAATTCCTTGCTCCGCCACCCCCTACCCGGATTGTTATAATCTTCGGATTGTTATAATCTACTGTCTACATCTTAGCTCTCCTCCAAAAACGTTAGCAGACCGCTCGGCAGCGGTGGACAGGAGAACCGCATGGTAAGCCGTGCCGGCAACACTGCGACTTCGACCGAGGTGATCCCGGCCGGGCATGCAGCGTTGACCGCAGAAGAGGAGCTTGGGGAGGACCGGTCGGGCACATCCACCGGTCTCGCCGGACTGAGCGTGGCCGCGCTCGGCGTCGTGTTTGGCGATATCGGAACAAGCCCGGTCTACACGTTCCGTGAGTGCTTCAACCCTGAGCACGGTTTTCCTCTCGACGCGGAACACGTGCTGGGCGTTCTGTCGATGATCTTCTGGGCGTTGATCCTCGTCGTCGCCGTCAAATACGTCCTCTTGGTCATGCGTGCCGACAACCAGGGTGAGGGCGGCATTCTCGCCTTGCTGGCTCTGGCCCAGGAGACGGCCAGGAGAGAGCGCTCGCGCACTCTGCTGGTCTTGCTCGCCCTCGGCGGCGCTGCGCTATTCTACGGCGACAGTATGATCACGCCGGCAATTTCCGTGCTCAGCGCCGTGGAAGGCATCGGCATTGCGACGCCGGTGTTGAACCGCTTCGTCCTGCCGCTGACGATCGTTGTGCTGCTCGCACTTTTTCTCTTTCAAAAGGGCGGCACCGAACGCGTCGGCCGCCTCTTCGGCCCGGTGATGGTCTTATGGTTCGCCGTCCTCGCGGTAAGCGGGGTGTTCCAGATCGCCAAAGCGCCGGGGGTGCTCGCGGCGTTGAACCCCGCCCATGCCGTCGGCATCTTTGTCGCCGCTCCGGGCGCTGGGTTCGTCGCGCTCGGGGCCGTCGCGCTCGCCATCACCGGCGGCGAGGCGCTTTACGCCGATATGGGCCATTTTGGCCGGTTCCCGATCCGGCTGGCGTGGTTCGCCCTGGTGCTGCCCGCTCTCGTCCTCAATTATTTCGGACAAGGCGCCCTGATCCTCAGCGACAAATCGGCAATCGAGAACCCGTTCTTCCGCATGGTGCCGGGTTGGGGCTTGTTCCCGCTGGTCCTGCTGTCGACCGCGGCGACGGTCATCGCGTCGCAGGCGGTGATCTCCGGAGCGTTCTCGCTGTCGCGGCAGGCGATCCAACTCGGCCTGATGCCGCCGCTCGATCTTTTCCAGACCTCAACCCGTGCGCGCGGTCAGATCTACATCTCTCAGGTCAATTGGCTGCTGCTGATTGCTGTTCTCGCCCTGGTCCTGGGGTTCCAGAGCTCGAGCGCGCTCGCCTCGGCCTACGGCTTCGCGGTTACCGGGACGATGACCATCACCACGGTCCTCGCCGGAGCTGTCATGCGTGGCGTCTGGCGCTGGCAATGGTCGACGGTTGCCGTCGTGCTAGTGCCGATCATGACAGTCGATCTCGCCTTATTCGGCGCAAACGCGCTGAAGATCCCGACCGGCGGCTGGTTCCCGTTGGTGATCGGGCTCGCCGTCTTCACCATCATGACCACCTGGCGCGCGGGGCGCCGATTGGTGGCAACGCGGCTGGCAGGCGAGACAATGCCGCTCGCTTCCTTCCTCGCCACCTGTGAAGAGGCCGCCGAAGCACGCGTCTCGGGCACCGCGGTCTTTCTCACCACGCAGACTGAACTGGTGCCCGTAACCCTCCTACGCAACCTGAAGCACAACAAGGTGCTGCACCGGACGGTTCTTCTCGTGCGGGTCATCACCGAGAACATTCCCCGAGTGGCAAGCGCAGACCGGATTAAGGCACGCCCGCTCGGCTGCGGTTGTTGGCAGATCGAGGCGCATTTTGGCTTTGCCCAGACGCCGAACGTACCGCGGGAGCTGGGCCGGGCGGCCATCCCCAGGCTGGAACTCGATCCAAGCCAGCTGTCCTTCTTCGTCGGGCGCGCCAACGTCAAATCGAGCTCACGGCCCGGGATCGCACGGTGGCGCGAGCGCCTTTATTCCGGCCTCGCGCGCATTGCGACGCGGTCGACCGATTTCTTTCGCATCCCACCGGACCGGGTCATCGAACTCGGCGCCGAAGTCGAGATATGAGGGTTTTGACCACAACGATGCGTGGTTCGTCGGGGGGGTCTCTTCGCTGCGATCGTCAGCGGGGCTTTCAAGAACTGCCCTGGCAATCGAGACCGGCCGGTGGGGGGACCGAGGGTTCAAATCCCTCCTCCTGCGGGGAGTCTATCGCGAACCTGTTCGAGCCGGAGGATGTCGACCGGGCGATCAATCCCTCCTATGTCGAGGGGCAGATCCAGGGCAATTGTCGGCGTGCGTCCCACCACCTTGACGGACGTGACCGCTACGAACCCGAGCCACCGACTGACAAACAAATCGACCGGCAGTTCGGGTGAGTGCTTCCCGAGACGCAGGTGCCACCCGGTTCGGCCAGGCCTTCGAGCCGGGCCGCGACGTTGAATTACGCACAGGACCGCATGTTTGATTCGAAGGACTCACAGGTATTTG
>WNFT01011249.1_pt1 | contig 11806 bp, 12 predicted proteins | sample 5400191 | NCBI WGS metagenome assembly WNFT01 (sample SAMN13153359, study PRJNA577476) | soil metagenome | isolation source: 80 cm saprolite under Madrone tree | place: USA:California | collected 2016-06-14
GAACAGCCCTACGTGTCTCAAAGATCAGCTACGGAACCTGGCAGTTCGGTGGCGACTGGGGTCACATAGAGAGTGCGCAATGGGACACAGGAAAAGCAACCGTACAGAAAGCGCTCGAACTGGGCATCAATTTCTTCGATACGGCGCAAGCCTACGGCTTTGGCCTGGCTGAGCGCATGCTCGGTGAGGCCCTACAGCCATACCTCAAGGGCCTGCGAGAAGACATTGTTCTTGCGACGAAGGGTGGATTGCGCATGGAAGGAGATAAGCTCCTACGCGACGCAAGTGCCCGTTGGTTGCGCCAGGGAGTTGAGCAGAGTTTACGCAATCTTGGGGTCGACTACCTTGATCTGTACCAGGTCCACTGGCCTGATCCCAACACACCCATCGAAGAAACTGCCAGCGCCCTGGATCAACTGGTGCAAGAGGGGAAAATTCGCTACGTGGGCGTCTCGAACTACAACGTCGAGCAAATGAAAGCGTTCGAACAGACCAGAAAGTTGGATGCCTTACAGCCCCCCTATAGTCTCTTCCGGCGCGATATTGAGCAAGATATCCTGCCCTATACCCAGAAGCATGGCATCGGGGTGCTCGTGTACGGCCCGCTGGCGCATGGATTGCTGGCCGGAGCGTTCACGCCACAGACGACCTTCACAGCGGATGACTGGCGGAGCAAGAACGAGTTCTTCCACGGCGAGATCTTTCAGCGCAATCTTGCGGTCGTGGAGCAATTAAAGCACCTGGCGGAGCGAGAAGGAATGACTGTGGCGCAACTGGCCATCGCATGGGTGCTGGCCCAGCCAGCCATTGATGTGGCCATTGTGGGAGCACACAATCCTGAACAGCTCGAACAAACCGCCCCGGCAGGCGAAATTCATCTCTCGCAAGCAACGCTGCAGGAGATCGAGCGCATCATGCGCGAGGCAGTTCCAATAGGAGGACCTGCTCCAGAAGGCATGTAGTGTATGTTTCTTGCAAACTTGCTACGTATTAGCACTGTCCATCGAATAATGATGGACAATGCAGCGAGAAGAAGACAGAAGAAAAGGAGAAAACTCTATGCAGCAAATGACTCAACGACCAGCTACAGCCAGCGGGACCTTTACCATTGGCGGGGACTTGACAGTATATCGTCTGGGCTTCGGAGCCATGCGCCTGACAGGCCCAGGCATCTGGGGACCGCCAGCGGATAAGCAAGAAGCCATCGCTGTCCTACGCCGCGCCCTTGAACTGGGGGTGAATCTGATAGATACCGCTGACTCCTACGGACCAGGGGTGAGTGAGTCGCTCATCGCAGAAGCTCTCTATCCCTATCCGAAAGGCCTGGTCATCGCGACCAAAGGTGGTCTCTTGCGTACAGGCCCGAACCAGTGGCCCGCAGACGGACGCCCCGAACATCTGCGGGAAGCGCTGGAGGGGAGCCTGCGGCGTCTGCGCCTCGATCACATTGACATCTATCAATTTCATCGCCCGGACCCCAAGGTTCCATTTGAAGACTCCGTTGGTGAGCTTGCGAAGATGAGGGAAGCAGGCAAGATTCGCCATGTCGGACTCTCAAATGTCACAACCGATCAACTTGCACGAGCCCAAAAGATCGTGCCCATTGTCACTGTGCAGAACCACTATAATCTAGCGATGCGTCAGTCCGAACATATGACGGTCGCCGAATCCGAGGAGATGATCGATCGTTGTGCGCGCGAAGGGATCGGCTTTATCCCCTGGTCCCCCCTGTCGTTTGGAGAACTGGCTCACTCCGGCGGCGCCCTCGACCAGATTGCAAAGCGGCACAACGCCAGGCCCAGTCAGATTGCGCTCGCCTGGCTCCTCAAACGCTCAAGTACCATGCTGCCCATCCCTGGCACTTCCTCGGTGAAGCATCTCGAAGAGAATATCGTTGGTGCGACGATCAGGCTCAGCCAGGAGGAATTTGACGCTATTGATCGAGCAGGCAAATAGCCATCGAAGGGAGTGAGATGTTAATTCGTCCTACAGACCAGGAGCGCTAGCTTCTCACACCCGTCTGGTCAAAGAAAGCGATGGGTCCTTTTGCTCATCTCTGGGAGGATTCCCAGTTATGAAACGCCCTCGATTTACGTTTGACATTTCTATCCCCTTTCTGCTATAATCCGTGGGCACTCAATCCGACACATTGTTGGTATTTTTGTGAAACAGCCCACGAGAAGGGCAGATGTTTCCGGGAGGATTATTACAGACATGCCGCTTGCGCAATCGTATGGTTAAATCAATCGTCAAAACACAGATTACCAAGGCCCGCCAGGCCATCGCCAGCGGAAACAGGGCCGAGGAAGCTGTACGCGCCGCCGTCAGCGAACTCGATCGTGCCGCTAAAAAAGGCGTTCTGCATCCAAACAACGCTGCTCGCCGCAAGTCGCGCCTGATGAAGCAGCTCAACGCACAATAGGCTCGTGCGCCCATGCCCTGCCGTCACTACGGACTGAGCATCGAGCGCACAGGAGGTTTACAGGGATGGCTGATAGACAAGTCGTAACGAAGCCAGCAGGGCGGGCGTTGCTGGCCGCTGTTGAAAATGCCCAGTTACGTAAAGATATACCTGAGATTAAGTCGGGCGACACCGTGCGCCTGCAAGTAAAAGTCGTCGAGGGGAACCGCGAACGCTTACAGCCCTTCGAAGGCGTCGTCATGCGTCTACGCGGCAGCGGCGTCAATCGCAACTTCACCGTACGCCGCATCACCCATGGCATTGGCGTCGAGCGCACATTTCTCATCAACTCGCCGCGTATCGAGAAGATAGACGTGATCCGCCACGCTCGTGTGCGCCGTAAGCAACTCTACTACCTGCGTGGCTTGACCGGCAAAGCTGCTCGCCTGAAAGAGCTCCGTCCCATTACCAGCAAGGAAGCAGCAGCCAGAGAAGCCAAAGAGGCCACTAGAGCTGCAAAAGCGGCCAGTGCCGCCGATGAAAGTGCCCCAGAGTAAGACACCAACACCGCACACTCTTTACTGGTATCGGGGGATGCTTGCCGATGCAAGTGCCGGAGAGCAAGACACCAGCACCAACCATAGAAGAGGAAATGGCCCTGCTCAGACAGGGCTATTGCTTTATAGCTGGTCTTGATGAGGCAGGGCGCGGCTGCCTTGCAGGTCTAGTGGTGGCTGCTGCCGTGATCCTGCCACGGCTACCACTCCCCGACGATCAAGCCCGGCATTTCGCCGGTGTGCGCGACTCCAAACTGCTCACGCCATCTGTGCGGGAGCGTCTGTACGAGATAATTGTGCAACATGCCCGGGCTGTCGGAGTTGGTATTGGTCCTGTCGAACTCATCGACGAGCGCAACATCTTACAAGCCACGAAATATGCTATGCGTTGCGCACTCGCCCAGCTAGCAGTACTTCCCGATGCTCTTCTGCTTGATGCGTTGCTCCTGCCCGACATTCCGCTGCCGCAGCGTGCCATCATCAAAGGAGATGTCACCTGCCTCTCCATTGCGGCAGCGTCTATCATTGCCAAGGTCACTCGCGATCGACTGATGGTACAGCTGCATGAGCAGTATCCTGCCTACGGTTTCGCCCAACACAAGGGTTATGGCACCGAAGCCCACCTGGCGGCACTGCACGTGCACGGTGTCACACCGATACATCGCAGGACCTTTGCGCCTGTACGCGAACTGCTCGGACTGTTCGACTGCTTGGAGTAGAACATGCCTGATTACATCTGGGGTCGCAACCCTGTCCTGGAGACACTCCATTCGGCGCGGCAAGTCAAGCGCCTCTTATTGGCCGAAGGTCAACGCGAAGCACCGGCGCTCGTTGCCATTCTGCGCGAAGCCGAACGACGGCACATTCCCATCGAAACGGTGCCACGTGCACGGCTTGACCAGCTCAGTCGCGGGGCTGTTCACCAGGGCTGCCTGGCGGTCGTCGAAGCACGCACATATACCACGGCTGAGCACATCCTTGCCCATGCCGAAGGCAAAAACGAAGCACCCTTTCTGCTCATCCTCGACGCGATCCAGGATGTCAATAACCTCGGCTCTTTACTTCGTACTGCTGAGGCTGTAGGCGTTCACGGCGTCATCTTGCCGGAGCATCGGGCGGCTGAGGTCACGGCCACCGTTGCCAAAACCTCGGCGGGAGCCAGCGAGCACCTCCTCATCGCACAAGAAACTAATCTGACACGCACCATCGATTTTCTCAAAAAGCAGAACATCTGGGTCGTCGGCCTGATCGGTGAGGCAAAAACCGTCTACCACCAGGCCGATCTGACTGGTTCCCTGGCGCTCGTCGTTGGCAACGAAGGCAAAGGCATCAGTCGCCTGGTGCGCGAACACTGCGATTTGCTCATAAAGTTGCCCATGCGCGGTCAGATCAACTCGCTCAACGCAGCCGTGGCCGGGAGTATCGCGCTGTATGAGGCGTTGAGGCAGCGCGAGCGAATGTAGAAGTAGGACTTTAGGAAAACCTACTTGACGAGTTCATGCCATTCTTCTACAATTATGTGACACTCCGCCCAGGCTAAAGCCGTGGCGGCTTCTGAACGTTGCCGCTCAGAAGATTTCTCAGTTCTACATAGCAGGTGTATCCTGCTATGGCAATCTGAGCTACGCGAGAAGGAGGCGCGTCCTTCTTCTCGTGGACGGTGCCATCACCGCCAACTACGGTGAAACCTCGTATTCACCGATACTTTGTGTACGCATGACGTGGTTTCGCCTACACCATGCAATGCGTTCTTTGCGCATGTAGCGGTGGTCTCAGGCACACGGTCGTGTTTTTACGCCTGGTCCTTCACCAGGCAACCCGTACACGATTCAGTTGTCAAGGTACTGCCGAGATGATAACACAAACGGCTTGACTTTGCAACTGTTGGTAGGTATAATGGTTGCATGGAAAAGAAAGACAAAACCTGCACGATCCGCCTTTCAGCGGAACTACTCAAGGACATGAGAGAGCTTGCTGATGCTCACACTCGTTCGCTCAATGGCGAGATTCTTGTCGCACTGCGAGAGTACGTCAAGCAACAGCGGGCAAGGGCTCAAGCCAAGAACGCCTAATCGCCTGGGTTGAAACCACAGCGGCTTGCGGCGGACTAAAGCCCTTCATCTGTCAGGCAGCCGCAGGCTGCCTGACCCACAACAACAAACAGAGGCGAGCCACCGCAGGTGGCGAGGAGTTCTGAATAGTTACGAAAAAAGCCAATAGGGACAAGGCAACGTTATGTGAGAGATAAGGGAGAGGGAAGAAGTAGAAAGTGATGAACATTTTCCACACACAGGATCAGAGGCGAAAGGGTTTGTTGGATTATGCCCCCAATGGCACCTTGCGCTCGCGCCATCCTGAAGGTAGCAAAGTGCCAGATGCTTCGCTAAATGTGGGCATACCGTCACTCGAAATCAGCAGCAGCATCTCTCCTGGTAAACAGACATACTTCCTTGCTAAACAGCTGATCACCATCGGACGCGCCCCCGACAACATGGTCGTGCTCAACCACTTCCACGTCTCCAGCCACCATGCCCAACTCGAACTGGTCCAGGGTGGCTACTGTATCGTCGACACGGGCAGCACCAACCATATCTATGTCAATGGCCAGGAAGTCAAGAGCCGACTGCTCCAGCCCAGCGATGAAGTGTGCATTGGCCCCTTCAAGCTGATCTACACGTGTACCCAACTCACCCAGCACGACGAGAGTAACAGCATCCGCATCGATGCCCTGCATCTCAAGAAGGTCGGCAATAAGGAGACAATTCTGCTTAATGACATATCCCTTGCTATCCCACCACGTAAGTTGGTGGCCTTGCTAGGTAGCACCGGCTCAGGCAAATCTACCCTGCTGGATGCCCTCAACGGCTTGCGTCCCGCCCAACAAGGTAAGGTGTACTATAATGGGCGAGACTACTACCGCAACCTGGCCGCTTTTAGCACTCAGTTGGGCTACGTACCTCAGGATGACATAGTCCACCGCGATCTGACGGTGGAGCACGCCCTCTCCTACGCCGCCAGGATGCGCCTGCCCAGGGGCTTCACCAAAGCGCAAATCAAAGAACGTATCAATGAAGTGCTCGAAGATGTGGAGATGACAGATCGTCGTCATTTCCTGGTCAGCAAGCTTTCTGGCGGGCAGCGCAAGCGCCTCTCGATCGCGCTGGAACTGCTGGCCAACCCCAGCGTTTTCTTCCTGGACGAACCCACCTCAGGGCAGGACCCGGGATGGGATCGTAAGATGATGTTCCTGTTGCGCAAACTGGCTGATAAAGGCCATACCATCGTGCTAGTCACCCATGCCACCAACAACATCAATATCTGTGACTATGTCTGCTTCCTCTGTCAGGGCGGACGTCTGGCCTACTATGGCCCGCCTGACGAGGCCAAAGCCTACTTCGGCAAGACTGACTTTGCCGAAATTTACACTGCCCTGGAACCGACCGAAGAGAATCCCAACATCCCGGCCCAGGCCGAGGCGAGGTTCAAGGCTTCCCCCGATTTCCAGAAGTATGTGGCGGAGCCTCTGAACCAGGGACCAGCAGGCCGGGCCGGCGTGGTACAGCCAACAGCGACGATCAAGCCCCCCAAACGCAGTGGCCCCTGGAAACAGTTCCGCTTGTTGTCGCTGCGTTCCCTGGAACTGCTCAAGAATGACAGGGGCTACCTGCTGATCCTGCTCTTGCAAGCGCCGGTGATCGGCCTGGTGCTCTTCTTCTTAGCGGGCCGTGGCACCTTCGATGCTACCAGTGTGGCCCAATGTCCCACACGAGCCAAGATCCTCGCCACCAGTGGTCCGATCGTCTCGTTGCATTGTGAGCGCGTAGTGGCAGGGTTCAACACGCCGCAAGACCAGCTGTTTGTAGCCGAGCACGGCGGCCCTGATGCCGTGTTGAACCAGGCGATCATCATCGGCTCAGGGGGAGATGCGCAGAAGATACTGTTCATCATGGCGTTTGCGACGGTGCTCTTCGGCTGTATCAACGGCTCGGGGGCCATTGTCAAGGAGGTGGCGATCTACCGGCGGGAGCGTGCGGTCAACCTGGGGATTGCGCCCTACCTGTTCTCCAAAGTGGTGATCCTGGGGGTGCTGTGTCTGTTGCAAAGTGCGGTGCTGGTGGTGCTGGTGAACCTGAAAGCGCCGTTACAGCGCGGGGTGTTGTTGGACCCGGTGCTCGAAATCTACATCACGCTGGCCTTGACGTCGCTGGCGGGCTTGATGTTGGGGCTGGCAGTCTCGGCAACGGCCCCTAACAATGACCGGGCTCTCAGCTTCATCCCGATCATTGTGATCGCGCAGGTGATCTTCTCGGGGATCGTTTTTCCCCTGGACAGTCCCTTCCTGAAGTTCGTGGGCATGTTCTTTGCGGCAGGCTGGTCGATAGCGGGCATGGGCACCTCAATAGGCCTGCATGCCGACAAGCTGGGTCAAGATGATTGTTCGTACCTCACACCTTCTGCTCCCAATGGGCCCAACCCCGGCAACTGCTCCTATCGCGGCGATCTGTTCGTCTCGGTGGACCACCCAGCAGCTGCACATTTGGCAGCGATCGAGCACCTCTTGCTGGTCTGGCTCGTCCTGGGCGTGATGTGTATTGCTCTGGGTATATTGACCGCCTGCTTCCTCAAGTGCAAGGATATTCGCGGGTAGGACCGGGGTGCTCTTCTACGAAGCCTTCGACACCTCGGTCACCTTCTCGGGAGCAGGCTGCATATACTCCTGGAACAGGTGCCCCCACGGGGAACGCTCCAGCCACGCCTCAAAAGTGCGCCGGTCCTTCAGCGGCCAGCGGTAATAATCGTGGTAAATCTCGGAGCCCGCAATAAAAATATTCACCAGCGGTGTACGCATAAACACATTCTGTATTGGCTTGAGCGGACCGAACCACATAATATCACCCATCATACTCGCGCCATTGTCACCAACCGTAAAGCCCCAACTCACATCGGAGATATCCATGCCCACCACCTCGATCTCATCCATGCGACCCACACCCGCGCCATGTTCATGCGCGAAACGAATATAGCCAATGCTCATCGGATCGAAACCCATCATCTTCGCCGCGACCGCATCAATAGCCGTCTGATCAGCGCCGGCCAGGATCACATCCTTCTGCACGGGGAACATCGTGCGCGGACCAGGTCCATTGCCAGCCGTTGTACCATCCATCACCGCGAAGATACCGCTGTGAATCTCCTTCTGAATGTTCAACAAGTCCACCAACGTCTCATGAATCCAGCTATGTGTGTAGTGGCGACGCGTGTTCAACAAACCGCCGAACGCATTTTTCATCGCGCCCGTCGTTGTCGTATAAATGTGGCACTTGACCGTCGGCAGATGTACAATGTTCTTGCCGAAGAAATAATCGGGGATCATAATTCCTTCAGGGAAGATTTGGTCCAACACAAGCATCTTCGCCTTTGGTTCGTAGCGCACCCATGTCATATCTTCGTCTTTAAAGTTGAACAGCACCGGGATGCCATATCTCTTGAAGATGGGCACGTAGCGGTTCAAGTCCTCGCCCTTGAAGGCGTCGGTGACTACTGTCTTGTTCTGCACGCACGACAGGTCTGTGTAGCCAGCGTCGCGCAAGGCCATGATCGTGGCCTCAAGCTGCCAGGGTGTGGTATTGGCCGCCGGAAAGGGGAAATGCCAGGAGATGTTATCTTTCAGAATGGTTGGCTTCGTGGGGTCCAGGGTATGCTCAAAGCCAGCCAGCTTCATGAGTTGTTCATAGTCTGTCAGGACCGTCTCGGGTTTGGTCTTCAGGACGGCCACTGCTGCGCGTTTGGTCATGTATTTTTCGTTCCTTTGTGGGTTGTGGTCTTGTTCTAACAGTTACATGTATTCATAGCAGATATCGCTACAGAAATCAATCCAGAGGTACCTCGCTATGCATATTGTCATTTTTGCGGGGGGAGTGCTACGTCCAGGCAAAGCGGTGGATGCAGCTATTGCCCAGGCAGATCGCATCATCGCTGCAGACGGCGGGGCCGCGACAGCACTCAGTTATGGCCGTATCCCCACAGCGGTCGTCGGCGACTTCGATTCGCTGGCTGCTGACGTGCAACAACAACTGCGCCAGCAAGGCAGCCAGTTTATCCAGGCCGCCGTTGAGAAGAATGAGACTGATGCCGAACTGGCTGTGCAGCTTGCCATAGAACAGGGTGCGGCAACGATTACGCTGCTCGGAGCATTTGGCGGTGCACGTTTCGATCATACTATGGCGAACGTGTTGTTGCTGGCAGGCATCGATACCGTGCCCATACGTATCATCGACGGGCCATCGACCTGCTGGTTGCTACGCGGGCCAGGACACACTACCATCTCCGGTCGCCCAGGTGACCTGCTCTCACTCCTCCCGCTCACGAGCGAAGCCACGGGTGTACGTACCCGTGACCTCTATTACCCATTGTACGGCCAGACACTGTACTTCGGCAAACCACGTGGCGTGAGTAATGTCCTCACGCAGGAACACGCCGCTGTGTCTTTGGAAAAGGGGTTGCTGCTCGTCATCCATACCGATATTCAGGAACTCAATAACTCCCCCTTATCGTAACTCTTCAGGAATCCTCACCGCACGTGCTCGATAAATCGGCACTCTACGGTGGTTCGCAAGAGTTTTGTTGTTGCCAGGATTGCAGCCACAGGCTGCAATCCTGGCAACAACAGGAAGATACGAGCTGCCTGCGGCAGCGAGGAGTCAGGCTCCTGAAGAGTTACCTCTTAATACCTCCTCCTGCACGATATTGCGCCGAACCCACGTGGTGAGCGCTTCGATTTGCTCGGCGCGTTACTCTTCACTATCGCCTTGCTCGGCCTATTACTTGGGCTGACCGGCAGCATCAGCGCAGGCATACTCTCACCCTCGGTACTGGCGCTTTTTGCATTCACGCTCATTGCGCTCGTCGCCTTCATCTCCTGGGAACGACGCGTGCCGCATCCAATGCTCGACCTGCATCTCTTCGCCAGTCGGCGCTATGCCTTCTCCGTTGTGGCTGCCACGCTCCAATCGCTTGCCGTGTTTGCGGTGAACTTTCTGCTGATCTTTTATTTGCAGGGTGTGCGTGGCTACAGTCCGTATTGACCTCAATCATTGGCCCCCTGGGCGGGCGCTGGGCGGATCGAGATCGCTTCGGGGGCACGACCCCGGCGACGATTGGGCTGGTAGTGCAAGCTGCGGCGCTGGTGGTGCTGGTTTTCCTGACTCCCACTACCTCCTATGCTTTCCTGGCCCTGGCGCTCGGTCTGATGGGCCTGGGTGGTGCCCTGTTCTGGTCCCCTAACACCAGCACGACGATGGGCGCAGCGCCTCGCAACCGACTCGGTGTCGCCTCCGCAACCTTGAATACGATGCGCAATGTCGGCATGGTTTGCAGTTTCTGTCTGGCCCTGGCTGTGGCGGCAGCCTCGATGCCCCGTGCGTTGGTAGACGCCATCTTCCTCGGCACGGTTGGTCACCTCCCGCCGACGATCTCGCTGGCGTTCGTTGCCTCCATCTTCATCTGCGTGCTCGCGATCATCTTTTCCATGGTACGCGAGAGCAAACGTGATCAGTCCCCGAAAGGCATAACTCTCAGGTCTGGCTCTTCTGAGATTACTAAGGAACATTCATAATGCTGTTCTCGAGTTGAAGGTTTCCTTAACTCGTCTGGGCAGGGGAAGGACGATCTTCTTCATGTTGGGCCTTCGACTCTATCGAACAACAACAGCAATGAATGCAAAGAGACCGATGACAACGAGCAGAATTGCAACCATTACCGTCAGGCCTCTGGGTGCTACATATATGAAGTTGCCTGTCTGAAGACGCTTCATCATCCATTGATACTGGATGACGGCTCCAAGCAGACCGAATGCACCAAGCGCGATAAAGCTTAGCGTAAACACAAGTGTACTGTGCAATGGGCTTGCAGGCTTCCCAGCTTCGAGAACCTCAAGAACCTTGTTAGCGGTAAACCCGAAACCAATCAGTGAAAGGGATGTGCGAATCCATGCCATAAGTGTTCGATCAGCGGCTTCGCGAGTGCGCTCCCTGGCAAGTTCGGTAGCTGAGTTTGTCTCGGTCTGTTTTGCATCCATCATAACTGACTCCTCCTGTCTCTGCCGAGACGACAACGCTCTAGAAACTCCAACGTCGGTCCGAAGATGTCAAGGCGCATGCCGGTTGTGGGATTGATCTCAGTACTCATGTGTTTCTCTCCTTTTGTGGAATTCATTCGAGATCGTCGCGATCTGCGAGTAAGGAATCCGGGCAAACGTATCGAGCAACGGCGTTCCCAGGGTTCGCATCGGTTGAAACGCCGCCTCTCCGTCTGCCTCTAACCCATTGTAACAGCCAAGCACCATCACCGCTGCTTTGCCCTGCAACACCGGCGGAACATCGGGCGTTGGAGGAAAATGCATGATAAAGAAGATGGGAACCATGACCGTCAGAATCTGTACAACCATAGAACAGTGCTCCTTCTCCATCAGCGCGACCGAGAGGTATCCCAGTGGTCTGGTCAAGGCTCCCCACCTGCGTTCACCGAGGGAGCCATCTCCTCAATCTTGAGAGGGTTCGTGACGAAGGAACCGGGAGGGTAACTACTCAGGTCTCTTCTCTTGAGACTCCTCACTGCCTTCGGCAGTTCGCAGGGGTTTAGTGGTGAGTGCGGGCCTTGCCGCCTGCGGCGGCAAGGCCCGCACTCACCACTAACATGAGCGAGTCGCCGCAGGCGACGAGCAGTCCTGAAGAGTTGCCCGCTTTTGCCTTTTGCTACTTTACACTTCATGACAGCTCGCGTAGCACTGGGCCATATCAGTGCGCCGCATCACACTCGAACCGGCCCACTACTGCCGACCGACGAGCCG
>WNFT01004793.1_pt1 | contig 11800 bp, 8 predicted proteins | sample 5400191 | NCBI WGS metagenome assembly WNFT01 (sample SAMN13153359, study PRJNA577476) | soil metagenome | isolation source: 80 cm saprolite under Madrone tree | place: USA:California | collected 2016-06-14
GACAGCACGCCCTTCTGGAAATTGTAGACGTGGAGCGAGCCTGGGTCTTCGGGCTTGGTCCCCTCAGGATTGTTGCCGCGCGCGACGATGAGCACGGTCTTGTCGCCCGGCGTCACCCGGATCTGGTGGAAGTAGATGCCCTTCTCGAGATCGTCCGCCTGCTTCACTTCATCGCCGATGCTGCCGTCACCTTTGATCCTGTGCACGGAGACATTGGAGGGAAAGTTATAAGCGACGAGCACGTGCTCGCCGGCGCTATCGACGCTGGCGTGGATCGGCCGTTGTCTCAACTTGATCAGGTCGCCGTGGAGCGAGAGTTCGCCTAATGGCGTGACCCGGAATGCCGCAAGATAGTGCTGGTTGGGCGGATATCCGGGCACCGGCGCGATCCCGACGCCCCCGCTGCTCGTCGCTACATATAAGTGTCTTCGGGACGGATGGGGCCAGGCGTACTGAATCCCGCCGGGGAGCGTCACGGCGGCGCGTTTGGCCAATGTGGCGGCGTCAAAATCGACCTCGAAGTGGGTCAATTGCCCGCCGACGCCCGAGTAGAAAGCGCAGTTGGTCTTGGCCTGCGCGAACGCCAGCCGCGGCGCCGCGATCGCGCCGGCGAGCAGTGTGGAGAACGTGCGGCGATTGACGATCATGATTGCTCCTCCCTGTCCAAAGCTTGTTTCCCGCTATCTAACGCCTGGTCGACAAGCTGCACAAGCAACCTGCGAGGCGATTTTGATCAGCCGTCGGTACGCTCGCACTTTGAGCGCGCAGCTACTTCGTCTCCGAGGGCTCGCCGGCGATCCGTTGCTCATGCCAGCAGAGCAAGGTTGGCGAGCAAGAGGGACAGATTGTCCGTCCGATCGAGCGCCCACAGCGCCCGCAAAACGGCGTCCGTGTGCTCGGTTGGCCAGCGCCGGCCGACATTGCGGCGAAACTTTCGCTCGACATCGGCCCGGCTTATCGGCTGCCCCGGGAAGCCGGGCACGCTGTCGACCAGGTGAGTGATGCGTGTTCCATCATCGAGTGTCGCGGTGAGGCGCGTCGGTGGCACGTTGATGGTGAGCGTGGCAAAGGCCGGGTCTTCCTTCACGGTGATCTTGCGCATGAACGCCAGAATGCGCGGATCGTGGAGCTTGTCTGGCGCGTAGCTGTCATTGTCGAAGGCGCCGTCGAACATGGCGCGCGCGACGATGTAGGGCAAACTGTGATCAGCCGTCTCCTTGGTATCCGGCGCCCATTTCTCTTGATCACTCCCCGCTATCTCGTAACCACGGCGAGTGGTGCCGATCTCGATCGCGGCAATACGATCGAGAGCCCCGATATCGTTCGCGAGCGCAACGCCGGCGGGGATCGCGGTCTGGGCCGTGATATGGGCAGGGTAGGCTTTGAGGCCGCATTGGTTGATCCGAAAGGGGACACCGCGGGCGCGGCCGAATGCCTCGACATCGACGTCGGCCGGTCCCGCGACGAGCTTAAAGAAACCATACCTTCCTTCAAAGACCGGCGCCGGACCGGTGAGCCCGGCGCCCGCCAGCGTAGCGGCGAAGACTGCGTTGCGGCCGGCCTCGGCGTCGGCAAGCCCTTTCCAATCGGACAACGTCTGCACCCGGGTCTGCGCCATCGCGATGTGGTCGTTGAGTGCGAGACTGACGGCCTGCGCCAGCCCATCCGAGGAAAGTTTCATCAGCTTGCCAGCCGCCAGCGCAACGGCCGGCAGACTCAACACCGGCACGTCCCAGCCGCGGGCACCGATGCTGACGCCGAAAGCGTCGATGAGCCGGCAGTTGACCTCATAGGCGAGCGCGATCGCCGTGATGAGCTCAGCGCAGCTCGCCTGCTCAACCTCCGCGACTGCAAGACACGCCGCAATATCATCGCTCGGGTGACCGGTCACGCGCCCCACATAGGCGTCGTTCAGGTCGAGATAGCGAATGGCGGCGCAATTGGCGAATGTCGCAAGATCGGCCACGGCCCGCCGCCTGGTGCCGATGACGGTCGCTCCTCCTTCGCCGCGCGCCAGCGCCACCTCACGACAAATCCGGACCGGCTTCTCGTCGAAGGCGGCGATAGCGCAGCCGATTGAATCAATAGTGTGCACTTTGACACGCTCGATGGTCGCGCCGTCGAGATCGTCATAGCGGAGCCTGTGGGCATAGTCGGCGAGCCGTTCGGCGAGCGGACGCAGCGTCTGTGTGCGTCCGACGGAATAAAGCATTGGCAACGTGACCGCGCCCGCGGCGAGATGCAGAAACCTGCGGCGCGGAAGTGTCATGGTGTCCTCGCAGACAGTTGCGGGGCGGCGGGCACCAGCCCCGCCGCCCTATCATTTGGAAGCCGCGCCTTAAGCAGAAGCCTGCCGATGCGCCCGGAGGAAGGAGCGTATCTGGCGTACGGCCAGCGGAATCCGCTCCTTGGGTTCCTTCCACGGATAGATGCTCACTTCGGCCCTCGGTGCGAGCATCGCGCACTCCATGGCGACGGCGTAAGGATGCGCCGGGATGTCGTCCGGCAGGATCAGAACCGGGGTCTGGCAGCTGCGCACGAAATCGCGCGTCACGGTCAAGGTGAAGTCGTTGGTGCGATACAGCCTGGTCAGAAACTTGTCGATCATCTCCATCGTGATCTCAGGCCGGCGCTTGACCAATTCAGGCCCCCAATTGGTCATGCCGTTGTCGTAGAGGAGGGTGGGCATCTCCGGCCGGAACCCAACGGGTTGCGCCGGTACGGCGGCGACAACGCGATCAGGCGCTCGCTTCAGTAGATTCCAGATGAAGGGGCCACCGATGCAGAATCCCAACACCATGAACTTGTTGATCCCTAAGTGATCCATAAGCCCGAGATGGTCATCGGTGTAGGCATCCCACGGCCGGTCGATCTCGAGCGGGCCCGAGGACTGGCCGGGATTGGCGTTGCGCAGGTCGGCGAAGATGCAGCGGTACTCCCCCTTGAACTCCTCGATCGGATTAAAGGGGCTAGTGGTTAACCCGGCCATCACCGAGTTCAATCCCCCGCCGGCGATCAGCAGCAGCGGGAAGCCGGAACCGGCCTCGTCATAACGGATGCGAACGGGGCCTCTTTCATAGAATTTGCCAGTTCCGCCTTGGCCCGCCTGCTGGGCAAACACTTGCGGCGCTGCGGCCAGCGTTGCCGCCGCGGCACCCGTTGCCAGTATATTGCGTCTGATCGGATCCATAATCGGCGCCTCCTTGGTCGCTGTTATTGCCGGTGCGTGCCGCTCGATGCATGGCGGACCGGACCGAAGCCACTGGTCGATTGTCGGGTATGATCCGTGGTGCTCAACGTTGTAGCACGGGATGTCCTCGGGCTGAAGATCGAGCGAGCCGAGGCTGGGAGCGGATGACGAGAGCGGCGCAGAATGAGTTTTCAATTTTGCCGGGGGAACGACGCTTAACGCCGACTGAAAGCCGTTCAAGGCCGGCGGCTAGCTCGCGGGCGGTGAGGCGCATATCATCGTACCTGAAGCGGCGGGAAGACAAGCACGGGAAGGTTAACCGAGGATGCTGCAACCATTTTTGGCGGCGCTCGTCGCAATTTTTTTCGTAGCGAGCGAATTGGCGCGAGCGGACGTCATTGAACCTTGGCAAGTTCGGGTGATCGACGGTGACACCATCGCGTTGAACGGAAAAACGATCCACCTCGTCGGCTTCATTGCGCCTGAGACACGGGACGCTCAGTGCAAGGCCGAGCGGGACCTCGGCGACAAGGCCGCAAGACGCATGCGCGATCTAATCCTGGCCGGCGGGTTGGACTACTCGCCGGTTATATGTCCGTGCCCCGCAGCCACGCTGGGCAAGTGGTTTTGCAATTTCGGCCGCACCTGCGGCAGGCTTAAAACGAACGGCCGGGACGTTGGTGACATTTTGGTCGAGGAAGGGTTGGCGGCCACGTACGCGTGTGGCAGGGCCGGATGTCCAAAGACGACGAGGCTCTGGTGCGAACAACACTGAGCCTGAAAGGCGAAGCGCGGGCGAGAATGTTGGTAACTGCCGACCATACGGAAGCGAAAGGCATATGGCTGGTCGCCGTTCATTACCCGGTAAGGCCGGGTAATGGGCTGCGATCAGTTCGATCCGTACGGATTGGCGTCCTGTCGGTTGCACAACTGGTCAATGCGGGTGCTCTGCACCGGAGAATGGGCACAAGCGGCCAAATCCACCGAGGGACCGTAACCCCCGGCGCTCGCATACGGACCGGCGCCGTAACAGCCGGCTAGTCCAAGTGACAAACAAAAAATTGTGAGGTATTTCATTCTTTCTTCCTCTCGTTTCGGCTGGTCGCCGGCCGCAATGCCCCGCTTACGGTCTCCGCGTCGCCGATCTTTGCCTGGAAGTCTGTACGGTTGCATACATTGCAAAGGGATTAATGCGATCGATCTAGGCGAGCGCGCCGGCAGCAAGGTTGGGGACGTCTCAACGGAAGAGAGGGGCAGCAAGCCGGTCAGTGACGCGGAGCGGCGATATCAATACGCCTGCGGGAGCCCGCTAGACCCGTCTCACCAGACATTCAGCCAGTGACCCACGTCATAGACCAGTGAACTGATCACACAGGTGACGAACGCACTCCACAGCACGCCCAGAATCATGATCCGGTTGGCGCGAACGACAGCATCAAACCGGTCGCGATGGTCGACGTGGAGGACCATTGTGGTCTCGCGGTTGCTGGCCAATAAGTTCAGGCGCAAACGGGTTGCGCCGGCTCAAGTCCGCCTCAGAAGCCGCAATGACCGCCGGCGGTCGCCCGTGGGAAGTTCGTCGAGATCGTGCGGGCGGACTGCCGAGCGCTGGGCCGGCGAAGGTGAAGCTCTCGAAACGATGCGACAGACCTTATCGGTCCTTACATTACGAACCAATGGACGGCGCATTACCAAATCGCGGCGTCTCTGCGGCGCGCTCTGCCATCTTTCGAACGCGAGGCGCACTGGGGCAGCGCTGGGAATCTACGCGAACCGACACACTCCGATGTCGCCGCCTTTCGCTATCGCGGCTCACCAGATACGTGCTCTGTTCTCGGGTGCGAGAAAAAGCTGATCGCTCGGGTTCACGTTGAAAGCTTCGTACCAGGCATCCATGTTCCGCACCACGCCGTTGACGCGGTAGTTCGCCGGCGCATGCGGGTTGGACACGATGAGCTGACGGATCGAGTCGTCGGTCGACTTGTGGCGCCAGCTCTGGGCGTAACTCAAGAAGAAACGCTGGTCGCCGGTCAGGCCGTCGCGCACTGGCGCCGGTTTGTTGCCGAGGGAATTGTGATAGGCGTCGAGCGCCACCAGCGCTCCGCCGAGATCGGCGATATTCTCGCCCATGGTGAGGTCGCCCTTGAGGCGGAAACCCGGAAAGGGCTCGTAGGTGTCGAATTGCCGGCCGAGCACGGCGGCGCGCGCGTTGAACTCAGTGGCATCCGTATCCGTCCACCACGAGGTGAGGACGCCCATGCCGTCGTACTTGCGCCCCTCATCATCGAACCCGTGGATCATTTCATGGCCAATCACGGCGCCGATGCCGCCGTAATTGACCGCCGCATCAGCGGCGGGATCGAAGAACGGCGGCTGGAGTATCCCGGCGGGAAAAGTCATCTCGTTCAGATTGGCGTTGTAAGAGGCATTCACCGTCTGCGGATTGAGGTACCAGTCTTCGCGGTCAACTGGCGAATTCAACCGGTTGACCTGCCGCAGCCAGGCGAATTTGCGCGCGGCCTGCACGTCCGCGACAAGGTCGTCGGACTGCACCTTCAGCGCCGCGTAATCGCGCCATTTGTCCGGATAGGCGATCTTGACGTTGAGGTGCGCGAGCTTTTCGGAAGCTTTGAGCTTGGTCGCCGGGCTCATCCAGGCGAGCCGTTCGATGCGCGCTGCGAGGGCAATCCGCAGTTGCGCCACAACATCATCGATCTGCGCCTTGGCCTCAGCAGAAAAATAGCGCGCCACATAAACGCGCCCGATCGCCTGTCCCATCGCTCCATTGACGGTGGCGACAGCCCGCTTCCAGCGCTCGGGTTGCTCCGCGACACCGCTCATGGTTCTGCTGTGGAAGCCGAAGTTCGCGGCAACAAAGCGCTTCGAAAGGTACGGTGCGGCGCCGTCGGCGAGGTGGAAGGCTTGCCAGGCCTTGAGCGTGTCCAAGGATGTGCGCGCATACACCGCCGCGATTTTCGGTATAGCGGTGTTCTCCACCACCACGACGCGGTCGACGCCGTCGAGATCGGCGCTTGCGAGCAGCCGGCGCCACGGAAATGGCGCGGCTTCGCTGAGCGCTGCAACGCTCATGGGATTGTAGGTCTTCTCCGGGTCGCGCCGTTCTGCATTGGACCAACTCACCTCGGCGATCGCAGTCTCGAAATCGAGAATCGCCGCCGCCGATTGCTCGGGAGCCTCCCAGCCGATCATCGCGAGCAGTTGCGTGATGTAGGCAAGGTAGGCCGCCTTCTTCTCGGCAAGTCGTGGGGCGATATAGTAGTCGCGATTTAGGCCAAGACCTCCTTGCCGGACTGAGACCGCGTACTTGTCGGGTGCCTTGTCGTCAGCGCCGATTCCGAGACCGAAAACCGAGCTGAAGAAGGACTGCCGGCCCGTTCCCATGAGGCCGGCAACTTCCTCGCGTGTGGCGGCCGCACGGACCATCTGCAGGAGAGGAGCAATGGGTTCGACGTGGAGCGCCTCGGCGCGCGCCTCGTCCATGAATGCCGCATAGAAGGCGCCGATCTTCACAGCATCCGCCCGCGACGAGGAGCCAACGCCTTCCTCGCCACGTTCGAGGATTTCCCGGATGCGGGCCTCGTTGGTAATGCTCAACGCCGTATCAACGCCGATCGAACTGCGATCGGACGGGATGACGGCGCGGTCGTACCAGACACCATTGCCATAGCGGAAAAAGTCATCGCCCGGATTGTTCGCAAAATCCGCTCCACTAAGATCGAAACCCCAGCCGCCGGCGGTGGTTGGAGCGGAGCCTGCAGGCTGCCCGGCGGCGACGTTCTGCATGCAGCAGACAAAAAGAATGAGGGCCGCAACGCGGCAGGCCAGGTTCGACATGTCTCCTCTTTGCGGTTTGTCACCGGATGTTCGCGGCGATCCCCCGATCATACTCTCCAGTCGCAGGAAAAAGCACCTCCTGGGGGAGGGGGATCAGTCCATGCTGTGGGTCAGCGATGACGCCGGAAGTTGCTGTTGTCGGCCGGCGCCATTTCACCGAATTCGCTATAGTGTCAGAACGTCGATATAGTTCGGTTCCCGTAGGCAAGGTGACGTCCCACATGCGCACGACCCTCTCCACATCCATCATGACCTGCGTCGCGCTGGCGACGCTTCCGGCCCGCGCCGCCGACACGACCTACGAGCGGCTCGCTAATCCGGAGCCGCAGAACTGGCTCATGCACCATCACGACTACGGCGCGCAACGCTACTCGGCGCTCGACACCATCAATCGCGGCAACATCGCCAACATGAGATTGCTGTTCGCGGTGGCCCTCGGCGGCACCTCGAAGGACGACAGCCTCGAAGCGACGCCGCTCGTCGAGGACGGCTTCATGTACATGGCCGACAGCTCCGGGATCGTATCGAAGATCGACGTGCGCTCCGGCGCCGCCGGCCCGATTGTCTGGAAGATGGACCCGGGCCAGGGCAAGCCCGACCGCGACCGCGGCGTTGCGCTGTGGAATAATCTCGTCATCTCGATCACCGGCTATGATGGACGCGTGATCGCGACCGACAAGGAGACCGGCAAGGTCGTGTGGGACAAGAACCTGCTCGACAAGGACGAAGTCGGTCTCACCGAGCTGAGTGCGGCGCCGCTCGCCCTCAAGGACGCGATCCTGGTGCCCGCCTCCGGCGGCGACCACGGCACGCGCAGCTGGATCGCTTCCCTCGATCCCAAGAGCGGCGACCTTTTGTGGAAGACCTTTTCGGTGCCGGCGCCGGGCGAGCCCGGCAGCGAGACCTGGAAGGACAAGAACAATGCCTGGCGCACCGGCGGCGGCGCATTCTACAGCACGGGCTCCTACGATCCCGCCACCGGCCTGACCTATTGGGGCTCCGGCAATCCGGTGCCGGCCTTTGATGCGAGCTACCGCCCGGGCGACAATCTCTACACCAACAGCGCGATCGCCTTCGATGCCGCGACCGGCAAGATCAGGTGGCACCACCAGTACACGCCCAACGATAACCGCGACTACGACGAGACCGGCAGCCACGTCCTCATCGACGCCAAGGTCGGCGGCGAGGATCGCCGGATCCTGTTCCATCCGGGCCGCAACGGCTTCGCCTACACCTTCGATCGCATCAATGGGCAGTTCCTCAAGGCCGTGCAGACGGTCAAGCAGGTGAACTGGACCAAGGGCATTGATCCGAAAACCGGCAAGCCGCTCGACTACAATCCGGGCCGGGACATCCAGGTCTATGCGGCGGCCGCGAACTCGGTCGAGGATAAGGTCGCCCGCCAAGTCTGCCCCAACATCGCGGGCGGCACCAATTACTGGCCGTCCTCGTACAGCCGCAGGACCGGGCTCTTGTACGTGCCGCTTCACGAGGGCTGCAGCCAGATTACCACCGACACCAGCGCCCATGTGATCGGCCGCATCACCGGGGGCATCACGGGCGACGGCGGCCGCGTCACCGGCGGCCTCATCGCCATCGACCCGGCGGGCGCGGACGTGAAAAAGCGCATCGACCTGCCGTATCCGAATTCGGCGGGCGCACTCACCACCGCCGGCGGCATCGTCGTCACCGCCATGATCGACGGAACGATCCTCGCCTATGACGATCAGACCCTCGACGAGCTGTGGCGCATCAATGTCGGCTCCGGTTTTAACGCGGCGCCCATGACCTACGCGGTGAACGGCAAGCAATACATTGCGATCGCATCGGGGCTGTGCTGCGACGGGCGCGGCGCGCCGCTTCCCCGCAACAGCCGCGGCCGCGTCGCGCGGACGCCGGAGCTGCGCCAACAAGGCAACGCTACGGTGGTGTGGGTGTTCGGGTTGTGAGGTGACGGCGAGTCTTGTCCGCTTTTACTGCGTGATAGCGCGAGATTCCCGCAGACAGAACCCGTCGTTCAAGGAGAGGAACCTTACCGCTCGGATTTAGTCGCAGATATTCCGGCGCTCTGGTGTTCTCCTTGATGAGATCGATGAAGATGAAGTCAATCTTCGGGGCAAGCCAGGCATTTCCCGATCGGAGAAGATACGATGTTAGGAAAAACCACGCCGAAAGCAGACGTCGTTACTGGCATTGTGGTAGCCGCATTTTTGCTCGGGGGCGGCGCCTCGTCGGCACAACAGGCAAGCGAAGCACCCGCGCAGATCGAAATATTCAAAACGGCTGTCACCAACAGCGTTGAGGCACGGCGCAAACTGGCGCAGGTGATCAATGACACCGTTTTCAGCTTCGGCGAGCTTGCTTATCAGGAATTCGAGACATCGAAATATCTCACCACGCTGCTCGAAAACAACGGCTTCGCGGTCGAGCGTGGCATCGCCGGCATTCCGACCGCATGGGTGGCGCGGTGGGGCTCCGGACATCCGGTGATCTCGCTCGGCAGCGACATCGATTGCCTCCCGAAAGCTTCGCAGAAGCCAGGCGTCGCCTATCGGGAGCCGCTCGTCGAAGGGGCGCCGGGTCACGGCGAAGGCCACAATTCCGGCCAGGCCGTCAACATCGTCGCGGCGCTCGCCGTCAAGGAGCTGATGGAACGCGAAAAACTGCCGGGCACCCTCGTGGTGTGGCCGGGCGTCGCGGAGGAACTCCTCGGCGCCAAGGCCTATTTCGCGCGCGCCGGCATGTTCCGTGATGTCGATGCTGTGCTCTTTACCCATGTGGACGACACGTTCCAGACCTCGTGGGGGCCGCCTCAGGGCACCGGATTGATCTCGGTCGAATATACCTTCGAGGGCGAGTCCGCCCACGCCGCGGGAAGGCCCTGGCGCGGCCGCAATGCGCTGCGTGCGGTCGAACTCATGAACATCGGCTGGGACTTTCGCCGCGAGCAGCTGCGGCCTGAACAGCGGTCCCACTACGTGATCACCAACGGCGGCGATCAGCCCAACGTCATTCCGCCGCTGGCGTCGGTCTGGTACTTCTTCCGCGAGATCGACTTCGAGAACATCAAACGCAACTACGAGATCGGCAACAGGATCGCGGAAGCCGCTGCGATGATGACCGACACCAAGGTGACGCGGAAGGTGGTTGGCATAGCGGCGCCGCGCCATTTCAACAAGCCGATCGCCGAGGCCGTGCAGTCCAACATCGCCCGGGTCGGAATGCCGCAATGGACCGACGAGGAACAGATCTTCGCCAAGGCCGTGCAGCGCCTGGTTGACGGCGCCGAGATCGGCCTCAATACAGGGCCGAAGCCCCTTGAGCCGCCGCCGGCGCAACCGATCAGCGGCGGCTCCGACGACATCGGCGACGTCTCCTGGGTAGCGCCGACCGTGACGGTTCGCTATCCAGCCAATATTCCCAACCTGCCGGGCCACAACTGGTCGAACGCCATCGCGATGGCGACGCCAATCGCCCACAAGGGAATTGTCGCCGGCTCAAAAGCGATAGCGATGACCCTCGTCGATCTCTTGACGCGCCCGGAATTGGTTCGAGAGGCCAAAACTTATTTCACTGACGTGCAGCTGAAGAACAACAAGGTGCTGCCGCTGTTGGCCGAAACCGATATGCCGCAAATCCAGATCAATCGCGAGACGATGGACCGCTATCGGCCGCAGATGCGCGCCTACTACTATGATTCCGCGAAGTACGATACGTATCTCGATCAGTTGGGCGTGAAGTTCCCGACCGTCGCCAGGGCGCCGGCGCCGTGATCGAGGCCACTGCCCGCTGTAGTTTCGTAGGGTGGGCAAAGCCAACGGGTCCGGCCTTCGGCCGGCCCGATGACAGGCTCCGCGTGCCCACCAAGGGCCGAGGTGGGCACGCTTCGCTTTGCCCACCCTACAAGCTGACCGGATAGCAAAACGGCTACCCGCAGATTGCCGCAACGAGCTTTTCGCCGCCGTCTTGCAGGTCGCCGACATTTTCAATCACCACATCCGGGGCGAGGTCGCTCTGCGGCGGTGCACTGCGCGCGAGGCGGGTCGCGGGGGGGCCATCGGTGGCGCGGCCGCGGGCCGCAAGGCGCGCCGTCAAGACGTCGGCCGGCGCCGTCACGATGACGACGCGCACGTCGGCGTAGCGGCAGCGAAGTTCCGCGATCACGGCACGGGATACGTTGCAAACCACCGTTTTGCCGGCCCGGATGTCGTCGTCCACGGCGGCGCCGACGGCGTAATTCAGGCCGTGGGCGTACCACCAGAAGGCGAAAGCGCCGGCCGCAACTGCGGCGACAAAGTCCGCTTCGGACAAGGCGTCATGATCTTCCGCGGCCGACGGCTCGCGGGTGACGACGCGGTGGGGAAACACGATGTTGGAATCGCCGCCCAAGTGGTTGCGCGCAAATCTCAGCAAGGTGTCCTTGCCGGCGCCGCTCGGGCCGGCAACCACAACCAGGCGGCCCGGCCCGATCGGCAGCGTCCGCGCTGCGTCGAGCCGCATCATGCGACGCGCCGCCCCATGCACCATACCGAGCGGACCACCGGCACCCTCTCGGTCAGACGAATACGCACCAGATCGGCGCGTTTGCCAACCGCAATCTCGCCACGGTCGCGCAGGCCCACGGCCTGCGCGGGAGTCTTGGTGACGGTGCGCAGCGCCGCCGGAAGCGCGATCGCCGGCGCCGCCTGCGGGAGGATCAGCGCGGCCATCAACAGGCTCGCCGGCACGTAATCGGACGACAGCACATCGAGGACG
>WNFT01004794.1_pt1 | contig 11800 bp, 7 predicted proteins | sample 5400191 | NCBI WGS metagenome assembly WNFT01 (sample SAMN13153359, study PRJNA577476) | soil metagenome | isolation source: 80 cm saprolite under Madrone tree | place: USA:California | collected 2016-06-14
GGCAGCGCCACGGAAAGCTGACGGCGCCGCCAGACCTGGCGCGGCTCCGCAATCCACACCAGAATCAAGGGGGTGACGACGAGTACCCCGATGGTATCCCCGACCCACCAGTTCCACCAGGTAAAGAGGCAGTGCGCCCACGGGACGATACCGCCTACCAGCAGGCTCGTGACCCCCCATGTGGCCCCGACCAGGCAACTCACAGGCGCTCCCAGCACCAGGAACCCGGTGACCGCGTGTCCCCGGTCGAGCGCCGTCGAGAAGCCCACGACGCGGCGCACCAGGTACGCCCCCACATGGGCTTGCAGGGCGGAGCCTATGCCGATACTCGCCGGGAGCGCGAAAGACTGCAGAATCGAGAGCACGTTGGTGGGATCAAAGGCGGTCCAGACATTGACCAGAAACGACCCCAGGACGACCCCGGGCCACACCCGCGCACCGTGCACCAGGAATGCGGCCAGGGCAATGCCAGCGGGAGGCCAGACCGCCGTCGCATACCCTGGGGGGATGGCCAAGAGCAGGGCGAGTCTGCCAGTAGCCCAGTAGGCCGTGGCGATGATACTCACCGTAACGATGTAAGGGCAATGGGCTCGCCTGGGGATGTCGACATGCATGCTGGGCCCTTCTACTTTATCCTCGGTGCGTCTTCGCAGCGCCTCGCTGCGCTGGACCCCTGCGCGGTGCCGGGTGCAACTCTCTGGCGTCATACGATCGAACTGGGCTGGCTTATCCCCTGCACGCAGGCGTCAAGGGAAACCGGCAGGGTCAACCGCACAGGCTGAGTGTGATAACAAGCCCGAAGGTATTAAGCCATATCAGAGTCCCCCGGATCAATACCCTGCATACCCACGCATCAGAACCACGCAGGAGAGCATAGCATGTCTAAGGCATGGAGGTTACAAATTGTAGAAGGGAGCGGATGAGGTGTCAATAGGTCATGTGGATGATGGGACGTTGATAACTTGTCTGCGTCGCAGGTCAAGAGCAAAACGCTGGCTCATGGAGTGTATAAGTACTCTCCGCGGTTGTGCAGGACGTGGTCGATGGCGGCATAGAGGTCTTCTGGATTCATGGGTTTCGACACATAGCCATCCATGCCGGCGGTGAGACAACGTTCTACATCGCCCTGCAGAGCGTGGGCCGTGAGGGCGATGATCGGCAGGTGCGTGCTGGCCGCCTGTTCCCACTCCCGGATAGCCCTGGTGGCTTCCAGGCCGTCCATATCGGGCATTTGCACATCCATGAGCACGAGATCAAAGGGCTCCTGAATCAGAGCGGCCAGAGCGGCTCTGCCGGTGTTCACCACCACCACCGTGTGCCCCTGTTTCTCCATAAGCCGGGCCGTTAGCCGCTGGTTCACAATGTTGTCTTCTGCCAACAGGACCCGTAAACGTCGATGTGCTGCTCGCCGTGTGCGGCGAGCGACGACAGGAGACAGTGTGGCGACCTGCGTGGTGACGCTCAGCACGCGCACGATCGCCTGCCAGAGTTCTGCCTGGGTGATGGGTTTCGTCAGGTACGCGATCATGCCTAGCTCCTGGCAGCGGGCAGCATCGTGGCGCTGGCTGCGAGAGGTCAGCATCATAATGGTAGCAGTCGCGAGTGTGGCATCGTGCTTGATCCGTGCCGCCAGGGTAAAGCCGTCCATGTCGGGCATCGTGGCATCAAGGAGCAGCAGCGGAAACGGCGTCTCCATGTCCTGCGCTCGCGCGAGAGCGGCCAGCGCCGCCCGGCCGCTCTCGACTGTGGTCGGCCGCATACCCCAATGGCTGAGGATCGCGTGGAGGAGGCGGCGATTGGTGGCATTGTCATCGACGATCAGCACGGGCAGGTCACGCACCTGCTCCTGATCAGGCAACGCTGGCTGGCCCTCTGTCAGAGTTTGATGACCGAAGCGGACGGTGAAATGGAAGGTACTCCCCTGGTCGGCGGCGCTCTCCAGCCACAGCTCTCCCTGCATCAGTTCGACCAACTGTTTCGCAATGGCCAGGCCCAGCCCGGTGCCGCCATATTGACGCGTTGCGGAGCCATCAGCCTGGGTGAAGGGTTCAAAAATCAGGCGTTGCTTGTCGAGTGGGATACCGATCCCCGTATCCCGGACGGCGAAGTGCACGAGGCAACTGGCGGTCTCTTCCTCCCTCGGTCTCGCTATCTCACTGTCTGGTGGCCTCACAATCTCGACCTCGACCGCGACTTCCCCTTGCGCAGTGAATTTGATGGCATTGCCCACAAGGTTGACCAGGATCTGACGCAGGCGCCCCGGGTCGCCTCGCAAGGCATCCGGGACCTCGGGTTGCACCCCATACGTCAGTTCCAGACCTTTGTCGTGCGCGCGCAACGCCAGGCTCTTGAGGGTAGCGCCCAGGGTGGCGCCCAGGCTGAAATCGATCGTCTCGACTGCGAGCTTGCCCGCCTCGATCTTGGAGAAATCGAGAATATCATTGAGGATACTGAGCAGCGACTCTGCCGACGTCTTGACGGTTGACAGGTAGTCGCGCTGTTCAGCGGTGAGATCGGTATCAAGGGCGAGTTCGGTCATACCAATGATGCCGTTCATGGGGGTCCGGATCTCGTGGCTCATGTTGGCAAGAAATTCGCTTTTGACTCGCGCCGCGACTTCAGCCGCGTTGCGTGCCTTGGCTTCGGCGGCATACAGCGAGGCATTGCGAATGGCGACTGCGGCCTGGGCTACGCAGCTATCCAGGAGCGCCTGATCCTCGGGTGCCAGGTCAAAGGGCTGTGTGCCGCGCAGCGACAGCACGGCGAGGAGCGCGTCCTCGCAGAAGATCGGCAGCCCCAGAAAACTGCTGAGGCCGCGTGCGTGCCACCAGTCGTTTGCCACGAAGCGCTCATCGTCGCGGGTGTCGGGGACGTTGAGGGGGCACCGGTGTGTCGCCACCCACCCGACACCACCCTGGCCGTAGGGTAGCTTCTGAATTGGAAAATCGCTAGGTCCAAGCTCAGTGGCATACCCTTCCAGGGTTTGGGTGGCCTCATCAGCAATGAGGAAGCGCACGACGGGTGCGCCTGTGAGCGTGGCCGCGGCCCGAGCGATTTCGTGCAGCACGGCGTCCATATCCAGTGATGAGGAGATGAGCTGGTTCAGGCGGGTAAGGGTTTGGAGGCGGCTCAGCCGGGCTTCGAGGGTCTCATAGAGTCGGGCATTTTCGATAGCGGTGGCCGACTGGGCAGCAATCAGGGTGAGCAGGTCACGGTCCTGGGGGGTAAATGACCGGCTCACTCCATGAGTATTCAGTGTAATCACGCCGACGAGACGTCCTCGGTACAGCAATGGCTCGGCGAGGACCGAGGTGGCACCGGTACGCTCTATCAATAGGGGATGCACATCAGGCGAGGTCCGACAGTCGTCGACAATCATCCCTTCGCGGCGCTGCGCCACCGTCCCCGCGATGCCTTCCCCAAGTTTGAAGCGCACCTCACGTATCCACTCTGGGAAGCAGTGCCAGGCGCGTGGCACAAGGGTCTGGGTAGCCTCGTCCCAGAGGAAGATCACCCCTGACATGGTCCCGACGAGATCTACAGCACGACGGGTGATAAGCCCTAGAAGCGTTGTCAGATCCAACTCGCGCGTGATCTCCGCGGCAACGTCCCTGACGGCCTCCAGGCGTCTGCTGCGCTCAGCTAGAGCTATCGCGGCCCGCTGGCGCTCGGTGACGTCGTGCGCCAGGACAAAGCGCGCTGTTCTCCCAGCAAACGTCAAGGTGTGCGAGGTGACTTCTACTTCAATGATGGTCCCGTCTTTCTTGCGGTGACGCCATGTGTCAGGCGCATCCAGCGCCGCGGTCGTGTGGGCGACATTGTCGAGTAGAGCGGAGACATCTTCGGGAGGACGAATGTCCTTGATGGTCATGCCCAGAAATTCTTCTCGGGCATAGCCATAGTGGCATACGGCGGCATCATTGACGGCAAGAAAAGCGAGGGTTTCGCGGTCATAAACCCACATGGGTTGCGGGTTGTTGTCGAACAACAGGCGGTAACTGGCTTCTGAGTGAGGCTGCTTCTCATGAGCTGGGGTTTCTTCATAGGTGGTCGCAGCCAGGGTCTGGCATTGCTGCGCGATGGCCTGTTCGAGCCGTCTGACATGCGTGTACAGGAGTGCCAGGAGAACCAGACAGAGCGTGAGACTGCCCATGAGGGATGCGTGCAGCGCCCTTGCCTGTCCTGCCATCATGTAGGTCACGAAGATGACGCACGACAGACCGAGGGTGCCCACCAACGCAAGGCGGCACAGGTTACTCAGAGGAGTGAAGCGATGGCTAACCTGCACGTGCATCTTCTCCTTGTCATCGAGACATCTGGCACATCCTCGTCGACCAAGCCAGGGCATCGAGATAAGCGTTGGTCAGCACGCGACGCGTATACCCCAGGTCGTGCACGGCTTTCCAGTCGCCCCGTTCGTAGGCGAGGACACAACGCAAGATCGCCCCGCACGCGCCCTCGTGGCCCAGGAGGGCCTGGACAATGTCATCAGACAGTGGCAGGGCCGCCAGGAGGTCCTGCATCGGACGGTCCATAAAGGCGTCCAGCACGGAGAGGAGGCCGACAGTAAAAAATGTGGCGCTGTTGTCCTGTTGCAGAGCCTCGGCGAGTTTTTCAGACATTTTGGCCCGTTGCATGGCGATGATGAGCAATTCGTGGGGTTTGTCGTCGATGTTAGCCAGGAGAAAGAGGCTCGCCATATTGGCAATGAACTTGAGGCCAAGGAGCCGCAACGCCTGGTGGATGGATGCCACTTTGCGGGACTGGGCATAGAAGGCTGCATTGGCCACGCGGAGCACCTTGTAGCTGAGGGACACATCCCGACTGATGATCTCCTCGAGGGCATGAAACGTGGTATCCTGGTTCTGGAGTTGCGCCAACAAGCGGAGGATCTCCAGACGGTTGGTGTGGCTCCGCTGCCCCTTGACGGCGTCTGGCCGACAGAAAAAATAGCCCTGGAAATAGTCGAAGCCGAGGGCCTTGCAGTACGCGAACGCGTCCTGCGTTTCCACCTTCTCCGCGAGCAACTTCGCGTTATAGTGCCGCAGGAGGGTCACGTGCTCTTCCACAGTATGGCGGTCCATGGCGAGCACGTCGAGCTTGATAATATTGGCCAGTTCCACGAGTGGACGCACATGCTCTTGGTAGATGAAATCATCCAAGGCAATGGTATAGCCTCGCCTGGAGAGGCTACGGACCGCTTCGATCAGGTCAGTGTCCACGAGCACATCTTCTAACACTTCTAGCACTACCCGGTCTGCTGGTAAGACTAGGGAGTAGTCCTCGAGCAGGAAATCGCGCGTGAGATTGACAAAGGCATACTTGGAGCCCACAAGTGTGCTGAGGCCAATTTCGAGGAAGGTATTCACGAGCACCTGCGCTGTCGCCTGGTTTCCATCCGGAAAACAGGCGTGCTGCACGTCGCCGCTGCGAAACAGTAGTTCATAGCCAAAGACGTCCATCTGCCGGTTATAGATGGGCTGTCGACCCACAAAGACATCACGCGTGGATGGGAGCGTGTCTCTTGATGGCCAGTGCGATGAGGCGGATTGTGCCGCTCTGGCTTCGGCCTGTCTCGCAGATGTCAATGTCTGCCTCATGTTATCCCCCACCTTGACGTGGCACTATCTTACGGAGAGTCCCCTTGGTGCATTCCATATCGGCATCCTGCGCCGGAACTTGAGGACTTACAGAGCCCCACAGCTTCTGTCGGAGCGGCGCAATAGCCTATGCTCACCAGGGCGTGTCGTGATAATATGGGGTGAGAACCTGGTGTGCCCGGCGTTTGTGCGACCAGGTGCGCCTCGGACGGGTGGTCTCCGGGAGGAGAGGGCTATACGGCGTCATGCCCGCCGTATGACGCGCTCATGCCGGGACACCCCTTCCAGACCCCTTATCAGCGTCTGGAGCCCTGTGTAGTGCGCCCACGCGCACCGCCACGGCCGGACACAGGAGAGCCACATCTATGAGCACTGGTCCAGTTAACATCTACGAGTACGAAGCACTCGCGAAGGCACGGCTCCCGCAGGCCGAGTATGACTTCATCGCTGGCGGAGCCACGGATGAGATCACCCTGCGGCGGACCCGCGCGGTCTTTGACGCGATCATGCTGCGACCGCGCATGCTCGTGGACATCAGCCAGCCGGACTTGTCGACCACTGTGCTGGGGCAGCGCACGGCGTTTCCCATCCTGGTAGACCCGGCTGGCGGCCATGGCCGCGCCCATCCGGAGGCCGAACTGGCCACGGTGCGCGCTGCCGGAGCCATGGGAACCGTGATGATCCTCAGCTCAGGATCGACCTATACGTTGGAAGACGTGGCGCAGGCCGCGACCGGCACCATCTGGTTCCAGCAATATCTGTACAAGGACCAGGGCCTGACCCAACGCATGGCCCACCGCGCGCAGGAAGCGGGTTACACGGCCCTCTGTCTCACGCTCGACTCCACCGTGCGCGCCAAGCGGGAGCGTAATATTCGCAACAACTACTCCGGCCCATCGTCCCCCAACTACGCCGGCCTGGAGGTGCCGGACTACTCCTGGGACCTCAGTTCGGATGCCCCGCGCGGGGCCAATAGGCTTATCGACCGCGCTGCCACCTGGCCCTATGTGGAGTGGTTGGCGGCCCATACGCCGTTGCCTCTCGTGGTCAAGGGCATTATGACGGCGGAAGACGCCCGGCTGTGTGCTGCGCATGGGGTGCGGGCGATCATTGTCTCCAACCATGGAGCCCGGCAGCTCGACACCACCTTTGCCAGCATCGAGGTACTGCCAGAGGTCGTGGAAGCGGTGGACGGGCAGTGTGAGGTCTACCTGGATGGCGGTATCCGGCGGGGCACTGACGTACTGAAGGCATTGGCGCTAGGAGCCCGGGCTGTGCTCATTGGGCGGCCGTTGTTCTGGGGCCTGGCAGTGGACGGGGAAGCCGGCGTGCGCACGATTCTGCAGGTGCTCCGGGACGAGCTAGAGATGGCCATGGGCATGTGCGGTCGCCCCACGGTCGCGAGTATCGACCGGAGTGTGCTGGGGACCGTGTCGCCACTGCTCTCGGTCTTGCAGCAGCCACCAGGACTGCAGATCCCCTCTCTATAACCTTAGTGGGGGAGGGCAGGGGTGCAGGGTGGTCAGCTTCAGGGCAGGACCCTTGGGACCCTCACTCTCGCCATCTCCCGGCGAGAGAGGGAAAAAAGCAAGTTAACAGCTGGAGAAGAGGGCCAAGGTGTCGTAGGCAAACTCCTGCTGCACTGTAGGCTGCAACCAAGCCTGCTGTGCCACGTCACGGGTACAGGCGCCATACGCCGCGATAGTAATGGGGTGGGTGCTGGCCGCCGTATGGAGGCGGGCTAATACCGCCTGTAAGAGGTGCCCAGTAAAGGGGGTATACAGGAAGAAGACGGTCCCGTCTGTGTAATCAGCCTCGCGTGCATCGACATTGAGGAAGGTCACGCGAGAGAGACGCAGGCGGTGGGCCAATTGCTGTGCATAGGCACAATAAGCGGGTTCAAACTCGATGCCCTTGGCCTGGGCGGTGGTCAGCAAGCCCACCAGGAGGGCGACACGTCCTAAGCCTGCTCCCAGATCATAAAACACATCGTGCGCACGAAGGTGTGCGTGTGCCATGAGGGCAAAGATGACCCGCGCGGGCGTGGGATGATAGCCGATCATCCCCGGTTGGAGGGTTTTGGTTTCTTCCGGGATACGGTCAATACCTAGCAGGCCATTCACGAACACGTCCAGGTAATCCGCGTCAAGGTCTTCCCAGGTGGGCGCGTGATCCACGCGGCCAACATACGTCTCGCACAGATAGTGTAATGTCGGCCCCGTGGTATTCCCCATGACCAGCTGTTCTCGGAGACGGTGAAAGAACTGCGTGTTCACGCTCTCCAAACGCTGCCAGAGACGTTCGCCACGGTGGTACAAACGTGCGAGTTCCTCATGGTACCCATGGACATACTGAACGTTCTCAATGCGTTCGAGGATGTGAAAGCTGAGCCTATCAAGGGCATCGACACGCGCCACAAAGTTGGCTTCGACCAACAGCGTCTCCTGTTGTTCGATGTCTCGCAGGGCCGTGTAGATTTCCCGCACCGTATTGTAGAGTATCAGGTTCCTTTCCGCGCGTTTCATAGCGCCACCGTGTGCCTCCTGCGTTACGAGGCCGGATGGAAGCCGAACGCCTGCGCAAAGCGCGGCGCGAAGCGCTCCCAGGCCTCGGGATTGACCAGCCGCGGCGGGCGTTGGCCTTGGAAAATCTGCACCAACTGTTCCGCGTTCCACTGCGCCATGAGGTGGCGGGAGTCGACCGTGACCCCGGCGGTGTGATAGGTGGCGATCACATTGTCGAAGGTCAAGAGCGGGTGCTCTAGGGGGGGCGGCTCAACGTTCCAGACATCGACCCCAGCCCCGGCAATCTGTTTGGTCTCCAGAGCCGCAGCCAATGCTCCTTCCTCAACGATCCCACCACGGGCTGTGGTGATGAGGAAGGCATCCGGCGGCATCAACGCCAGTTCCCGCTGGCCAATCATGCCTTTGGTCTCCGTATTAAACGGACAGTGGATGGTCACGAAATCGCTTTGCGCCAGGAGCGTGTCGAGGTCGACTGGCATCGCCCCGCGTTCCTGGAACTCGGCCTCGGTGAGATACGGATCGTAGGCGAGTACTTTCATATTCAGTCCCTTATCGCAAATCCGCGCCACCTGCCGGCCCACATTGCCCAGACCAATGATGCCCACGGTGCGCCCCTGGGCGTTCCGGCCCTTAAACGCCTCGCGGTCGACACCCCGCTCTTTCCGGAGTGAGCGGTCCGTCTGCAGGATGTTTTTCGTCAGCGCTAGCATCATGGCAACGGTATGCTCAGCCACGGCCTCCGCATTGGCGCCCGACTGATTGACCACGAGAACGCCCGCGGCCGTACACGCGCCTACATCCACGGGATCGTATCCGGCTCCGGAGGTCGACAGCACCAATAACGCTGGACAGCGCGCCATGAGCTCTGCCGTCCCTTTATACTGGTCCGGCACCTCGTCCCGTGCGGAGGTGATGCAATAGGCATGGCACGTGGCCATGACCGCCCAGTTCTCGGCCGTTGGGCCATCGAAGGCCAGGCGGTGCACGACGAAATCGGCTTCGTGTGTAAGTATGTCGGCGACATTCGGGGTCTTATGATCGTCGAACCAAAAGACCCGCTTCGCGGTGTTGTGAGTAGGCATCAGGCGGTCTTCCTTCCATGAAGCGTTTTGGACGATAGGTCATGGCGACGGCTAGACGGGAAGCTTGCCAGCAGTTTGCGTCAGTAGCGTGGCCATCTCCTCGATACGCCGGACCTGCCGACGCGTGAGAGAAGTCTGCGGCCGACGCCTTTTGACGAACGCTAACACCTGTGGCACGCTCATCCTACCGGTGTAGAGATACCAGCAGGCGAGCAGGGTGACGGAGCGTCCCATGCCAGCGGCACAGTGAATGTACACCTTCTGTCCGGCACACACGCGCTGTTCGATCCAGGCAAGCCCCTGCACGATCTGCTCGACCGTCGGGGGCTGGGCATCGTTCACTGGTAGCCAGAGATAATCCATCTGGGCGGCCCTGAGGTGGCGTGGGTTGTCTGGCCGCTCCGCACACAAATGCACCACAGCCTCCACACCCTGCCGCTGTAACCGGGCGAGATCATCGAACATCACAGCCCCCCCCAGGAACATCTGCTCATCGATGATATCCCACCAATTGAGGGCCAGGACGAGTCCCCAAAATGAGCGGCGCAACAGCAGCAACGGAAATTGCACATACCGCAAACCCTGCAAGCCTACCTGGCGGAGCCCGTGGGAGACTCCCGGCCAGGGCAGCAGAGGATGAGACGGAGGCCACACGTCAAACTGGAGGTGCTGGCTGGGAGGACGTGGCCCTGGGACGTCCGCACTCTTGCTCATCGCTGTTTGGTACGTTACACTCACATCCCCCTCATGCATGATCCCATCCTGGTTTCGAGGAGAAAACCGCCATGCACACCGCACTACGCCAGGTGCACGTCCGTGTACCAGCCACCACCGCCAATCTTGGCAGTGGTTTTGATATCCTTGGTCTGGCGCTGCAATTATATAATGTCTTTACCCTCACCATGACGTCTAAGCCTGGCTGGCGGGTCAGCCTGCCACCAGGTGCCCACCTCCCCACCGATGGCCGGAATCTGGTGTTCCGGGCCGCACGCGTGCTCTTTACCCAGGTGGGCGTGCCCCCCCCGGGGCTGCACCTCTCACTCACTATGCACATCCCCCTGGCACGCGGCCTGGGTAGCAGCTCTTCAGCAATTGTGGGTGGCCTGATGGCCGCCAACCAGCTCACGGGGAATACGGTAGACCGCCAGGCGCTCCTGGCCATGGCCGTTGCCATCGAAGGCCATCCGGATAATGTCACACCCGCCCTCATGGGTGGTTTGACCCTATCATACACTATAGAGGCTCAGCACCACTATGTCACACTGCCTTTTCCGCCAGAACTCACCCTGGTTGTGGCGGTCCCTGACTTCGAACTCTCCACCGCGCAGGCCCGCGCTGTCTTGCCAACCCAGGTAGACCGGACCGATGCCGTCTTTAACTGTGGTCGCACGGCCCTGTTCGTGCATGCCCTCCATAGTCGCCAGTATGCGCTCCTAGCCACAGCTATGGACGACCGTCTGCACCAACCCTATCGTGCCACCCTCGTGCCGGGCATGGCTGCAGCCATTGCGGCTGGCTATGCGGCCGGCGCCCGCGGCGTTGCCCTCAGTGGAGCTGGCCCTGCGCTCCTGGCGATCACCGAGACAGCTCCAGACGCCGTGGCACACGCCCTCCAAGAGGCCTTTGCGCACCATGGGGTCACCTGTAGCACCAGACTCTTACACGCCGACACGACGGGGGCCGTGGCGTGGGAAAACGTGCCGAGTTAACCATCCTTCACCCCGCTTTGGCCTGAGCCTGGCGCCTAAGAGATTTATACCACCTGGGCGCACAGCAACGTCGTGTCATCGTGTGCTCCATCCGCATCGCTAAAGGCGTCGAGGGCAGCTTGTAGCGTACTGATGACTGCTTCAGGATAGGACGGTGCAGCCGCGAAGAGCCGCGCTAGGCGTGGCAGTCCAAGCTGTTCCCCCTGGGGATCCTGGCGTTCGTAGGTCCCGTCGGAATAGAGCAAGAGTGTATCCCCTGCCATAAGCTGCCGCTCTTCCTGGAAATAGACAAAGGTATCGTCAATGCCGAGGGGAATGTTCGGCGCTGCGCCCAGACGCTCAAGCTGGCCATCGGCATGACGCAGCAAGATGGGAGGATGCCCGGCACAGATGAATTGTATCTGGCGCTGCCCCACGTCCAGCACCAGATACTGCACTGTGACAAACGAGCTGAAGCGCAGGTTGCGCTGACAGAGCAAACCATTGAGCACCTGCATGACCCGCTGGGGCTCAGCACAATGACTCACACAGGCGCGAAACTCGCCCATGAGCCTGGCCATCTGCATGGCCGCCGGTATCCCTTTCCCCGAGACATCTCCGAGGAGCAAACCCACACGGTCGGCCTCCAAGCCTAGGGCATCATAAAAATCTCCTCCGACCCAGGTGGCTGGCACCGTGGTAGCATGCAAACGCAGGCCCGGAGCGCATGGAAACGTCGCGGGGAGCATTTGTTGCTGGATCTCGCGAGCAATTTCCAGATCGCGTTTGACACGTTCATGCTCAGCCACGGTCGCCAGCGCCGCCCGCAGTTCGGTCAGGGCATGCTCCAGAGCGGCGTTTTTGGCGGCGAGGGCTTCGACGAGTGCCTGCTTTTCGTCTAGGAG
>WNFT01012694.1_pt1 | contig 11799 bp, 13 predicted proteins | sample 5400191 | NCBI WGS metagenome assembly WNFT01 (sample SAMN13153359, study PRJNA577476) | soil metagenome | isolation source: 80 cm saprolite under Madrone tree | place: USA:California | collected 2016-06-14
AGCAACAGGCTGATCTCGCGCAGCAGGCGGCGGAACTCCGCCGTGGACGTATTGCGGTCACGCATCAGCGACAGCTTGTGCTGGACCAGCGGATGCTCCACGACCGTGAGGCCCGACCCTTGCCGAATCATGACGAGTTCCTAGAACAAAGTACCGTCGCTGACGATGGTGAGCGGCGGGCTGCCGTCTTTCCTTCGCTCGAACGCTATCTCCCGACCGGCCGCCCAGCTGCCGCCCTCGAGCACCTTGGCGAGCGGAAACCCGCTGGCGTCCATACCTAGGCGTTCACGCACAAGGACGGCGAGGCGATCGAGCAAGGTCACGGTCAGCGCCCGCCACTCGACGACGGGCTCGCTCAGCGCGTCGAGCGGACGATGCAGGAGGCTCGGGTCGCGCGGTTCGATAACGCCGCAATCGAGGAACAGCCCGCCATTGCGGTATTCTGCGAGACCGGTCAGCCCGTCGAGCCCGATGATTCGCAACCCAGCCCCCTGAAGCGGCTCGACCAGCGAATAGGCAAGCCACTGGCAGAGCTTATGAAACGGGACGATCCCGGCGCCGGGGACCGCGGGGTGACGACCGCAATCGCCGAGGGAGACGCCCGCGAGGATGATCCGTCCGGACCAGATCGCCCCAAACGCCTGCAGCAGGGTGACGAGCATTTCCACGGCGGGAAGCGCTTCGCCCCTGGCCGACCAATGATCGTAGAGCCCGCCGAGGCGGGGCGGCACACCGAACAGGCCAGGAGATGCGGCGCACGCCTCGCCCAGCCGGCGCATCATCACGGCCCGTCCCTCTAGGCCGACGAGCTCGTTACCGACGGTGTGCTGCAGCGCGCCGGCGAGCTTTTCCGGGGTGACTTCCGACAGCGCTTCCGCATCGGCACGCCACGGATTTGAGGGATCCGCAGAGAAGATTCCGGCCTGCATGGCCCTTAGGCTCGCTACGGCGAGTCCCTCGGAGCGGGACAGAACCTGCCCGGTCTCCGCATCGCAGTAGCGCCAGTCAAGTCCCGTCCCGGCATCGAGCAAGACCGAGACGACGGCGAGATCGATACGCGCTCGTGCGGCTTCTACCCCGTCGGCGCAGGGCGCAATGAGGGCGGCGCGATCCACCCCGCCTGCCGAAAAGTGCCGCCATCGGCTGTGAAGGGGGACGTGGAGATCCGGATAACGCCGCCGCGTGATCTCGACAACGCGGCGGGCGGCCTCGTCGAGCCGGGCGCAGACGAGCCGGAAATGCCGGGTCTCGCCACGGCGTGCCGCCTCCGACACGATGGCGCAACGGGCGCGCACGGCGGCCGCGCTCTGCAGCTCGGTCGCTACCGCCCTCGCCTCATTGGTCGAGGGCACGGCCTTTCGTACGGCGCAGCTCAGCTCCATCCGGGGTTCCCGAAGGGGCGAAATACCCTGCCGCCTTCTTTGCCGCCATTTCAACCGCCGCATCGAAGGGCACTAGTCGATCAGGAATCGCGAGCTGCTCCACCACCTCAATCCCTTGGGCCTCGAGCGCATCGCGCTTGCCGTTCGACATCGACACCCAGCGATCGATCCGGCGGATGCCGAGCCAGTGGAAAACGTCGGGCATCAGCTCCTGAAAGCGCATGTCTTGCACACCGGCGACGCATTCGGTACGGCGGAAATAGGTGTCGGCGGTGTCGCCGCCCGGCTGCCGCTTGCGGGCGTTGTAGACGAGGAACTTAGTGACCTCGCCCAGCGCCCGCCCCTCCTTGCGGTTGTAGACGATGATCCCGACCCCGCCTTGCTGGGCGGTCTCGACGCAGACTTCGATGCCGTGGACGAGGTAAGGACGGCACGTGCAGATATCGGAGCCGAAGACATCCGAGCCATTGCACTCGTCATGAACCCGGCAGGCGATAATCGCGCCGGGGTCGGCGATCCGTTCGATGTCGCCAAAGAAATAAACCGTCATCCCGCCGATCGGCGGCAGCAGGACTTCGATATCGGGCCGGGTGACGAGCTCGGGGAACATCCCTCCGGTCTCCTCGAACAAGGTGCGTCGGAGATCGGCCTCGGCTACCCCAAAGCGCGCGGCCATCCCCGGCAGATGCCATACCGGATCGATCGCCGCTTTGGTGACGCGGATCTCCCCATTATCGAGCAGCACCCTGCCGTCCGAGCGCAAGGTGCCGGCGGCGAGCAAAGGGCGCAGCTCGGGAGTGGTGATCCGTGCCCTGGTGATCGCGATCGTCGGGCGTATGTCGATGCCGGCACTGATATGTTCGGCGAAGACCTCACCGACGAGATGGCCCCAGGGGTCGTGTGAGACGATCTTGCTGGCGTCCGCCCATGCCGGGCGCGGTGCAATCAGCGCTGCCGGCGCGGTGTCGGTCAGATCGGGGCGGTGGTCGGACGCCAGCGCCCGCGTCGCGACGGCAAGCGCGCGATAGATCGCATAGGCACCGGAATAGGAGCCGATCGCGTTCCGCTGGCGCGGCTCGGCCGGGCTCGCGACCACGGGTCCGCGTTCAGCCGCAACAAATGCGCCCCAGCGGAGGGATATTGCCGCCCGACCGGCTCCCTCCGGGTGGGAGGTCAGCCGGATGTGCCGCGGTATCGAGGGGTTCATGCTCCTGTCGCATGGAAAACAGCAGAGGTAGTGAGCGTAACGAGCTTATCAACACGCCGCAACTCGGCGGCTGGCCCTGACGATGGTATGATCGATAAAAAAGATCGTCCGAGATGAGCCTCGCGATACTACCTTACAAGCGTTGCAATTCGGTTTCGAACATAGGGGTCGGCCATGTTTGAGCCGCCGCTGCCGACGCTCGATCCCCGCAAATTTCAGGATCCCTTCGTTACCGCGAAGGGCGAGCGGCGCGCCCGTGTTCCGCTCCGGGCGCTTGAGACGCTGTGGTTCAACACCGGCACCTTGTGCAATCTGACCTGCGAGCATTGCTACATCGAATCTTCGCCAAAGAACGATCGGCTGGTCTACCTGACTGCGGCCGAAGTGGCCGAATACCTCGACGAGATCGAAAGGGGCGCGCTGCCGACCTCACTAATCGGATTTACCGGGGGCGAGCCGTTTATGAACCCCGAGCTGACAGCCATGCTCGAGGATGTACTATCGCGGGGCTTGGCGGCTCTCGTACTGACCAATGCGATGAAGCCGATGGCCAAGTGCAAGCCGGCGCTCCTGCGACTCAGGGATGCCTACGGCGATGGCCTGACGATACGCGTGTCGATCGATCATTATGGGCGCCGGGTGCATGAGCTCGAGCGCGGCAAGCGCAGCTGGCAACCGACGATCGACGGACTCGTGTGGTTGGCCCGGAACGGGTTCTCGCTCCATGTGGCTAGTCGCCGCATTTCCGGGGAGCAGGAAGCCGTGATTCGCAGCGGTTTTGCTCGCCTTTTCGCCGAGCTCGGTGTGTCGATCGATGCCGACGACCCGATCGCCTTGACGATTTTCCCCGAAATGGACACGACCGTCGAGGTTCCCGAAATCACCGAAGCGTGTTGGGGCATACTTGGAAAATCGCCGGATAGCGTCATGTGCGCGACCTCGCGGATGATCGTCAAGCGCAAAAGCGCTACTCGCCCCGCAGTCGTCGCCTGTACGCTGTTGCCCTACGATCCGCGCTTTGAGCTCGGCCGTACCCTCGGCGAGGCGAGCGGGGCGGTGCCGCTCAACCACCAGCACTGCGCCAAGTTCTGCGTGCTCGGCGGCGGCGCCTGCAGCCGATAAAAAAGCGCCCGCGAGTTTCGCCGAATCGCTAAAATCCAGGTAGTGTCAGAGCTGCAGTATGGTTGAGGACCTCGGTCGAGCCTTCCCAGATCATCCGCAGCGCGACAAAGGTGATGATCCCGAGCCCGACCCAGGAAATCCAGAAATGGCGGTCGAGCAATCGCGCGATATAGGTCGAGGCGACCCCCATTAAGGCCACCGAGAGGACGAGGCCAAACGCCAATAATTCAAAGTGGTCGCGCGCGATGCCCGCCACGGCAAGCACATTATCGAGTGACATCGATACATCGGCGAGAACGATCTGTGTCAGGGCTTGTCCTGCACTCTTTTGCCGGACACGCCCTTGCTCGCTGCAGTGTCCTTCCCCAGGAGCCGTCGACCGGTCGCCAGTCGGCATTTCGCGGAAGTCGCGGTACATTTTCCACGACACCCAGAGCAGAAGCACCCCGCCGGCCAGGGTCAGACCAATGACGGCGAGCAGCTGCACGGCGAAATACGCCAGCAATATCCGCAGTAAGGTGGCTACGGCGATACCTAGGACGATGACCTTGCGGCGTTGCGCGAGGGGAAGTCCGGCCGCCGCCATTCCAACGACGATCGCATTGTCGCCCGCGAGCACCACGTCGACGATGACCACCGACAGTAGTGCGCCCAGTTGATCTACGCCGATCAGCACCTTCGCCACATAAGCATCCCGGCGCGTAACGTCGAGGCCGCCGTCGTGCCGAAATCTCCTCTCTCGCGCCCGGCCGCGCCCCCCTCCGCCCTTATGCGGCGAGATTTCTTGTTATCGGCATCCAATTTCGATCGGCGCGTTCTCCGACTGGTTGGGGCGCCGCCGCGGGATAATGAGCTGGCGCTCACTCGGCTTCTCGGATGCCACCGTGGGCTCCCTTTGGGCCGAGTGCGTCGTCGCCGAGATATTGCTTTTCTGGGTGGGGGCCAGCCGCTCCTCGCCCTGCTCGGTCCAATTGGATTGATGATAGCCGGCGGCAGCGCCGGCACCCTCCAGTCGAGCCCAGCCGCGGTGTTGCCTGGCCTGCCCATTGTCGCAGCTCTGCAGCTTCTGCGCGCCCTCGGTGCAAGCCATCTCGGGGCGGTGCCCTGCCTGTCGCGTACGGTGCCGGCTTCAACGGCCGCCAGCGCGCAATCAATTTACGCGGCAGTGTCGTCGGGTCTTGGCGGCGGTCTTGTCATGCTGACGGCTGTCGGGCTGTACGCGGATTACGGTGGGCGCGCCTATTTCTTTATGGCCGTCCTTTCTGCCCTCGGGGTCGTCGGCACTATCCAGCTCCGGCGAGCGCTCCCAGCGCAACGGGAACCAGCCGACCACGATCGATGTTGTAAGGACAGAGAGGGGAAAAAATAGCGGGTCCGACCCGCCGGGAGTGGGGTCCCCTCAACCGCCACGCTCCCTTTTCGATCGGATCGGACCCGCGGGCGCCACGCTACCCCCGCGCGGCGCAATGAGCGCCATGCCGTCCCCCCGGCATGGCGATTTCCCCTGTCGGAGGTCCGCGGGCGCCGATTAGCCCGCTACTTCGCGCATCTCGGATGCGAGTCGGCCGCACTCGTCGCCTTGGTAACCGCGTAATCGCGAAGCCCTTTTGCGTCGAGGGTGCTGGCTAGTTTGAGCATCTCTGTCGCCTGCTGGCAGACTTGCGCCGGCGGAAGCGCGCCTTGCTTCAGCGAGATCTCATTGGCAAGGCTGGTATTCCAGCGATCGAACTCGCTCTGGGCGTTGCGCGAGCCGGCTCGGCGGAAATGGTCTCTCATGGCGTTTTGATAGCGGATGATCGCGTCCTTGTTGCGCAACCGGAATTCGCCATAGACCGGAAGCTGGTCTTTGCAAGCCGAGCTGAGAACCATAAGATTCGTTTGGAACAGAATAGCTTGCTCCGCCTCGATATCCGCTGCCGAATAGCACTGCTTGTCGGCAGCAGAGGCGCCTTGAAACGATGCTGCAGCAAGGAGCGCCGCAGCCAGGGCGAGCTTCTTCATCGCATTCCCCCAATCCCAATCAACGTCCGCGATAACGGCGGCAGCATACCCAGCCGTTGACCATTTTCAAGAGCAACCCGACTTGCTGTCGGGTCTGTGCCATGGAAATCGGAGGAAAGAATTGATGTTCTCTTGGCCTAGGACGGAGCCGTTTTCCAACCCTTGATTGCTCAGCGGTATCCGTTTTTGATCCTGACATCGAATACGAGCGAGAATTTGACCGGGAAATCGAGAAATCTAAGCATTGTTGGCGCCAGGCTGGACCACTGTGGCACCAACGACACACACTGCGGTAAAATTTTGATCATCCTGCGCCGATCTTTCTATGATCCGGGATTCGTGATCAGGCGGCTCTCCGATGATCGTGTTGTTCACCGATTTTGGTCTCGAGGGACCTTATACTGGCCAGGTCAAGGCGGTCTTGTATCGGACGGCACCGGGGGTTCCAGTCGTCGATCTCTTTGCCGATGCGCCGGCGCAACGGCCCAAACCGGCAGCCTATCTGCTCGCCGCGTACGGGATCTGGTTTCCGCCCGGCACGGTGCTGCTCGCGGTGATTGATCCCGGCGTGGGGACGCGGCGAGCGGCCCTTATGGTCGAGGCCGAGGGGCGCTGGTATGTCGGACCCGACAACGGCCTGTTCGAGCTCGTCATCCGGCGCGCCGCCGCCGCCCGGACCTGGGAAATTCCGCGGCCCCGGGGGCCGCTTTCCGCGAGCTTCCACGGTCGTGATGTCTTTGCGCCCGCCGCAGCGCAGATCGCCCGCGGCGAGCTGCCGTCCCACATGCCACGTCAAGCCCACATCGGTCGGCATGTCGATTGGCCGGACGACCTGCCCGAGATCGTCTACCTCGATCACTACGGGAACGCCATGACTGGGTTGCGCGCCCCTCTGCTTCCCGCGGGCGGGCGGCTGACCGTCTCGGGGCGCGTGGTGAGGCGTGCCGGCACCTTCGCCGAGGTCCCGCCGGGGGAGGTCTTCTGGTACGAGAACTCGAATGGGCTCGCCGAAATCGCCGTCAATGGCGGCGATGCGGCAGACGCGCTGGGTCTTACGATCGGCAGTCCCGTAGCAATTGATTTCTAATATAATCCCGGATTTTTCGGCTGTGCGAGCCGGCTGAACACCATGGATCGCCGGATCGATCGGATCGATCGGCGCCTGGAACTTGCCGATGTCCCGACACCGAACTGACGTTCGTCGCCAGAGCTGCTCCCAGCGCCGCTTAGCCCTTGCCACCCCATGTGAGCGACGAACGACCCGATCCGATTCTCAACATGCTGCAGGCCATCCGCGTCGAGCAGTCGGCGCAGCGTGAGAAACTGGACGAGATTATCGTGCGGCTAGGCAGCAAACGTAGGGCGGAAAAGCGAAGCGCATTCCGCCACTTCGGTCAGCGCAGCTCGCCCGTCTCGAGTGGCTCTACGTTGCCGCCGATCCATCCGGCCGGATACAGCCCCTGGCCACGCATTGGCGAAACGACGAATCCGGCCAGTCTGCGGGATATTTCGCAAGACCCATGCTTCACCGGGTTGAACTGCGTGTGGTCCAGATGAGCCGCAAAGTCTCGATCATCGCAGATCGTGTGCTCCCAGCACCGCCGCTGCCAAATGCCGCGTTCGCCACGGCGGGTCATGGCCGGTGATCGCCACTCACGGGCGGGCAAAGCTTTCGAGAATGCCGTCTTGATCGCGCGCCAGCGACCGGGGAAGTCGGCATCGCCTGCCGGTAAGGTCCTCAGGCAGCGCATATGGTCGGGAAGGACGACCCAGGCGTCGATGTCGAAAGGTGCGCGGCGTCTTACCTGCCGAACAGCTCCCGCAGTGCGTGAATTTGCGTCACCAGCAGGTCTAAGCGGCGGTCGAGCAAGCCGTGACCATTCATCAGCGAATCGATGTCGTGCATGCGAGCGGGGAAGTTGGAATCATGGGGCGCGAGCTTGCTTCCCTCCGAGAAGGCCCGGCAGGCATCTTCGAGCCGCTTCTCCCTCTCCGCGCCCGTGCCGGACGAGACGGCGGTGCCCCGAAGGGCAATCCCAAGAACGTAGTGTGGTGCCGCAAGCTTTGGGTCGCGCTGGATCGCCGCTCGGGCTTCGGCGATTGCCATCTCTAGTTTGTGCTGATCGTAGTAGACTATGCTGAGATTGTTGTGGGGCGCAGCAAACTTCGGGTCAAGCCGGGTCGCTGCTTGGTATTCGGTAATTGCCATTTCTGGCTTGTTCTGGTCGTTGTAGATGACACCAAGATTGTGGTGGTAAGTCGCATCTTTTGGATCTAACTGGATCGCCGCTTGCCATTCGGCAATTGCCATCTCCGGCTTATGCTGCTCGTAGTAAACCTTGGCGAGATTGGCATGTGGCAAAGCAAACTTCGGATCAAGCTGGATCGCCGCCTGGCATTCGAGCATTGCGATCTCCAGCTTGTGCTGTTCATCGTAGACTTTGCAAAGATAGGCGTGAGGCAACGCTAATTTCGGGTCAAGCTGGATCGCCTCCTGGCATTCGACGATCGCGGTCTCTAGCTTTTGCTGGTCGTCGTACACTTTGCAAAGATTGGCGTGGGGTAACGCCAATCTCAAGTCAAGCCGGATCGCCGTTTGGAACTCGGCGATTGCCATCTCCAGCTTGTGCTGGTCGTGGTAGACTCTGCCGAGATTGGTGTGGGAAGGCGCAGACTTCGGATCAAGCCGGATCGCCGCTTGGCACTCGATGATTGCGACCTCGAGCCTGTGCTGTTCATCGTAGACGTTGCAGAGATTGGCGTGGGGCGATGCCAACTTTGGGTCAAGCCAGATCGCCGCCTGGTATTCGGTAATTGCCATCTCTGGCTTGTGCTGGTGGTCGTAGACGTTGCCGAGATTGAGGCGAGCACCGGCGAACCTTGGCAACTTCTTCAACAATGCTTCGGCCTCAGGATATTCACCACGGACGTCGGCAATCACCCCCTTCAAGTTGATCGCCCAAATTACGTTTTCGTCTTTCGCGGGAAGAGAGGCGATGATGTGATCTGCCTCTTTCTCGGCGGCAGTGACCTGCTCGTCGCTCCTACCTTCTCCATAAAGGGCCGAAGCGGCCACATACGGCTGGATTTCTTTGACGACTTTGAACGCGCCTCCTTGGAGATCCTTGCGGAGCAGTGTATCCGCTGCATCGGGATCGGCATCTTTTGCCGTCTCCGAAAAGATGACCCGCCCGTTGTGCCGCAGCTGCAGCGAGATCCCGTTTCCCGACTGAACGAATTCGCCCGAAACCTCGTGTCGCCAGCCGGGCAACAGACTGCGCAAGGCGACGGCCACGCTTTGCAATGACAAGCCGGTCTTTGGGATCGTGATCGCCGACAACTCCCAGTCGGTATCTACGCCAGTCAATGCCATGTTGGTCTGCGCCCGTTCCTGCACGGCGAAGATTGCGTCCCGCAAGCGCTGTGTTGCGACCTTGCTCGTGAACCCCGCCTTGCTCAGCGTCTCCGGGACACCGATGGCATCAAGATCCAGGCTGTGGCGATGGAAGGTCAGTATCAGCAGCGACCCGAGGACCCAAATTGCGATAACCGCGCTCGGGACGCCAGCGAGGATTGCAATAGCGGCCTTGCCCCAAGACTTGAGCTGCCCCCGTTGGAGCCGTCTGGGGCTTACTTTAGACCTTTTTTAGACCTTTCAGTATCGGCTCTTGGTAGTTCTGGTGACCTGATAATCACCTCGGGCCCGGGTTGATCGTCCGGCATCGTCTGATTCCGTGCTCGGCCAGTTTATAAACCCAGCCACCTTCTACTCACAGTACCCGGACACCCAGAAAATTGTCAATTAACTAAACACCTTCACTGCTCAATGACCCTAATACTTGGTCTTATTCGAGTACGTCCGTGTCTGGAGCCACGTTTCGATGTCGCATCGCCAGTATCGGACCGTGTTCCCGGCTTTGACGAAACGGGGTTCTACTCTACGTATTCGCCATTTGTAGAGTGTGTTTTGGTGGATGCCGAGCAACCGAGCCGCTTCCTTCGGCAAAGCAACTCCGTAGTCGCAGCTAGCTCATGGCTAGCAGGAGTAAGTGTTACAGATCGCTAGTTGCGTATCATTTCTCACCGTTACGTGCATTATATTTCATTATCAAGATATATCGGTACGAAATGCTGTGAAACTGGTTTCGAATATTCTGCCTCGATTCGATGACGACCCGGATTGGCGCCCTCGAACGGGACGCTGCTTCTTCGACTTTGCGGATCGCCGAACTGAAGACCAGCCGCGTTAATCCGTACTGCTTGGTGAAACCCTCGACAAGGCCCGCGCGATGTTCCCAGGCGCGCCGGGCGAGGTCGTCGGTGACGCCGACGTACAAGGTGCCATTCGACCGATTCGTCATGATGTACACCCATCCCGGCAACCCAAAGATCTCCCTTGGCCAGGCGTGCCCGTGGATGGCCGGCACAAAAGCCTGTCCTCGGGCCGCGCGGAGCGCGAACCCGTGGGCCGGCCACGAACGAAAATGGATGCCAAGACTTCACAAGTGCTTCTCGCTCGACCGGTGTTGTTCGAATTACCGGGCGACGCCGAGCCAGGTTCGGATCCTCCCGGCGGCGGGAGGAGGCGGTGGCTTGGAGGCCTATTTCGGGCGGCTCTGGCGCTTTCGCTTCTTCGATCTCCTGCAGGATCTGTCGCCGCAACCGCGCGACGAACAGCTGCACCACCTCCTTGTCGGCCGCGGCCAGCCGGCGGGGTTCGGGGGGCGGGGCAGCGTCGCCGGCCTTGTGCTCGACGTCTTTCATCATGTCGATCAGCATCTTGGTCGCGCGCAGATCGGCACTCGCCGATTTGTCGACCATCTGGGTGACGATCGCCTCGCGCTTGGTGATCGTGCGGCGGCGTCCGTCGATCGTCATGACGACCGTCTCGTTCAGCGCATCGGCCAGCAGCGCCTGCAGGCTCTTGGTGCGGCGGCCGCCGGGGTTGCCGGACTGCCCCTTCTTGAAGCGGGTGTGCAGCAGCGGCCGGCCTCATCGGGATCACAGTGTCGTTCGTCAACTACCTCGACGAGCTGCCCCATTTCTGCGCCGAGGTGTTGCCGCGGCTGGCGCGGGCGGGGTGACGCGGGGAACCCGGAGCGGATTGATACTGGCCCTGTGCAGACCACAGCGCGTGGATGGCCGGCACGAGGCCGGCCATGAACGAAAAAAGGGACGCCGGCGGTGACGCGGTGGTGATGGTAATTTCCCTAATCGTTTGTGGCTGGCCTTGTGCCGGCCATCCACGACTTACGAGAGCCGATCATAGAGATCCGCCCACTCTGGGTTTTTGATCGAGGATCAACCGTACTTTCCAAGCGCGTCGCCAACGCTTCATATTTCGCTCCCGCTGCCTCGCCGCGCGCATGTCATCGTGATGTTCGGCAAAGACGAGCCGCGTTAATCCATACTGTTTGGTGAAGCGCTCGACGAGACCTGCGCGATGTTCCCAGGCGCGCCGGGCGAGGTTGTCCGTGACGCCCACGCACAAGGTGCCATCAGGCCGATTCGTCATGATGTAGACCCACCCTGGCATCCAAAAATCTCCTTTGGGAGATGTGCGGACCACAACTTGTTTCCCGCGCTCGAAGGCGTGGATGGCCGGCGCAAGGCCGGCCACGAACGAGAATGAAGACCAAGAATTAAGATGTGTTGCTCTCCCGGCGGCGGTTCCGCCTTTGCTTCTGCGATCTCTTGCAGGATCTGTCGGCGCAACCGCGCGACGAACAGCTGCACCACCTCCTTGTCGGCCGCGGCCAGCCGGCGGGGTTCGGGCGACGGTGCGGCGTCGCCGGCAGGCTCTTGGTGCTGCGGCCGCCGGGGTTGCCGGACTGCCCCTTCTTGAAGCGGGTGTGAAGCGGCGGCCGGCCCGGGCCCACCTTGTAACCGCTCTCGCTGTCCGCCATAGGGCACTTCCTCGCCGTTTCTGGAGCTTGCATTTATAGCCCATCTGTGCCATTTTGTCAAATATCAACGTGTGCTTATAGCAACCACGAGAGCGGTGCCACATGCCGACGCGGATTCTCCCTGCAGCCTCCCTCAGGAGCGCTCAACGCCTCCCTGCTGCCCGAGCCCTGTCCTTGGCAG
>WNFT01004796.1_pt1 | contig 11798 bp, 11 predicted proteins | sample 5400191 | NCBI WGS metagenome assembly WNFT01 (sample SAMN13153359, study PRJNA577476) | soil metagenome | isolation source: 80 cm saprolite under Madrone tree | place: USA:California | collected 2016-06-14
CAACACTTTGGGTGCGACGTCGCTCGGCCGAACTGGGGAGAGCATCGGGTGCACGACCCGTGGACAAATTCTTGAGTTCCATCCGCTCGGAAAATATGCACCGATAGCCGCGGCGCGGGTCAGTCAAGAGGGACGCCATCATGGGGCTCTCATCCCGGTACTATCTGTTCGCGGAAGACGGCGTGCATCGCATCGCGAAGCGCGTTGTCGATGGCCTTGTGCAAGGTATCGATGCTCTCCCGAATTACGCAGGCACGACGCAGAAGGCCGCGGCAGTCACAATCGAAAACGACGCCAAGGGGGTTGCTCGCATCATCAATGCCGTTGGTGAATTTTGGCATTTCGACGAAGTGGGGAAAATCAACAAGTCATTGCAACAGGCCGCCTGGGTGGCGTTGGATCGCCTTGCTCCCCCCTCTTCATCCGATCAGGAAGCCGTTGTCGATCTGAGCGCAAAGCTCAAGCAAAAGCAGTGGGACAAGGAACATCGATGGGAATTGTCGAAGGCGGACCTTGACTTGATCGCCGCCGATTTGGACATCGACGGATTTTCGAATGAACGCGCGCGACTACGCATGGTCCGTAGTGCGGCACCAAAACGCGATCCGTTGACGCATGAAGCACGATATGCGGTCGAGGAGATACAAAGCCTGCTGATCACGATTGATTCGCAGCTGGAAGGCCTCAGCGAGGTCGCGTTGAAGGGGCTTGTGTCAGAGGCTAATCAACGCGCCGCCAATCGAAACGAGCCACTGTGGACGGGGATTGCTGCCGCCGCCGCTCGGAAGCGCGAAATCCTCGCTCGCCATCGCACCGGTAAAGGCGTTTGGTATGCCGTCGTTGAAGGCCTCCGGTATGACCCTGCGTCACGCGGGAGAGAGGTGTTCACCATTGCGTTCGAGAAATGCAGTTCGCTCAAGGCTGCCGAGGCAGCGGCACGTCGCCTGCTCGTTGAAAAAGCCGAGCATTTCAGCAAATGGACCGGCATAGAACCGCGCGTCTACACCGAATTGGAATGGTCGCCGCGTAAGAAAGGTGAAACGGCGAGCGAGGGACCTTTTTTTTGATGAGCAAATGAGTCGCGCGCTGATCCATTCCAAATGGTGCTTCCCGAAGACATCGATTGCCTATTGAATGGCGAGTTGGAGGGCGAATTACCGATTCACCACGCTTATCCTCAAAGCGCGCCTCACCGAGATTGTTATGTGCGTCAAGCGCTCCGAATCGATGTACCTGGGACGAGGCCATCTGGCCCTTGACTGTTGTTCCCGTTTCGTTCTTTATGATCCGGAAGGAGCGCACTGATGTCCGACGAGGATTTTCCTTTCAAGGTCGTTCGGACCAACGGGCACGATGAAGTACTCGCGCGCTCGGTCAATCTCTTGATGGGCCGAGCCGCGTTCGAGACGGCAAAGCGGCTGTATCCGAAAGATCAGCTTGAGTACCGGCACCGCGCCCAGGTCTTGGATCGGAGCAGCGGCGATCCAGGCTAGTTGAGCAGGGTCATTCCAAACGAGCCATCATGCCTGATCAGATTGTCATTACGGAGAAAACCAGCCAAGCCAAAGATGTCCGCGCCGCCGTTGGTTCCCGTTACGGAGACATTCTCCCGGCCGAGGGCCATCTGTTCGACCTGCTCGAACCGGAGGATGTTGTCCCGGCCTGGAAGCGCTGGTCGCCGATACTTCTGCGGCCGGAAGGCCTTTACGGCACGCGCCCGGCCGAGGGCGGAAACAAGGCCGCCAAGCTCAAAGCCATTCGCGAGGCCCTGCGCACCGCTAAGCGGGTCTGGCTTGCCACCGATTGCGACCGCGAGGGTCAACTGATCGGTCAGGAAATTCTCGAGCATTACGAGTATCGCGGCCAGGTGATGCGGGTGTTGTTCACCGCGCAGGACGCTCAAACCATTCGCGACGCATTCGGTCGGGCAAAGCCAAATGCCGAATATGCCCGCCTCTACGCCGCCGCCGTTGCGCGCCGGCAGGCCGACCAGATCTACAATCTGTCACTCACCCGTACCGCGACCGTCATCCTCGGCCGCGGCTCACGGGCAGTGATCGGGGTTGGTCGCGTAAAGACACCGACCTTGGCAATCGTGTGCAAGCGCGAGCTGGAAATCCGGAACTTTGTGCCAGTCGCGTATTTTGAAGTTGTCGCCACTGCGAAAGTCGCGGCAGGCCAATTCCAGATGCGGCACGCCCCGCAGGACCGGATTGTCCGGCGTGAGCTTGCCGAGGCGGTTGCCAAAGCGGCTCAGGGCTTCGAAGGCCCACTTGCAGTGCGCATCGAGGATAAGCGGCAAGGACCTCCAAAGCTGCACGATTTGCCTTCGCTACAGAAACTATGCGGCGCGCGATTCGGCTGGCCGGCCACCAAGACGCTCGAAGTCGCGCAGGAACTCTATGACGGCCAGGGCAAGAAGATCATCACCTACCCTCGCGCCGAGGTGCGCTACCTGCCGGAGAGCTTGATAAATGACGTGCTGCGGATCGTGGCCGGGCTGCGGGTCGGCCCATCGTTCAGCGCAATCCCGGTGCCCGAGCCGCCGGTCATCCGCAAGGGTGCGAACGGCACTTTCCATGACAGGGGGCTAGAGGGTGCGAGCCATCATGCGGTCATTCCCAACGTCAATATGGTCGACGACCTGCGGGAGGTCTGGCCTCGCCTTTCGTCCGACGAGAAAAAACTGTTCGATGTCATCGCGCGGGCCTATCTGGCCGCCGTGATGCCGGACTTCCGCTACCGGCAGACCACCGCGGCACTCGACGTTCACGGCTTCGCGTTCCGCGCTGCCGGTCGCCAGCCCATCGATCCTGGCTGGCGCGCGGCATTCCCGGACTGGCAGCCCGCCGCCGAAAAGGACGAGGAGGCGCAATTACTTCCAGCGTTATGCAACGGCGAGACTGCCCAACTTGAGAATCCAGTTATTGAGGACAAAGAGACCCGGCCGCCGCCGCGTTACAACGAAGGCACTCTGATCGAGGCGATGCAAAATGCCTGGCGCTTTGTTGATGACGAAGTTCTGCGGGAGCGCTTGAAGGAAGCCAAGGGTATTGGCACGCCGGCGACCCGAGCCGAGATCATCGGCGGGCTGAAGAAGCAGAATTTTCTGATTGCGCAGGGCAAGAACATCGTGCCCACCGAGATGGGCCTGTCGCTGTTCGGTGTACTCAAACAGGCCGATCTGGCGCTGGTCGATCCAGGCGTGACGGCACAACTTGAGTGCCTGCTCGACGATGTGGTCGTCGGCAAGCAGGAGATGGTCGGTGCAATTGACGCCGTGTGCGATGTCGCCCAGCGCATCATCGGCAAGCTCAAGGACGGCGCCATTGGCGGAGGACTTCCCTTGCGTGGTGCAGCGATCGGCAAAGACGCTGAGGCACGTCCGCCGACGCCCGCGATGAAGCGCTTTGTCGACAGCCTCGCCCGGCAGAAGGGCATCAAGCCGCCGCCCGGCTACACGAAGTCGGGATCTGTCTGCCGTACATTTCTCGACCAGAATGCGCCCAGGAAAGCCCGCGGTGAAACCGCTGGAAAGCCTGGCTCCAAACCGGCCAGCCCCGCGCAATTGTTGTTTGCCGAGAAGATTGCCCAGGAAAAAGGCGTCGTCATTGCTGACGAGGCCAAGGCCAGTTCGGCCGCCATGTCGGCATGGATTGAATCGAACCTGCGCATCGAGCGCGGCAAGCGCCGTCGCAAGCCTGGCAACACGCCGCCAAAATCCACGATGCCTAAATGGCGGGGATCAAACAAGGGGTCCGGAAGACGCAAACCCGATGCCGCGGCCGCTCCACCAACTCCTGCTCGGTAAAATTCGACAACAGCGCTTGTCGTCGCGGTTCTTTTTTGGGGGGACCCCGAATTACTTCGCACCGCGGTTTGGGTGATGCTTTCTATTAAAGGTTCCTGAGCGCGTTTGCATGCCGTCACCTGCGCCACGTATAGCAGACTCCGCGCGGATTTCTTACCACTTGCATGTCGAGATACCGCTGGCCTCTCTCAGCCGCCTGCGAACCAATTGGTCAAGTTTTTGGGGGCGTCCCATGCCTTTGTGGTGCGGCGCGCATAGTGTCCCATCCGCTCGACGAATTCGGGATCGTCCAATCGAAGCAGAACTGTATAAATCCGATCCACGACCTGCTTCATGAATTCTCGCATCTCATCATCACTGATGCGCGACAGCCTGTTCCACGGTATCTCGCCATCCGGCGTCACGACCTTTGCATCGGAAAAGTCGCCGGCTTGCGAGTGCGGCGTGATACCGGCGTGAATATCCTCGATGCATGTATTGCGCACGCACAAGACCGCCATGCCGAGCGCCAACTGCTTTGCTATTTCTGGATCCATTTGAGCTCCATGCGGAAAAAGATCCATACCGCCATGCTGCATAGGCAGCGACAGCGATGGCGCTCGGCCTATCGCACAATGGCCGGTCCGCATCGTTATCGACACGCTTTGCAGCTTTATTTTGTTGAACAAGAAAGCCGTTGTTCGATGCGTTTTCACAACGAGTTGCGTGCCTGGCCGGGACCTTCGCGGCCGCGCAGGGCTTGGTCGTGTATGGCCCGCACCCGCATGCCGGTGCTTCTCGACCGCGCGGACATCAAATCATGGTTAACCGGCGCGCCCGCGATGGAGTTGCTCAAACCGCAGACTGAAGACCGCCTTCGCATGTGGCCGGTATCCCGCCGCATAAACCGGACCGGCGGCGGCGATGATGCGGCCCTGATCGCGGAAATTACCACGTGATTGAGACGCAATCCGGCTGCCGCCGGATTGCAGCGGACTTCGGCACCGGGCACTTAAGTCTTGGTTGCGAAATCGCTACAATGGACATCATGAAGACGGAGCCGATTCCATCCGATCGGGAGGTGCTGGCCGGGCTGGTTGAGCGCGTCACTTACCAGAATGCCGACAATGGTTTTTGCGTCATTCGGGTGAAGGCGCGAGGTTACCGCGATCTCATTACCGTCGTTGGCCACGCCGCGGTGATCTCCGCCGGCGAGTGGATTACGGCCGCCGGTGAGTGGATGAATGACCGCACCCACGGCCAGCAATTTAAGGCGCAGTTCCTCAAGACCTCCGCCCCCACGTCGGTCGAAGGCATCGAGAAGTACCTGGGCTCGGGCATGATCCGCGGCATTGGCCCCGTCTATGCCAAGAAACTTTTGCGCGCCTTCGGGGAGAAGGTGTTCGACGTCATCGAAGCGGAACCCGGCCGCCTGCGCGAAGTGGACGGCATCGGCCCGGTGCGGGCGAACCGCATCGTTGTCGGTTGGGCCGAGCAGAAGGTCGTCCGCGAGATCATGGTGTTTCTCCATAGCCATGGGGTCGGCTCGGCGCGGGCGGTGCGTATCTACAAGACCTACGGCGCCGACGCCGTCCAGGTCATGTCGGAGAACCCCTACCGGTTGGCCCGCGACATCCGAGGCATCGGCTTCAAGACCGCCGACGCCATCGCGATGAAGCTTGGCATTGAGAAGACCGCCATGATCCGGGTGCGTGCCGGCATCTCCTATGCGCTCACAGAGGCGATGCACGAGGGGCATTGCGGCCTGCCCACGGCCGAACTGACGCCGCTGGCGGAAAAGCTTCTCGATGTGCCCCAGGACCTGATCCGCACCGCACTCGATCTCGAACTGGCCGATGGCACGGTGATCGCCGACCGCCTCGGCGAGACCGCCTGCGTTTTCCTTGCCGGCCTCTATCGCGCCGAACGGGCCATTGCGGAGCGGCTTTTGACGCTGACCAAGGGCAGGCTTCCCTGGCCTTGGATCGATCCCGACAAGGCGATCCCCTGGATCGAGCAGCGCACCGGCTTGACGCTCGCGGAAAGTCAGAAAGCCGCGGTCGCGATGGCGCTTGGTTCCAAGGTGCTCGTGGTCACCGGCGGGCCGGGAGTTGGCAAGACCACTATCGTCAACGCGATCCTGCGCATTCTCTCGGCGAAGGACATGAGCCTCTTGCTGTGCGCCCCCACCGGCCGCGCCGCCAAACGCATGAACGAGGCCACCGGCTTGGAGGCCAAGACCATTCACCGCCTCCTCGAAGTCGATCCCAAGGGCGGCGGCTTCCGGCGCGACGACGCCAACCCGCTCGACTGCGATCTGCTCGTTGTCGACGAGACCTCGATGGTCGACGTGCTGCTGATGTATGCACTGGTCAAGGCAATCCCGGACAACGCCGCCCTGCTCATCGTCGGTGATGTCGATCAGTTGCCCTCGGTCGGCCCCGGCCAGGTGCTGGCCGACATGATCGTGAGCGGCGCCATTCCGGTGGTGCGCCTGACTGAGGTGTTCCGCCAGGCCGCCGAAAGCCGAATCATCGTGAATGCGCACCGTATCAACCAGGGTGTCATGCCGGATCTGCGCAAGCCAGAAGCCGAAAGCGACTTTTATTTCGTCGAGGCGGAGGATCCCGAGGCCGCCTTTGCTCGCATCATCGAGCTTGTGAAAACCCGCATCCCGCGTCGCTTCGGGCTTGATCCCATCCACGATATCCAGGTGCTGTGCCCGATGAACCGGGGTGGGGTCGGCGCCCGCTCGCTCAACATCGAGCTTCAGGCGGCATTGAACCCGGCGAGTGATCGCAAAGTCGAGAGATTCGGCTGGACCTTCGCGCCCGGCGACAAGATCATGCAGATCGAGAACGATTACGACAAGGAGGTCTACAACGGCGATATCGGCTACGTGGAGGACGTTGAGCCGGACGATGGTGAACTCACTGCCAGTTTCGATGGGCGTGCGGTCACCTACGGCTTCGGCGAGCTCGACACCTTGGTGCCGGCCTACGCGGCGACCATCCACAAAAGCCAAGGCTCGGAATATCCCGCCGTGGTGATCCCGGTCATGACCCAGCACTACACCATGTTGCAGCGTAATCTGCTATATACCGGCGTTACCCGCGGCAAGCGGCTTGTCGTTCTGGTTGGCCAGAAGAAAGCCGTCGCCATCGCGGTACGAAGCGTCTCCGGACGTCGCCGCTGGTCGAAGCTGCGCGAGTGGCTACAATCGGCTGCCTCCCCAAGATAGCGGAGGACGAAGGAAGAATATGACGGCCTACCGTTACGGCTACCGGCGTAATGGCTCGTGCTATGCCATGAGGTCGATTTTTGCGCGCTAAACTAATTCGGGAGCGATCGGAGCAGGAGCGGACAAGTCAAATGCAACACTATGTCGTCGCAATTGAACGTTGCGGCCTCGAGAGCATCTCAGGTAACGCACCGCGGTGGGCCTGTCTATTTCTCACGCTCCCACACGATCCTGCGGAAATCGGTCCTGCCTGGGAACAATATGCTGGGTGCCGGCGCCGACTCAATGAAGAGCTTATCGCCTTCGATCCTGTAATGGCGCCTCTGCTCGGTACCGTTCCAGATTTCATTCCAAGAAACATCAACGGTCGTGATGAAGTCATTACCTTCGATACGGTATTTCCCGGTGTAGGAGCGCGAGCCCCGGCTCGGTGAGCGCCCGCTTCGACAGATCGCTGAACCGCTGCTTGCGGCCTCAACACACGAAGCCCACAGAGAACCAAACTACGAATCTGGGGGTCGGAGGTTCGAATCCTTCCGGGCGCGCCAAACGATTCAGTTACTTAGCAGGCGCGCGCAGTATTAATCTTTAAATTAATACGGCATTTAGTACGGCAGATTTTCCGGGTCATGTTCGCCCAGAACTGGTTGCTGACTGCCCGAGCGCGCCTCGCTCTTTCATCAGTCAACGATCTCCGCTCGCACTCATAACCTGAAGGTCATAGGTTCAAATCCTATCCCCGCAACCAACTTTCTCAAATGATCTCAAATGGATAGGCCGCGGTTGCGGCCTTTTCCATTCGCTACAAACGCTTTCCAGATTGTGCTAAAGAAAGACATCTCTTTCCAATGACTTAGACCATTTCCGCGGTTGATGACGAAGCGTCGCCAAAAATTCCACGGCACAAAACTGGCACAAAGCTGCACAAAGACAGAGTCGTGACGTTCCGATTTGTTCTACCACGGCGGAAAGCCGAGCTTAGATGCGATCTTGAAGCGGATACCGAGCGGGGCCGACCGATTCTGAATCCCGTCATGCTCAAGAAATGACATCACAATCGCAATCCGTTCAATCTACGGACAGCACCACTGAAGGACTGTGGGAACAACTGGTTGACGCCGTCGCCTCCGGCCAACCGACTGTCTTTGACGTGATCAAGAGCACCGCGCCACAGCTTTATGAAGAGGGCGATCACGAAGGCTTCGTGATGTTTACGCGGTGGTTGCTCATGCTGATGAGTGACCCGCGCATATTACAGCGCTATCACGGCGAACTTGGAGACGAAATGCAGAAGGCGCTCGGCAAAAAGCCGGATATGAAGGCTATTGAGGGCGCCATTAGAAGCAAAGACGGGCCACGCCGGATGAAGAAGTTAGCCGACGCCCACTCGGAAATGTACGGTGATGGGCCATCGTTGTTAAGCGGCGCGACGTTTGATGAATGCTTGAAGCAGTATTTCAGCCTGATTGGGCAGGTAGAGCATTTGTGGGACGAGGCATGTTGTTTTTATCGCAGCAAGCAGTATGCACTTGCGACCTTCTTTTCCATTCTCGCCATTGAGGAGATCGGGAAGCTGGGGGGTTTGTGGTATGACCTGCTTGCGTGGGATCGCCCGCCTAAGCCGAATAACAAGGACTTGGGGCTGCTCGGTCGCGATCATCGCAAAAAGCATTTTATGGGTGTTGTGGCCGGTGCCGTGATTAACGCTCGGCTTGATCGAATTCTCGGCATCAAAAATATCCGGCGGCTTTTACAGGATGCCGAAAGCGGAAAGATAGAGCGTGTTCGTCAATCCTGCCTCTACATAGACGTGATCGACGGTACGGCGCGCCTCCCACAAGAGCAAATCAGTGAGGATACGGCGAGGTTCTTTACGGTGCTGTCCGGTGAACTCTGGGCCGAAATTCTGGGGCATTTTCCTTGGAATTTTAATCGAATGATCACGCGCGTCACCGAATTTGAACTTGAACTCGGCTTTCCAAAGGATGACGTAGTGCGAATATGAGTGGGGTTGAGTTGGGGCGCGGACCGAGATCGGCGGCAGCCCTGCACGGCGTTCCCACCCCTCCCGCAACTCCCGCGGTTCATAGAATCCATTGGAACTGGGAAGGTTCTTGGCTGAAACACCTTCAGGCGCTATACACTCATTGGTTAGTACGCATGGCGAGAGCCTGTGCTCAAACTGGGCGCCGCCGGCCATCACTCAGTTGAACACTTTATTTCCTGCTGGTTCCTTGAAGCTGCTCGACTTGACGCCGCTGACTTTGATGCTCGCTGGTGGCCAATGATCGAATACGCGCTTAATGCACCTGAATGGGGCCAGGGACAGCCTTGGTATTACGGCCAGCGCCTGCTGCGGCAGATACTCGGTTTTGGCTCTGAAACTTTCCTCCACCGAAATTCGGCCTTTCAAGACATCGTGCGCGAGATGGCTCATCACTATGAGCATTGGGCGCGTGAACATCTTTCGCGCGAAGAAGACAATGTAACCTGCTTATGCTACTTCCTCGCATCCTCGACTGGGCGCTCTCTGCGTATCAAAGGATTGGGATGGCTTCAGCAAGCCGTCACGGCAGAGCCTTGGTATCGGCCCGCAATGGGGAATGCATTGGTCGAGTTTCTTAATGTGACGCTCACGCAGGATGCGCAAGAACTGCGCTCTGATGCCGCCGCCCGCGATGCTTTCCTGGCATTAGTCGCCCTACTGGTTTCGAAGCAGATGCCTGCCGCGCTGACCTTGCAGGAACGTGCCCGCCGATCGTTTTTGAACACCTAAGTCTCTGCTGCGAACGGTGCCAATTGGTTGGAAGCAAGGACGGGATTGGTGTGGTGGGATGGAGGGGGCGGAGTGTGTTGACGAGAATAATCCCAAGGGCTCCGAGCGTTTGGAGCGAACGGCGGATGAGGGTAGGAATCAGGAGTACGAACCTGACCGCAACGAGAGCCGAACATGACTAATCGCGAGTTGATCGATCGTGCAAACGAAGTTATTGATCGTCTCTTCGCCCTCGATCAGGTGATCGCCAATGCGCGGGCTTTTCGTGCTTTGCTGGAGGACCTTCATGCCCGCGACCTCTCGGTCGTAAGCGGACCGCATGTCACAGCCATCTCCATCGTCCGCGCCGGAATTTTACGAGCGGCGATAGGCACGACTATGGCGTGCCTCGATCCTGAAGATCGGCGAGGCAACCGCGCAAGTGTCGGACAGATTCTCCATATGCTCAAGAATGCTGAGCTGGTGGCCGTTTTTCTGGAACCGGAACTCCGCCGCGTTCAGGAACAATGGCACTTCTGCAAGTGAGGCGTGACTATCAGGCGTTAATTCAAAGCGATTTGTTTGAGCGGGGAAAACGCCTCAGAAATGATGCGATCGCCCACATCCTGGTCCCCGACGACCCGACGCCAACGGTCTCTTACGAGACCATTTACGCTCTCCATGATGCCGCCGAAAGGCTTGCAATAATGAAAACCGTCTCCGCAAGGCAGTATCGAGTAGGGCGATCGATCTGTCAGCGCTATTCATGGTGCCGATCACATGCAAGTTGGCTGGCACGCCGAACTGTTTGCCCGAGTAAGGCAAGGTCACTGTCAGTGCATTTTTTTGACCGAGCCGCTTATCTGGTTCAAGCAGCGTGATCAGTTCGCCGAACACCTTTGACACATTGGCACGATTGATTTCGTCGATGATGAGGACGTACCCCTTACGGGCAGAATTGGATCCGTCCGTGTCCAACAATTGCGCATCGTTTCGTGCCGATTCGGCGATCCGATAGAAAACGCCCGGTGTTGGCTTCAGGGTGAATCCCACGCCACCAGCGCCTGCGACAGGCCGCAAGCCCAACACGAAATCCTCATAGCTGTATGACTGGTGAAAGGTAACAAACTCAATCCTCTTTTCTGCGACGAGCTCGTCATAGCGTGCCTTGATGCCGGGCGTTCTCCTCCGGGAAGCTTCCCATCGCACAGTTTCAATTCCCGAACTAATTTTAGCAAAGATCAAGCAGTTTGATGTCGATGTGATTGAAGTGGTCGGCCACACTGATGAGCAACCGCTTGTGCTACGTCAGTCGAATCTGGATCGCGATTTGGTGCCGGTGCTGACCGCTTATTGCGAGCTACGCGCCTGAATCCCGCTCAGCTCCTGCGCCAGAGGAACCAAGCCTTGCCGCGACCGCGATCCTTCGGATCGAAAGGCTCACCGCCGAAGTTTTCGCGAAACAGCTCAGCGTGCGACGGCTCAGCGAAACAAAAAGACAGTGTAAGTGACATCACCCCGCTGGACCGTATGGTTGCGCGGACAAAGGGATAGCGCCCGGCAGAATTCGTGGATTACGGTGTTGTTCATGCCGGTGACACGGTCAGCCGGCAACGCGACTTGGTGCGGCCATTCGCGGTCGATCGCGGCCGGGTCAGCTCACCCTTTCGAGTTGTCATCTGCAAACGTAGTCGAAATCGTCCGGCACATCGCCGAATGTCTTGAGGATTACGGCTTCTTCGAACTCGCCAAGGCCGGGACTTTCGATACGCGCCAACGCCACCGCTCCGGCGTTCGCCTCCGTTGCGCAACATCGCGTCCGCACGCCGGATCACGGCAGACGAGTGCGGACATTCAACGGCCTCTCCGGGAGCCAAGCCGCCGTTTTCCAGGCGCACGAAGGGCAACGCAGTGTAATAGATTACCATGACCGGCCTCCAATTGGACCGCCTCGTCCGTCTTGACAGATGAGAACAGATAGTGAACATTGGAGTTCAAGTCAAGCAGGCTGT